>Ga0105045_10002716_pt1 | contig 15019 bp, 14 predicted proteins | sample MAT02_FD_78089 | JGI IMG/M metagenome (GOLD analysis project Ga0105045, IMG submission 78089) | Freshwater microbial communities from Lake Fryxell liftoff mats and glacier meltwater in Antarctica - MAT-02 (megahit assembly) | ecosystem: Environmental > Aquatic > Freshwater > Ice > Liftoff...
CAAGTTGTTCGGACTGTTTCCACGCAAAGGAACGATCGCCATCGGCAGCGATGCGGATATCGTTATTTATGACCCCGAGTATCGCGGTGTGATCAGCGCCGCGACGCACCTCATGGCGACCGATTACAGCGCGTTTGAAGGCTGGCCGATCGAGGGGCGTAGCGACACGGTCCTGGTTCGCGGCCGAGTTCAAGTTCGCGACGGTCAATTTGTCGGCGACGTTTCTCACGGACAATTGTTGATGCGAAAACCAACTCACTGAGTACGTTAGCAATCGCCGTCAGGCCGGTTCTTGTTCTTGCTCGTCGCATCAACTTCACCACCGTCTGGACGCTATCAAAAAGCATCCCCGAACAGGCTCGTCCAATATGTGGAAATAACCGGCGTTCGATCGGGTAGTATTTGCTGCAGTAACTCGGATAGTGCGCCACACGGATCTAAAGCGGGGTCATCGGAAAGTTCACTCAGTTCCGTAAGCCCACGTTCAACGGTGCGGTACGAACAGCCCAAAAGATCGGCGATGCAGGGAACTCCACCGCGTCCCAAACGTTTCGCTTCACGTACGGCGAACCGCCTCCGGTCCTTTTCCGAAAGAGTGAGATAAAAATCGAGCGTGACTTTAGCGGTCTCGGCATCGAATTGTTTGCTAAAGCGAAATGCCACCCGTGGCTTCCTTGCGTGAGGGTGTGAAATCAGCACGCGGACGTTAGCAGAAATTCGCGGGCAAAACGAGACTAATTGTTCCGGCGATCCTTAGTGTCCGCCAATTCCATCGGGATCGGTTTGCGCGAAAAATCATTCGTGACCCGCAACGACCGGACGCCTTACTTCTTTGTCGACGTCGCGCGGGAGCACCCAGATGTTGCGATACCGCACCGGCGCGCCATGGTCTTGCAAATAAATGGGGCCGGGCGTGGCGGCCTCCGGCAGCGGTGCGGCGACGGTCGACCCAGGCACTTCGACTGATGATTGAACGAGCACCCCATTGAGAACGACCGACAATTTTGCGGGTGAAATCTTATTGCCTGATTCATCAAACCTTGCCGCCGTAAAATCGACATCATAGGTTTGCCATGACAGGGGCGGAAAACACATATTGAGATCAGGATCTCGGACTTCATAGATCCCGCCGGTCTCATTGTTTTTTCCATCGAGTCCAAACGAGTCGAGCACCTGGGTCTCATAACGGCCCTGATGATAGACGCCGCTGTTGCCGCGACCCTGGCCCGAATCGGACGGCATGAGCGGGAGGCGGAATTCGATGTGCAAACGATAGTCTTGGAATTCGTCGATCGACATCGCCCCCTGCATCAGCAGTCCGTCATCGGTTCGCTTGGCACCATCCTTCCAGTGCTTTGCAAGTGATTCCTGAGTGCCATCAAAGAGTGTGGTCGCTCCTGCGGGCGACTTCAGTCCCATGGTCGGGCTAGTCCGCTCGACGCGTTCCATCGTCAAGGAATCGGCAAGCTGCGCGACGGTGTCGGCGTCCCCATCAACTCTGCGGACGGTGCTTTTGTCCCAACCCGCTCCGGGAAGTCCAAGCTCGAAGACGACGATTTCGAATTCACCATCGCCGCGAGCAATCACCTGCATCGCGTTTCGAGTCCCCACGTATTCACCCTGGACCGCGAAGTCGGCGTCGACGGATGCGGACTCGGGGGAATCAAAAACCTGGGCCGATGCAACGGTGACGGACGAGACAAACCAACAACAAAGCCATTGATGAAGCAGGATTCGCATGATAATCGTTCGGCGGGGAATGAAGGTGGGACCAGCCAGATTCTAACCACTTGCGGTAAAAATTACTTGCATTGCCGCAACGACTTTGAGATCAGGGCGATTCCATCCGGACGCCGAGGGTCAGCAAGAGATTGGCGTAACGTTGTTGATCGCCCGTTTGGATTGTCAGCACATGGTCCTCAGTGATGACGGCGTCGTAAAACGCCCATTTTTCTAACGCATCAAGGCTGACATTCACGTTCGCAGTTTTTATCGTGCGGCGGTAGTCATCCCAAACTGGCGGGTCGCCGGCGATCGCATAGGGACCGTCTTTTTCGGTCTGCATCGTTTGAGCACGCTCGATAGGCACGGCAGACAAAATCGCCTGCAGCACTTGGTCGCACGTGGGGATTCCGGGCATCAGATTGAGGCTAACCAATTTTGCATTGGGGCCACGTTTGGTGCTGGCGGGATAGTTTCCGTCGGCGATCAGAATCGTTCCGTGATGCCCCGATGCGGCGAGGATTGCCAGAATCTCGGGGTGGATCAATTTAGAGAGCAGCATACCGGCGGCTAAATCTCGCGGACGAATGTCGGTCGGAAGTTGATTCGTCATCTCGTTGGCTCCACATCCAGAACAGGTTTGCTCATTTCGTCCAAGTCGCTTGCCGGTTTGTCGCTTGCACTGCCGGGCTCATCGGGAGCGACCTTGGTTTCAACACTCTTCAAGCGAGTCTTTGGCTCATCGACGTCATTCTGCGGCGCGGCCAAAACCGATGGCCCCGAATCGTCCGGTTTATCGGCGAGCGTTGGCTTGCCACTGGTTACCGTTGACGGAGCGACTGGCATGGGCAGCAGCATGGACGAACTAGACAAGACCGTGCTGGGCATCGAAAAGCTGGAGTAGCCGTTGACAATCGCGGGTGCGAATGGGTCAGAGTAATTCAGCGGGACGCGCTGGACGACTTGCCGGGGGACCATCACGGTCTCGGTGTAAGGAATGCGTACTTGTCGCGTGACCGGTCGCCGGACGATTTGGACGACTGCCTCATTCTCGATGTACTTCACCTCCACCGGTTCACTACGGGTTTCGTATTCCATGCGAGTGGTCGTGATCGGAACCCGACGGACCTGCTCTTCGCTGACCCAGCGTTGTTGTTGGACCGGAACTTGGCGTGTCATCGTCTCGGTGATAGGGCGCTGGACCGTGTAGGGGACTTTTCGCGTTTCAACCGTGGCGACCATTCGCGTGGTTTGCACGGGCACCTGTTGGGAAACGACTTCCGATTGCATGCGAGTCACTTGAACGGGCACCTGTTGAGCAACCATTTCGGTTTGCATCCGGGTCACTTGGACCGGCACCTGTTGGGTTTGGATCTCCGGAACAAATGAGGTTTGAGCGACTTGTTGGGTGATCAGATTGGGTCGATACGCGAACTGCGTTTGTACCGTCGGCGGCGTGACCTGGGGGACCAAAAACGCGGCACTCTGGTTACGCCGGATAATGCCGAACGGGCCAGTGGTTTGAAACGCATTGGGAACCCACTGCAAGCCGACCTGGGTTTGACCGGGCTGGACCACTTGTTGGGCAACAAAGCCACCCGCATCGATCGTTTGATTTTGGACCGTCGTCACCGGACGCATCGCGGTGAACTGTTGCGTTTGGAATTGAGTTTCCACAACGGGCCGCTGAACCGCGAACTGCTGCTGAAACATTTGCGTTTCAGTGACGGGACGCTGGACCGTGAATTGTTGTTCAAACATCTGAGTTTCCGTGACCGGACGGAAACTGGTGATCTGCTCTTCGCGTTCGGCGGTCTCGCTTACAAAACGTGTTTGTGTAAACGTTTCATCGCGATAAGAGGTTTCAACGACCGGACGTTGAACCATAAAACGCTCTTCCTTGAAGCTCGTTTCGGTGACCGGTTTGGCGACTCGAAACTCACGCTGCTCGGTTCGCGTCTTCACGACCGGACGCATCGAAGTGACCTCTTCGTCAACGAATTCCGTCTCATAGCTGATGCGGAATCGCTCGATCACTTGGGGTTCGTTAACGACCTCGCATTGCATCCGATACGTCGGCTCAAAGCAGCACGCTTCCTGTGCGTTGACGACCGAGGGGGTTGGCAGACTCGAAACCAAGATGCCGGGCAGGACCACGACAAGTGCGCCCAAACGACAAGTTCGTGTCCAAATGAAAGAGCGTGTCATGTTTACTTCGTACAAAAGAAAATCGGTCAGGGATCAGCGGCCCTTTGGCATCCTGCGATGCGTTGGGGTGCAACATCGCATCGACGAACGGACGCACCGCTTGCTCCTCAAGAATACGGCGAGCACCTTCGGAAATACAGGAAATAGCCGAAAAAAACGCGAACTTTACTAACCCGAGGATGCCGATTTTAACTATTTTCACTCATCTATTTATTCGTCGCCATGATCCGCGCATTTTGACAAGCTGGCTAATCCTGGCGATCGCTACATTCCCTGCAACCCGCAAAGACAGTTGGTGACGGCTATGCTATCGATGCGGACTCCTTTAAACCTACCCCACCACTGGTGAACGTTCATGCGTAATTTTCTAGCGATCACGATTGCCTTTCTGCTGTCCGGATCGGCGGCCATGGTGTCGATACCCTGCATTGCCCAAACGACCGACACGGAGTCCGATTTTCGCTGGAACGTCTTGCGAGATCGCGCTGAATTATTTGATGGCGATGGCGAAGCACTCGCCTACGTTTTTCAGAGTGGCAACCGACCGATCGTCTATCCCGTCGTCGGGCCGGGCGGTTTGGCGATGACCCGCGACTATCCGATGAAGCCGGTCAGCGGAAAAGGCACCCGCGACCACGTTCACCACCGATCGATCTGGATGACACACGGCATCGTCAACGGCGTGGATTTTTGGGCAGAAGAGGCCGTCGAGCCCGACCAGCGTTTTGGACGAGTGGTTCACGATAAGGTGGTCTCTCATACGGTCAGCGATGGGACGGCGACACTGGGAACCACGGCGAACTGGATCACGCCTGATGATGAAGTCGTGTTGTTGGAAAAGCGAAAGATGATCGTGGCGGGCGACCGCGAGCATCGAGAGATCGAATTTATTTTCGATCTGTTCGCAGACAAAGATGCCGTTGTGTTTGGGGACACGAAGGAGGGAACGTTTGGGATTCGTGTTCCCGATTCAATGATGGTTGACGCACAACTGGGCGGCCTCATTGTCAACGAGCATGGCCAAACGAATTCCGACGCTTGGGGCCAACGCGCATCGTGGGTCGACTACTCCGGTCCAGTCGATGGCCGAACTATGGGGATAACCGTCTTGGAACACCCGACCAGTTATGGGCACCCGTGTCGTTGGCATGTGCGAACGTATGGACTATTCGCGGCCAACCCATTTGGTGAAGTCGACTTCACGCAGCAGAAGGCAACGAAAGTGCATCGCCTTATGCCAGGCAAATCGCTGCGGTTGCGTTATAAGATTTTGCTGCACGCAGGCGGCGCGGACAATGAATCGATTAATCGCAAATGGGCCGCATTCGCAGAATCAGAGTGAGTAGTCTTTAAAGGGCTTTATGCTTTTCCGGAGTACCAGACGCCACGCAACCATTGATGCCGCCGCAGGTCTTTCACGAGGGCATTGGGCAATTCTGGCATCTCGCTGACTCTCGCATTCTGCTTCGCTTGTTCAACGTTTCGAATGCCCGTGATGACGGTGCTGACCGCGGGTGGCGAGAGTGCGAATTTAATCGCGACATCGGCCATGGTATTGGTTTCGAGCAATCCATACCTGGCGATGTCCTCGCGGATCGCGTCGACTCGCCGGGACGTTCGGGCCATCCGATCGCCTTCAAAAAACCGGTGGCGAAAATCACTTTCTGGGAACACGTGATCCGGTGGATACTTGCCCGTCAACGAGCCTTCATCCAGGGCAACGCGAACGATGACACCCGTTCCAGTTTGGGCGGCAACGGAAAAGATTTGTGCCTCGGCCTCCTGGTCAAAGATGTTGTAGATGACCTGAACGACGTCGACCAAACCGGAACGCATGAGGTCGATGACACAGTCTTGATCCTGCTCCGGCGTACTGATGCCGATCAGGTTGATTTTGCCCTCGTCACGTAATTGACGCAGCACAAGCAGCGGTTGCGGATCGTCGTTCCAGGCCCTCGTCCATGTATGCAATTGCAACAGGTCGATCCGTTCGACACCGAGATTGCTCAAGCGGTCATTCACGTTTTGACGAAGGTACGCCGCGCCGTATCGGTCCTGCCACCGGCAATACGGTGACGGCGGCCAAGGACCCGCGGCGGGTGGCGTTTTGGTTGCGACCAGGACTGTGTCCGCAGCGTGTGTTTTTGATCGTTCGCGAATCACCCGCGCGACAACCCGCTCGCTTTGGCCATCGCCATAGCCTTGGGCGGTGTCGATAAAGTTGACGCCCGCATCGAGCGCCGCGTGCAATGCCGCGACGGAATCGGATTCAACCTGGCCGCCCCACTGGCCACCAAGCGCCCAAGCACCAAACCCGATTTCCGACACCATTGGCCCCGGAGCGACGCCATCATTAACAAGGGGCCGGAACTTCATAGCAATCGCGGGACTTCGTTCGAAAAGATCAGGGTTGTGAGGGGTCTGAATCCGTTGCGGCGTTGGATTCTTGAGGTTCGGCCGGAGTTTGGTCAGGTTGTGCGGCGTCTGCGGCTTCGTTTTCGGCGCGAATCGCAGCGTCGACTTTCTCCTTCAATTTTTCGCGTTGAAGGTTTCGCAGTCGCTCGTACTCTTCGGCCGACCGGGTTTCGCCTTTCATCAATTGGATAAAGTCGAACAACGGGAAGCTTTCATCAAAATCTTCTTTGTCTACCGCGATCGTATACCGACGCAGCGCGCGGACGAGGTCATCGCTGAGGTCATCGACGGTGAGCACGGGGTAGTCGTCGAAGACTTTGGCCCAAAGTGCAAAGGCTTCCTCATATTTCGCAATTGCAAGATCGATATCCGCGTCGGCGTTCGCCTTTTCCGCCTCGAACAGCAGCCGCCGAGCCTGCACGGTTCGATCTTCTTGTTCGGCTTGAGTGAGGGTGTACCAATACTCATAGTTGACTTGGGTACGGTGACCATCGGTTTTCTGGATGCGGGCTTCCAGATCGTCCATCTTACTGGCTAATTCGATCGCTTTGAGCCGCACCGGTGTGGGGGCTTTTTTTGCGACCTGGCTCAGCGCTGGCTTCAAGCGATAGTCAATTTGCATCGCCGTTAAGCTTTGTTCTGGCGTACGATCCGGTGACGGCGTATCCCAGGCTGCCAATTCTTCCTGTGTAAAACCGCTTTTGATGAGTTCAAGTTCTTTCTCCAGTGTCTCGCCAGCGATCTCCTGATATTGATTCCGAGTTTCTTCCAATTCACGTTTTAACTCATCGAGCGAGCCCATCTTGATGGTAAACGCCGCCGTGGTGGGAATGCTTCGTTTGCCAAGGGCATCCCAATCGTCACCGGCGAGTTGCCAGGCGTTCTTCGCACGATCGTCGAGAATCCCCTCATCCTCGATCGCTTCGGCATGTTTGATTCGCCATTTTGGTCCCGTCTCAAAGAAATTGATCGGTGTTTGATTACGGATTTTGACTCCGTTGTCGACGATCTCATAACCGTGGTTTAACCAGAGTCGTCCGACGAGCCAATTGTCCGGCTTTCCTTCGGGGCCGAGCGCCATGGGGCTGTCCACGGCGATGTTATGTTCTCGCAATGACTCGTGCAAAACGGTGTCTTCGGCAAACAGTTTGCGGAATTGCTTTTTCTCGTCGCTCAGGCCCATTTTCTGGCCATAAAACCAGCCGGTGTACCAAACCAACCGCGGGGCTTTGCGGTTTTGGTCGACGCCTTTGGTCAAGAACTCAGTTCCTTCGCGAACCATGGCGTATCGTTGACGGTAGTCATCAAATTCGCTGGAAACGTTATAAGAAAGATTGTGAGCCTGATATTCCCACACCTTCTCATAATGCGGTTGCAATAGCGCAATGTTGTTGAGCGTCGCTTTCAGACGATCCCACTCGTGATGGATGCGATAATCGGCAGCTTTGTTCCAAAGCAGAGTTGCCGCCACACCACGCAGCCCTAACGAAGCGAGCTTCATCGTTTCGCTGGCTGGGTTAATGTCCCCAAGCTCGCTTTCGGCAATATTGAATTTTGTCCGCATTTGGGTCAATTGACCGCCCGCATCCCCGGTGCTGCCGCCGGCCGGTTGCCCCAATAGGTACAACGGGATCAGCATGGCGATCAGGATCGTCAGGTAGATCAATTTATTGCGAAAACCAGTTGAGCGGTTCATGCCGCGATCTCACGAGTCTTAAGGAAGAAATAACTAATAATGAATGCGACGATGACATAACCGAGCGTCGCGACGCCATGGCGGGCGAGCAACGATCCGAAGATGTCGAACCCGCTGGCCGCGTACTCCGCAGTGCCGACCATCTTGGGCAAATTTGGTAGCGAGCTGGCGATGACATCGAGGATATAAATGATGACCGAATCGATTGATTTGATCACTTGACTGGCGACGCCATCGACGTCCAATTGGGTCGTCATTGCGTCCTGCCGGAGCAATCGCACCATGGATTCCACCGGCCCACCGCCCATCGATTCGTTACGGTCCATGTAGTAGCGGATGCTGTAAATCTGTTCGGCGGCAAATCCCAGAAGTACACAAACGAACGTTGCCACCATCGCGACCGGACCGGAGAGAAACGTGCTGAACATGACTCCAAACGCGATCACCATGACCATTTGCAACCAAATCGATGCATAAGATTTAGCAAGGTTCAATGCGAACGAGGTTTCGGCGGGACGCAGATAGATATTACTAAGTGAGGTGCCGAGGTATTGTTCGCTGTCCAGGCATTTGATGATGACATCGACCCGCCCGTCGGGTGTGACGAGATCTTCAAACAAACTCAATGTCCTGGTTTCTTTTCCATCGGTGCCCTCTAGTTGTCGCGGAAGCGTCTCTTCGGCGATCTCGTATTCCTTGATGACAAAAGTGATCGGCGTGCTTTCGATCGATTTGTTGTCAGGATTGCGCAGCGTGATCGATCCGTTGAGGCCCGAGATAATGTCGCCCTTGATCGATCGGTACGCACGCAGTGCCATTTCCATCGGCACGCCGTCCTCATCGGGATAATTTGATGCCGTGACTCCGCTGAAGGTAAAGATCGCCGAAGCGAGCGTGCCGCCTTCCATGTATCCATGTTCGAGTCGGCGGGGTCCTTGGACCATACCGACCAGTCGAGCGACACCGGCGCTGCCGTAACCGCCGCTAGCCTTTTCGTTGCCAACATCAATGCCGGCTTCCTTTAACTCGCCGGCGCGATCGGTAAAGACAAGGGTGCCGTACGAGGGGACTCGCGCCCGCAACGCACCGGTCGGCTCGCCCACCACGTACTTTCCATCGATCCGGCGAACGACGTGGCGATGTCCCCGAACCATGTCGGTGATCCCGATCGCGTCGGCGTCAGAGTCGGTGATCGGATTGCCTTCGTCATCCAGCGGCGAGTCGATCGTGAACGTGTGCTGGTGGTATTGATCGAAACTGGTCGTGCCCTCAAATCGCCCGTCCTCGGTCGCTTTGATGTCCGCGACTTCGTGATCATGCCGGAGCCCACGGGTCACGAAGAAGTAGCTGGCAATTCCCATCGGCACGAGCATCAAGGTTCCCACGCCAACGAATCCGATCATGCGTCCGAGCACGATTTCCGTTGCCCGGACGGGCTTTGTCACGATCGTGTAAATCGTGCGGTTTTTGATGTCCGCCGGCAGGCTGAACGTGCTGATGAACAACGCCAACAGCAGGATCAGGTAATTGGTCGCGGTCAGAACGAAGCTGATATAAAGCCGTCCGGGGTCGCTGCTCTTGGGGTCGAGGTACCAACCGGCGAAGAGCAGGCCGACGACGAACATGCCGACGACGACCAGCACGCGGCGGCGGATCGCTTCCTTGTACGCCAACCGGGCCAGTGCCCAAATGCGTCGCGGCGAGGTTCCTGGCAGGTCGAATTTGAAAAAATCACGAACGCCGCGAGCCACCGCATAAAAACCTTCTGACGGTCCGAAGCGAACCGCCGAGATCAGGTAACCAACCAGCAGGCCGATCAGGATTGCCAGCACAAGCAGCACGACGCCCTGCAGCAGCGCGCTTTCCAGAAACGCGTTGGGCCGCAGCAACCATTCGGTGAACGACCAAAAATCCTCGGGTTGAAGGGTCATCAGCTCGCGGCTCCCGAATCGGCGTTGTCCGTAATTTCGGCACCGCTGACGCGGCGTGCACCGGGGCGTCGATCACTTTCGCGAACGATGTTGAGGAACAAATCTTCCATCGTCGTCGTCGGGTTATCGATCGATTCGACCGTGCCACCGTGTCGGCGAATCACTTCGACAATTTCGTTTTTGGCGGCATCGGTCAGGCCGCGGGCGTGGACTTCGGTAACGTCCTGGACTTTCAACAGGTCCGCGACACGCCCGAGTTCTTTCAGCTCGCCTTGGTGCAGAATCGCGACGCGGTCACAAACGTCCTGCACATCGGCCAATTGGTGACTGCACAGCACGATCGTCTTTCCCTGGTCACGGAGATTAAGGATCAAATCCTTCATCTCACGGGTGCCAATCGGGTCTAAACCCGTCGTCGGTTCGTCGAGCAAAATTAGATCGGGGTCGTTGATCAAGGCTTGGGCCAAGCCGACGCGCCGGGTCATGCCTTTGCTGTATTCCTTCAATTGTCGGTGTCGAGCGTTTTGCAGGCCGACGAGGTTGACCAGGTGGTCGACGCGGCGCTTGCGTTCGGCTCCTGAAAGGTCGAACAGTCGTCCGTAAAAATCGAGCGTCTCGTCCGTCGTCAAAAATTTATAGAGATACGATTCTTCGGGCAGGTAACCAATCCGTTCGTTTTTGCTGGTTTCGGTGGCGTCCTTGTCGAAGACCAGGACGCGCCCGCTGGTCGGAAAAAGCAGCCCGAGGATCAGCTTGATCGTGGTCGACTTTCCGCTACCGTTGGGACCCAACAAGCCAAAAATTTCGCCTTTGCGGACTTCGATGTCGAGCGATTTGAGCGCCGCAACCTTTTTTCGGCCCCAAAAGTCTCGATAAACTTTGCTGAGATTTCGGGCTTCGATGACGACGTCAGTCGACGACGCGGGCGGATTTACGAAAGGTTTGACGGGAGCGTCAACGACGGCAACGGGTTCAGTAGCCACAGGCACACATCAAGTTAGGAGTAAAATAACGAACCGAAAACGGTAGAGATGAATCAAATTAGGCACCAAAACGACGTTTGCAATCGTAGCAGTCTCAAATGAAAGCGCGGTGTTTGGTAGGCTACGCGAGTACGCACGGATTGGTTCGTGGCCGAGCATCTTCGCACCCCGGAGCCTTCGCGACCAGCCACCCGTCCGCTGGATCGATGTTCCATTTGGTCCGATTGCCCCTAGGTTAATCACTATTTTTATGCCTGCCGACGAGCCGACCGCTTACGAGCGGGCGATCACGCTGCTTTACGAACGCATTAATTACGAACGGACGGCGGACTCCGCGCCGTACGCGTTTCGTCTTCAGCGGATGCACGAGTTCCTTGACCGTTTTGACCTGCACGGGATCGCCGGCCGTGACGTGCCCGTTGTCCACATCGCGGGAACCAAGGGTAAGGGCAGCACCGCATCCATGGTCGCGGCGATGTTGTCCGCCGGCGGCTTCCGAACCGGGCTCTACACGTCGCCGCACCTGCTCCGATTGGAGGAGCGTTTTACGGTCGACGGGCAATTGGCGACTGAATCCGAGGTCGTGTCGCTGATCCACGATGTCGCCGCCGAAGGCACGCGGATGGAGGCGGCGGGACTTGGGGCACCGACTTTTTTTGAATTTTCGACCGCGATGGCTCTGTTGCATTTTCGCCGCCGAGATTGCCGCGCGGTGGTTTTGGAGGTCGGCTTGGGCGGACGCCTGGACAGCACCAACGTTTGCTACCCCGCCGTCACCGCGATCACATCGATCGGGCTGGACCACCAGCACATCCTGGGACACACGCTGGCCGAAATCGCCTCGCAAAAAGCAGGAATCATCAAGCCCGGCGTTCCCGTCGTCAGCGGCACGACGGCGCCGGATGCCGCCGACGTGATCCGTGAAACGGCCGAGCGAGTCGGAGCCGATCTTTACGAAATCAATCGCGACTTTCGAGTCATCGCCAACTCGGGCGGCCAAGTCACCGGGACCCCGAGCGGTGATGACGAGTGGACGACGCGGTTTGATCTGGTCAGCCTGAACGAAAAACTTGCTTCGCGATCCCGCTGGCACGTCGCCTTGGACGGTGACCACCAAGCCGCCAACGCGTCCGTCGCGTGCGCGATGATGGATTTGCTGGCTGAGCGGTCCGGTGTTGTGGTGCCCTGGGACATCCAGAAAACCGCCCTGGGGAATATGAGCGTCATGGGGCGGGTCCAGCGGTTTCGCGTCCGTGACGGTGTCGACATCATCCTGGATACGTCTCACAATTTCGATTCCATCGCGGCACTTTGCCAATGCATCGGTCGTCGGCGACAAGGCCGACACGTGACGATCGTGTTCGGGACCAGCCGCGATAAGGACCACCGCGTCATGCTGGACCAATTGCGGCAATGTGCCGACGCGCTCGTTTTAACTCGATATCACAAGAACCCGCGATTTCGTGAGCCAGAGGAACTGCTCGCGGACGTTCGCGACGACGATTGGACCGATCGTGGCGCGGTGACCATTTGCGTTGACCCCGCCGATGCGGTTCGCGGAGCGGTCGCCGGACATTTGGGTCCCCACCTAATCGTTGTCTGCGGCTCGTTTTTCTTGGCCGCAGAAGTTCACGCGACCGTGATCGACGTTGCGCGGGGGGCGTGACAAGCGGTTTCCGGTCATGGCTTGCCCTCGAAGGCAAACCTCGCGAAAATAGGATGACGAAACCCGAAATCCAAAAACCTCCCGTGGAACCAATGTCATGCGTTCAATTGTTTATGCGCTCGCCGTTTTCGCCGCCGTCGGAATCGCTTACTTGTTTGCGACTGTCCCCAACCCGGTTCCGCCAAGCGACGTACCGGTCGCCGTTTCCACCGCGTCTCACGTCGTGATGCAAGAAGCGGGCACGGTGACGTTACGAGTCGACGAGATGCATTGCCCGTTCGCTTGTTACCCCGCGGTGAAGGGGGCGCTCGAAGGCCAACAAAATGTACTCGCCGTCGAGTTGGATAAACAAGAGATCGAGGGCGTCATCGACAACCCGCAAGTCGTCATCAAGTACGAGCCCGGTTTCGACATGACCGCGGCGATGGAGGCGTTGGCAAAAAAAGGCTTTGCGAAAAATAGTGTCGTTAACTGAGCTTGCGCCTGGGATGCGTCCCATTGAAATTTCCGAGCCGGGGCCTGAAGGTGTCCTGCTGGTCGGGCACGGAACTCGGGATGCCAGCGGCACGGACCAGTTTTTTCAACTTGGTCAGTTGCTAGCTTCGCGGTTGCATCCCGTACCGGTGCAACCCTGCCTATTGGAATTGCAATCGCCAACGATCGCCGAAGGTTGGCAATGCTTGATGGATCGCGGCGTCACACGTGTGATTGCCGCGCCACTGCTGCTCTTCAGCGCCGGGCACGCGAAAACCGATATCCCCGATGCGCTCAATGCTTGCCAGTCGCAAACGTCAGAGGTGACTTGGAAAAGCTCTCGCCCGCTGTCCCGCGCCCCCGAGCTCTTGAGGTTGGTGCTACGGCGGCTTGACGAATCGTTAAGCCGATCGGATTCGCCGCCATCGGAAACCGCGGTCGTGATGGTCGGACGGGGCAGCTTTGATCCCTGTGCCCAAGCCGATATGAAATTGTTGACGCATTGGACCAGCGGCCAACGCGACGCGCGACGCTTCGTCACCTCGTTTTACGCGATGGCCGAGCCGCGGTTACCGGTCGTGCTGCGGGACGTCGCCAGCGATCCGGCGGTGCGAACGATCGTGATCCAGCCACACCTGTTGTTCGAGGGCAACCTTTATCAATCGATCATCGGTCAGATCAACGACGTCGAACGCGATTTTCCGGACAAGCAATTCATTATTTCCCACTACCTCGGCCCCGAAGCCGACGTCGCCGACGCGATCATCCGGCGACTACAAAGATAAATTTCAATCGTCGTCGTCAGTGAGAACGGGCGTGAATTCGACGTTTTGATAGGACTCGGTTAGCGCGAGCTGGCAATCAATTTCGGGCAAAGGGATGATGGCATCGACTCCCAAATATCTCTCGCGGTCGAAACCACTGTCACCCCTGCGGTAAACGAGCGCGGCCGCGGATGATTGCTCAATCAAGAGGTAAACGCACAACGAATCGATCGTTAAGTAAGCTTCACGTTTCTCGTATTCGTCAACGCGCCGCGTCGACTCCGACACGACCTCCACAATGACGATCGGCTTGTCATGAAACGAGTCTTCCGGCGGATTTGGTTGGCAAACGACAGAAACGTCAGGGTAATAAAATCGCGTGCCTCGACTGAGACGCACGCGTATCTTTATGTCCGAATTAAAAACTTCGCAGCGATGGCCGCGAAGTTGTGCAAACAGGAGTCCAGTCGTGTTTGAAGCGACGCGGCTGTGCGTGACGGTTCCGCCAGCCATGGCGTAAACGACGCCATCAACGAACTCGTGCTTTCGCTTGGCTTTAGCTTCACCTTGCAAATAATCACGAACGGAAATCGGTTGAAAGTTTAGTGCATTGCTCATGCGGAGATTCTACCCGTTTTCGTTGCATCCATCCAAGCCGCAGCAATTTCGCCCGCCGCGTTTGTTCACGATGCTTTGGGACGGTCCCGAATTGGCTACGCGCCTTGTGACGCAAGCGTGGGTCAAGCGGCTTCTGCGTTGCCCACCACTTCTCCGGAGTTTGGTGGGCCTGCGTCGAGGACTCCTTGTCCCACCCTGGTCTGCTCAAAAGCGGAGCTTTTGAGCAGCCGGACGTTATCCTGTTTTTATTCCGGCTAAAATCGTTGACGTTCGCATGCGTTGTGAATGGATGCTGGTGCCGATCAGCGATTCGAGTATTTCCGTCGAACCAAGAATCGGACTTCACTGCACGTATTGGTTCATTGCCTTTTGCATGAAGATTGGCGTTCACGTTGTCATGAAGAATCATCACAAGCGAGATGAAAACCCGTTCGGTGCGAAGCGAATCAGTGATACCGAACGAACGGTCAAATGGCCGCGTGGGCCGCGTCCGAAGTGGATGTCAAAAAAAGAGTATCGACGCACGCCTGAATTCATTGAGA
>Ga0105045_10002718_pt1 | contig 15018 bp, 14 predicted proteins | sample MAT02_FD_78089 | JGI IMG/M metagenome (GOLD analysis project Ga0105045, IMG submission 78089) | Freshwater microbial communities from Lake Fryxell liftoff mats and glacier meltwater in Antarctica - MAT-02 (megahit assembly) | ecosystem: Environmental > Aquatic > Freshwater > Ice > Liftoff...
ACCCACAACGCATCGAAGAGGTAGTGGCCAAGGTGACCAAACAACTGGAAGAGCAAATCGTAGAAATTGGCGAGCGCACGGTGATTGAACTGGGCATTCACGGCCTCAATGCCGCCTTGGTGCGCATGGTGGGCCGGATGCGTTTCCGCTCCTCGTACGGACAAAACCTGCTCAAACACAGCATTGAGACGGCCGAACTGTGCGCCATCATGGCTGCCGAATTGGGGTTGAATCCTAAGCAAATCAAGATGGCCAAACGCGCTGGTTTGCTGCACGATATTGGCAAAGTAGCCGATGAAGAAACCGAACTCAGCCACGCATTGGTGGGCATGAAAATATGCGAGCAATACGGCGAACATCCAGTTATTCTCAATGCGGTGGGTGCTCACCACGATGAGATTGAGATGAATAACATCCTTTCGCCCATTATTCAGGCTTGTGATGCCATTTCGGGCGCACGCCCAGGGGCTCGTCGCGAAATTCTGGAAAACTATCTGAAGCGTATTGGCGAATTAGAGGACATTGCGCGCAGTTATGAAGGCGTAGCCAATGCATTTGCTATGCAGGCTGGCCGCGAACTTCGGGTTATTGTAGAAGCCGATAAAGTAACCGATCAGTACGCCGATGATTTGTCGTTCCTGATTTCACAAAAAATACAGGACGAAATGCAATACCCCGGACAAATCCGAGTAACCGTTATCCGCGAAAAACGCGCCGTAGCGTTTGCGCGATAGTTTGTAGGGCTTTTTGGGTTGAGCATGTTGAGGTGTTGTTGAACATATTGAGGTATTGTGGGGTGCTGTGGGGTATTGTTGAGCATTCTGCATTGCTTATTTTTGCGAATAATCATGAAAAAGATAGCATCCTCCTGAACGTTTTTGATTTCCACTAGATACACGTGGCACACCTTGTTCATTTGATCTCGGTGTGCCACACTTTTAACCCCAATAAAAATTTATAGATACAATTAATAAAAATTTATTCATCTTTGCGCCATGAATTCAATAGTGGCAATTCAACATTTGCAACAAGAAGCGCGTATTAGACCCCTATTACAGCGAATAGAAATACCCGAAATAATACCCTCTGGCGACCTTTATTTTGATTTATTGAAGTCTATTGTATCGCAACAACTGAGCGTTAAGGCTGCAGATGTAATATTTAAACGCTTCATAGCGTTATTCGACCTTCAGTATCCAATGCCTGAAATACTACGGGAAATAGACTTAGAAACATTGCGAAGTGCCGGTCTTTCTGCTCAAAAAGCGAGGTACTTACAAAATGTAGCACACTTTGCTTTACAAAACAACCTTTCTGACATGGTATGGGATTTGTTAAGTAACGATGAGATTATATCGTTTCTAACACAAATCAAGGGTGTGGGTGTCTGGACTGCTCAGATGTTGCTAATTTTTTCACTGTCTCGAACGGATGTTTTTCCAGTAGATGACCTAGGTATACAACAAGCCATGCAGCGGCTATTCCAAATAGAAGAAGTAAATCCCCGAAAATTTAAAGTACAGATACAGGAATTATCAGAGCCTTGGCGGCCTTATCGAACGGTGGCTTGCCAGTATTTATGGAGATGGAAAGATTCATAATAGGCGTCTTTTTCAATGCAAAAAAATAGGGTTTATTATAGCAATAATAATGGCCCTGCCCATTCAAACAGCAGTAAACATTACTTTTCATGAAAAAAAATTCAGACGGCCGCTATCCCATTGACAAATTTGAATACGGCATTAAGTACAGTCTCAATGAAACACGAAATCACATCAAGGAATTAGCCCGATTTCCAAAGGACTTGAAAAAGTCCTTGAAAAAATTGAAAGACGGCGCCTTAGACAAGTCTTATCGCTCTGGAGGATGGACTGTACGCCAGGTAGTGCATCATTTGGCCGATAGCCACCTCAACGCTTATATAAGATTCAAATTAGCAACAACCGAAAACGCGCCCATTATTAAACCTTACGAAGAAGGGCTGTGGGCTGAAACAGAAGACGGCAAGCATGGCTCTGTAAAGTCTTCTCTTAAATTACTATCTTCCTTACATGAGCGCTGGGTCTCTTTCCTTACTTCCTTAACAGAAGATGATTTAGACCGTGGATATTATCATCCCGTTACCAAACGTACCGTTTCCTTACGGGAAGCCATCGCTTTATATGCTTGGCACGCCAAACACCATTTAGCCCATATTGCACTAGTCTCCGATAAAAAAGAGATAAAAGATAGCAAAAAAAAGAAGACAGAAAAGAAGTCGGCGGATACCCCTAAACCCGGCAGAAGAACTGCCGAGCAAATTGCGATTGATACTGCCGGACAAGACGGCACTAAAAAGCCTAAAAAAGCCGCCGCTGCCGATAAGCCCAAACGCGTAAGAAGAACATCTGAGCAAATTGCCGCCGACAAGACTGCCCAAGCAGCAAAGCCCAAAATGAGTGTAAAGGAGCGGTTGGAAAAAGCGCGCGCCGCTCGTATGGCCAATTTGGCCGAAAAAGGAGGGGACGCTGAACCTAAAAAAGCCGCCGCTGCCGATAAGCCCAAAGGCGTAAGAAGAACTGCTGCGCAAATCGCCTCCGACAAGGCTGCCAAAGCCGCACAACCCAAAATGAGTAGGGCGGAAATATTGGAAAAAGCGCGCGCCGCTCGTATGGTCAATTTGGCCGAAAAAGGAGGGGACGCTAAACCTAAAAAAGCCGCCGCCGCCGATAAGCCCAAACGCGTAAAAAGAACTGCTGCCCAAATCGCCTCCGACAAGGCTGCCAAGGCCGCACAACCCAAAATGAGTAGGGCGGAAGTATTGGAAAAAGCGCGCGCCGCTCGTATGGCCAATTTGGCCGAAAAAGGAGGGGACGCTAAACCTAAAAAAGCCGCCGCCGATAAGCCCAAACGCGTAAAAAGAACTGCCGAGCAAATCGCCTCCGACAAGACCGCCCAAGCCGCAAAGCCCAAAATGAGTGTAGAGGAGCGATTGGAAAAAGCGCGCGCCGCTCGTATGGCCAATTTGGCCGAAAAAGGAGGAACGGCTAACCCTAAAAAAGCCGCCGCTGCCTATAAGCCCAAACGCGTTAAACGTACACCCGAGGAAATCGCCGCTGACAAGGCCGCCAAAGCAGCACAACCCAAAATGACCAGAGCGGAAGTCATGGAAAAAGCGCGTGCCGCGCGTAAGACCAATTTGGCCGAAAAAGGAGAACCGGCTAAACCTAAAAAAGCCGCCGCCGATAAGCCCAAACGCGTTAAACGCACACCCGAAGAAATCGCCGCTGACAAGGCAGCCAAAGCAGCAAAGCCCAAAATGAGTGTAAAGGAGCGGTTGGAAAAAGCACGCGCCGCTCGTATGGCCAATTTGGCCGAAAAAGGGGGAACGGCTAAACCTAAAAAAGAGGCAGCTCCCAAAGCTAAGACGGCCAAAACACCTGCCGTCAAGCCTGCAAAGGAGGCCGCCCAAAAGGCCGCAGCAACTAAAACAACGCCTAAAAAGGCCGCCAAACCTGCCGCCTCACCCAAAGCAAAGGCAAAAAAAGGTGCCTAGCCTTTGAAACAACATAGTACCAAAAGGGTCTAGCAAAACAGACCGAAATCAATCAACAGTAGGCGGCCTCCGATTTTGGAGGCCGCTTTTTTTTGGATTGTTTATGGCATCTTATTTCGGATAACTCGCTGCAATCCAGCAGTTTACGCTGTCGCGTTGAGATTGGCTCATGCCACCGCCTTGTGGCATGGTTTTATCCAACACCACTGTTTTGAGCACTTTTCCGTTGTCAATAAAAGGCTTGATGCCCTCATACGTCCGATAATCGCCTACAGCACCAATTGCACCAGAGCCAGGTGCATGGCAATTAACGCAATACTGATCAATAATTCCTTTGATGTTCCGGCTGTACGAGAGGTCTGCATTGGAGATATTGCAATCCGGCCCTTTGGGGGTGTCTTTTTCACAACCTTGCCAAGCGAGGGTGACAGCCAACAAGGCCGCTGCTGCTGCAAATTGATACTGTTTGACTTTCATGGTTTGTGTCGTGTATTTAAATGGTGAAATTAAAAATCAAAGATACCGTATCCTACAAAATGCCGTCTATACAAACTACAATTTTCCGCCTTTTGACAAAAGAAGACAAATCGGAACCGATTTAAGATGTTTGGATATAAGTAGCGCACCGTGTACATGTGGTTGATAATCAAAGCACAAATCCAGTGGTGACAAGCTTAGTACACGGTAAAATAAGTATTGATGGAATAACACCCGCCACTACATGGCTCGTTTCTCCGCTAAGAATCCTCTAACGGAGCTAAAACTGACGGTTTGATGTTGAAAATAATGCTGCGCCGCCGCCGCTTCTTCCGCGTTTGCTTCCAAATGATTTAAGATATTGGTCATGTGCATTTTCATGTGCCCTTGCTGAATACCAGTGGTAATGAGTGAGCGTACTGCCGCAAAATTCTGAGCCAAACCCACTGCCGCCGTGATGCACATTAACTCGCGGGCCGATGGATTACCGAGCAACTCCAACGAGCATTTGGCCAAGGGATGTAAAGTAGTCAGTCCGCCTACCGTGCCCATGGCAAGGGGAATCTCCAGTTCGAAGCGAAATACCCCGTCGGCTATGTTACAACGGCTCAAACTCCGATACTGTCCATCCCGACTGGCATAGGCGTGACCGCCTGCCTCAATGGCCCTAAAATCATTGCCCGTTGCCAATACTACCGCATCAATACCATTGTAAATGCCTTTGTTGTGGGTAGCAGCGCGATAAGGGTCTATTTGCGCAATGCGTACAGCCCGTGAGAATCGTTGAGCGAGCGTACCAGCATCCATGCCCTGCGAGCGTGCGAGTTCTGCGAAAGAATCAATCGGGCACTCCACCCAAGCATGGGCCACGCATTGCGGTGTATAATTCGACAAAATAGACATCAGCACTTCTGCGTCGCGCTCCAAATCACTCAGTCCGGGGTACTGTGTAAAAAAATCTTCCAGTACATCAGCATAACGCTCAAGCACCGAATTGATAAAATTGGCCCCCATGCTGTTGCAGGTTTCAAAAGAGACGCGCAGTTGGTAATAATGAGGCTCAACTTGTTCAAAATCAATCAGTTCTATATCTAAAACGCCCCCTCCGCGCTGTTGCATATTCAGGGTTAAATCGGTGCAAGAATTGAGTAATCGCGCTTTGATTTCCGGAAAAATAGTCCGCATTTTTGCTGGTTCACCGGGCCAATAGAAATGTACTTGTCCTAGTTTTACCGTCCCAAGTATTTCCACATGGAATCCGCCGCGTTCTTGCCAAAATTTGGCGGCACTGCTGGCGGCGGCTACTACGCTGCTTTCTTCAATCACCATTGGCACGGCGTAAACTTTTCCATTGATCAAAAAATTGGGCGCAATACAGTAGGGCAAGGCGTAGTTGGCCACCGTATTTTCTGCAAAACCCTCAATAATTTTTTGCGTAGCGGCCGCTGGATGTTGCCAACTACGAATTATTTGAGCGGTGGTGCTAGCGTCGCTGCTGAACGTCTCTGTTAGCCACTGAATCTTTTCGTCCTTAGAAAGTTTGGAAAAGCCGTTGATTGTTTTTGTCATGTGTACTGGGTCGTTAAACACCGATAAGAACCTGAAAACTTGCTGGAAAACGAATTATCGAAGGGTTAAAAATGCGTTGGCCAATTCAAGTCCGCGAATTTGGGATTGCACAAATGCCTGCAAATCTTCATACGAGCCCTGTGCGTGTTTCAAAAAACCGGAAGCCTGACCGTACACTGCGGGCACCGCCGATTTTTGGGTCAAATAATACCCGTCTAGATAATCGGACACACCGCCGGAGATAATCCATCCCTTCACTTTTGATTGGCCACCGAGCGACTTGTGAATGGGATTGGCCATGGCCAGCATTTCTTCGGCTGTATGGCCTATCTGGGATAATTTTTCAAAAATAGCCATTTTTGCGGGGTCGCTGCGGAGCAATTCGAGTTTGGCAAAATTAGTACCACCCGCTGCCGCAAATTCAATGGCCGCCAAGGGTAATTTCATCAAAGCCCGGAGACTTTCCGGCCCAAAGCCCTGTCCGACTTCTTTTACAATAACCTGAATATCAAATAGTTGTAAAATTTCTTCCAAGACTTCTATGGGTGGGCGCAAGAATACATCGCCTTCGGGCTGCAAGGCTTCTTGGAGCGGATTGACGTGTACAATGAGGCCATCTGCCGATAGTTTTCGGAGTAATTCGGGAATTCGTTCTGATTCTTTTTGGGCCAGCAGGGTTTCGATTTGCGCCACGCCTAGGTTGGCATACAGGGGTAGATCGAGGCCCATAGTGCTTCGCACATCAAAATCGGGCAAATACTCATCGGAGTATAACAGTTGGCGGCAAGAGCCTAGCCCCATGCCCATGCCAAATTCGGCACAGGCCCGCGCCAGATAATGATTAATTTTGCTCGCTAAGGCGGTGCCGCCCGTCATAGAAGAAACCCAAATAGGCGAGCGGAGTGTTTTCCCCAAGAACGGAATCTCTGGAAGCGAGCCGAAGGCCGGGTGGGCTGCCAGCATCGGCTCGTAATAAAATCGAGCGTCCAATTCATTGGCTTCCACGCGACTGCGAAAAGCCAGTTCTATGTGGTCTTTTTTGCGACTTACGGCGGTAGGATCTTCGGGCATAAGTATGGATGTTGCTGTTGTCATAGATGGCGAAGGTACGATGTTGAGTAGCCGGACAACAAAGTTGTAAATGTGATTGTTTTGGAGCGGTAATACTACGGGTTATGACAGATATTTACCAGACACTTTCCTTGACGGAAATTGATATTGATCGCATTATTGAAATGGCGTGGGAAGATCGCACCCCATTCGAGGCCATTTTGTTCCAGTTTGGGCTTCGCGAAGCGGAGGTCATTCGCCTTATGAAACAGCAAATGACGCTCAAAAATTGGAAAAAATGGCGCGCTCGGGTACAAGGTAGAGCAACCAAACATGCGGCTCTGCGCGCGAACGAAGTAACCCGATTCAAATGCAGCCGACAGCGCCAAATAACCCGAAATCGCATCAGTAAACGATGAATGTACGCATAAAACACCCTTTTATCACCTTGTTTTTGCTCCTTTCAGGGCTGTTTTGTTCTTTTGCCATTCGGGCACAAACGGCCTCTTTTGACCACACCATCTCGGAACATCGCTCTGAATACAAAGCCCACTTTTTGAACGATGCCCGCTCGCCTTTGTCAGCAGCAGATACGGCTTATCTCGATTTTTTTGCCCCGGATGAAAATTGGCGTTTGAAAACTGTCTTTGAAAGAACGCCCCAAGAAAAGCCGTTCGAGATGCGCACTTACAGCGGCCAAAAACGGGAGTATGTCAAATTTGGCCAAGTTCAATTTTTTGTACGTGGGCAAAAACAAACCTTGAATGTGTATCAAAACCTGCGCCTCCTGCAAGACTCAACCTACCGCGATTATCTTTTTTTACCTTTTAAAGATGTGAGCAACGGGGAAGAAACCTATGGCGGCGGACGATATTTAGACTTCAAACAAGCAGATATTCAGGCAGATAATACCCTTGTATTGGATTTTAATCGCTGTTATAACCCTTGGTGCGCGTTCAGCGATGGCTATAATTGCCCCATCCCGCCCATGGAAAATCACCTTGAAATTTTGATTCCAGCCGGAGAAAAAAACTACCGGAAAGAAAAAAAGCACTAATCTCACCCCCCTCAACAAAATGGCGGCTTAACCCGCCAGTGCCTCACCCCCCTCCACCTTATTATAAGCAGTATGAAAATAGGCATAGTATGTTATCCCACTTACGGCGGATCTGGTGTTATTGCCACCGAATTAGGACTTGGTTTGGCCCGAAAAGGGCACGAAATTCACTTTATTACCTACCGGCGGCCCGTCCGATTGGCGCATTTTCAGGCCAATGTCTTTTATCACGAGGTGGATAATGAAGATTATCCCTTGTTTGAATATCCGCCTTACGACACGGCTTTGGCCTCCAAAATAGTGGATGTGGTGCATTACCAAAATCTGGATATTTTGCACGTCCATTATGCCATTCCACACGCTGCGGTGGCTTATATGGCCAAAAAAATCTTGCTAGCACAAGGTCGTTATATTCCAGTCGTAACAACCTTACACGGCACCGATATTACTTTGGTGGGCGGCAATCGGGCATTTGCTCCAGTGGTGGAGTTTAGCATCAATAAAAGTGATGGTGTGACGGCGGTTTCTCAAAGCCTCAAAGACGATACAAATGCCCTTTTTAATATTGAAAGAGAAATCCGGGTTATCTATAATTTTATTGATTTTGAACGATTTAGGAAAACCAATAAAGAACATTTCAAAAAAATAATCGCCCCCGAAGGCGAGCGTATTGTAGCCCACACCTCCAATTTTAGAAAGGTAAAACGGGTGCAAGATGTGGTGCGCATTTTTCATAAAATACAACAGGTGGTGCCTTCCAAACTCCTTATGATTGGCGACGGACCGGAGCGACAACTTTGCGAACAACTGTGTCGTGAACTCGGTATTTGTGATGCCGTGCGTTTTTTGGGCAAGCAAGATGCCATTGAGGAACTATTGGCCATTTGTGATCTTTTTATCATTCCTTCGGAAAGGGAGAGTTTTGGCTTGGCCGCCTTGGAGGCCATGGCTTGCGAAGTGCCTATTATTTCCTCCAATAGTGGTGGACTGCCGGAGGTGAATATTCATGGGGTGACGGGCTATTTGAGCGATGTTGGGAATGTGGCAGAAATGGCGGAGTATGCCATACGCTTGCTGCAAGACGATGTTATGTTGCAAGAATTTCGAGCCAATGCCCTAGCGCAGGCGCAACGTTTTGATATTGAGCGAATTTTGCCTGATTATGAAGACTTTTATCAGGAAATCATTGCAAAAAGTGCTATTATTGTGGAATAATGGGTGGCTTCACCTCGCTTTTTTATGCGCTTAGAACTTGATTTTTTATCTTTTTACCCGTCACTTCGGATTACCCAACGAGAGGCGGGCACTTGGGTGTTCGACCCCATTCGGCGCAAAGAGGTGGTGCTTACCCCAGAAGAATTGCTCCGCCAAATGGTGTTGGCTTACCTTTTGTCCGGGAAAAAATATCCCGCCCACCGCGTTCGTTCCGAAGTAGGGATTGAAGTGAATGGCTTGCGCCGTCGCTGCGATTTGCTGGTGTACGACTTAGAATTAAAACCTTGGCTGTTGGTAGAGTGCAAATCCCCGAAAGTAGCCCTCGATCAAAGCACTTTTGAGCAGGCGGCTCGCTATAATTTGCGCCTAAAAGCCCCTTTTTTGTGCATTACCAACGGCATTGCCACTTATTGCGCGGCTATTGACTTGGCGAATGGGACTTTTTCCTACTTGCCTGCATTTCCCGAATTTCCTAATACCGATTCTGAATAATAGCCATTTGAGCCCCAAAATTCATCCGCAGTGTGGGGATATAATTCGGTCCATCGGTGTAAATTTCCGGATTTTGACTCCATACAATAGACGGGCGAGCAATGAGGCGAAAGCCCGCTCTGCGGAACAAATTAAAGCCAATACCCAAGGTAAAACTATGTGTCTGTTGTCTAAACAGTTCGCTCTGCCGATACGATTCAAAAAGTTGTTGTTCTAGCTCCGCACCACTAAATACCAATCGGTCGGGTGTACCCAAATCCAGAAAATCCAAGCTCATACCCACTTGCACATACACGCATTGGCAGCGGTGTACCCGCCACTCGGCCTTGAGCGGCACCGTCCAGTATGCCGGATTAAAGCCCCGAATATTGGATTTGTAGCGCGTTACCATCACGCCATTCACTTCTTTTTGAATGGTTTGTCCGCCATACACATAGTATTGATATTCCTTGTAATATTTGCGACCGATGCCCGCCCCCAAAGCCAGCGAGCCGATGGGCACCTCCAATTGGAAACTAGGAATAAAGCGCGGGGTGATTCCATCGGTTAACTGACGCACGTCGAAACCAATTTCTAGTCCTCCCACCAGCTTTCCAAAGTTTCGTTGCGCCGTAACGATTTGAGCACAGGTCGTTAAGACAAACAGCAGGATACATTTTTTCATAGCAGCATAGATTTGGTTCAAAGATAAGCGGACGAGACGTTACGCTGCTTATTAGACCGAGTATGTTTCTGATGTAGCCACACAAAGCAAACACCCCCGCCAAGCATACTGCCTGCCGGGGGTATTCTATATTTCGCTGGTGTTGAAAAGTCTTATTTGATTTTGGCAAGATCTGAACTAGCATCCATGCTGAGGCTGGTCCACATGATTTGGTCTGGATTGCCCGCATTGGCTAGTTCGATGGTAGCGGTTTCAACCAAGGTCAAGCCCGTTACTTTGTTGCCGATGCGTCCGTTGGCGCGGTAGTTGTTTTCCCAGTTCACTTTGTACTCATTTACTTGAGCGCTCAAAGATTCTTGAATGGTCGCAACAGTGAGTGTTTCAGGATTTACACCTGCAACGAAGTGTGTACCCACGTAGTTGCCGTCTTTGGTGAATACGCTTACGCTGTATGTTTTGGTACCGCGGCTAAAACCGCGTGCAATGTTGTAAAGAACCGCTGTGTATTCAGCCGTCTCGAAAGACGCTACTGGCTCAGGGCATACTGGCATATTGCTGAAAGAAGCACTGCGCTCCAACTCGGGCAAAAACTGGTAGTATTCCCAGCCTAGGCGGGCGGGCTTCGTGGCGGGGCGTGCCTCCAGTTGGTTCTGAAGTTCTGCTGCCTCGAAAGTATAAGGAAGAGACGCTTTTGGAAACTGTGCCAAAAAATCTTGGAACGTAGGTGTAGTGTCCTGTGCGTTCAGGGTAACAATGCTTGCCAAAGCAAGAAGAAGAGCCGGGATCAATGTTACTTTTTTCATTGTATGGATCAGTTTTGGATTTTGAGTGATTCGAAGATTATTTTTGGGCTTGTAAGTTTGTTGTAAGCCGCTTTCCCCTTCTATTTCAAATTGGATGCCAAAAACAACGCGAGGGGGTAGTTTGCTAGAAAAAAAAGTCGAAAAAAAGTAAATTTAGACTTTATGGGGTAGAAAAGTCACACAGAAATGCCTTCTTTCTTGCAAAAAAAATGAAACATACTTGCCATTACTCCAAAGAACCCGCGATTAAGACCACAATTACCTATCCAGCCCATTGGTGAGCCAAAAGGGTGTTAAAGTTTTGATCAATTAGAGATTGGATTCACCCTTACAGGTGTAATTGACCCTTATTCAGGTTTTTGAATTTCCCAAATCCCCCAGCCACCCGGCAATTTTCCCGCCGAGACTAGGCGGTAGTGCTGCTGAAGGTCATCCCAGTTGAGCATCGGGTTTTGTCCCGACCACTGAGTGCGCAAGTCTGGATGAAACAAAATATACGCCTGCGGCTGGAAGGTATGGTAGCGTGTTTCCCACAAATTGTACGTCCTTACATTCGGCAAATAACTCCGCATGGCCACATCCAAATCAAAGCTATATAAAGTGGCATGCTCGGGCAGTATGGTCTTGAGTTGCTGGGCGATTTGTTGCTCCAGCGCGTTTCGCGCCAACACGGGTCGGAGGTAGTAGGCCAAAAAAAACAATTGAACGGCCAAGGTCGTGAGTAATACGCCTCCGGTTATTCGTTTAAAAAACAAAAAGCCATAACAATACAAGCGATCCCAGGCCGGAAACAGGAGCAATAACAATAAGGTATAAGCTGGTAATAAGTGCCTCGGACTTTGATGTGAAAAGCCGCCAAGCAAAATCAGATAGGCAAGCATACAGGTTACGAGGATTTTTTTGCTGGAAAGGGTCAAATCTGTTCGTTTGAACAAAAAAAACAAGCCAGGAAGTGCCAAACAAAACGCCGGGTGCGCCAAAAGCGACAGGATGTATAAAATATTAGGCAATCGGTATTGCGAAAAACCATTGCCACTCGCAAAACTGCGCTGAAAAAAATGAACTACCGACCAATCCCCCAAACTACCATGCTCAAAAATAGCCCAAAAAGCCGGCCCTTTCATCCATATATAAGGAGTTGTACTGATGATTCCGACCAACAAGGCAGCCAATATCCATCGCCAATGGCCATTTTTCCACAAAAACCAACCCGCCGCAGCCACCAAAGGCCACAATATACCCAACAAGGCAAACCGCGTACCGACCGCCATCACCCCCCCCAAAGCCAGGCCGAGCGCATACTCGCCTCGCTTGGTATCCAGCAATCGCAGCGCAGCATAAAAAGCCAACAGCAGCCAGAGCAGCCCCAGCCCATCGCTCATGCTCGTTACCGCCGACCGAAAAAACAAGGGCGAAAACGCCAAACCCAGCCCCACAAAGGCCCAGCGACTTTCCACGCGGGCACCGGGGGCCAAAATAGCCACCAAACGCTCAAAAACGACCAAGCACAGCGCCGCCGCCGCCAAAGCAATGATTTGCAGTGTCAAGGGTCCATTGGGCATTACGCCTTGAAGTAAGCCGCCTACCAGCGGGTACCCACCGCCAAAAGCAGCATCCCCCTGTGGAGCAACGGTAAACATCGGCAAGCCCTGCAGCCGGGCTAATACCCCCATACTTTGGCGCAAATACTCGTGTGCATCTTGGCCATATAGGCCATTAAACGAGCAGACGTAACATACAAATGCTGTCAAAAGCAGGTACAGCAGCGGAAATAGCCGAGGGAGTAGGGCTTGATTGGTTAGGCTCATAAATCACTGTCGAGCGGAGTATTTTGGTCAGAAAAAGGCTTACGAGCCGGAACGGGCGCCTCGGCTTGCGTCCCTTTGTACAGATAATAAATGAGGACTGCCGAGATAATTAGGCCCGAATAACTTCCGGCGAATAGGATTAAGGCCATATTGAGCGCAAAAAACGCGATTCCAATCCAAAATGGGGTTTTGCTGCCCGTCTTTTTGGCCCAAAAACCCAATATCAGCAATATCACGCCAGAAATAATGAGTCGCATAGTGGTATCGCCCAACTGTAAGATACTCATGTTCCAATGATTAAATCCCACCACCAGCGCAAAGAAAAGATGTGCGGATCCAAGCCATATTAAGCCCTTTACCGCCGCAAAAAAACCATCGCTTGGAGTGACTGCAGCCGAATCGGCTTCTAATTTTTTGTCATCATGCCAAACACAAGGCATTCGGCGTTCAAAGACCGCGCGAATACTGCGACCATCGGGTAAAACAAAGGTCTTTCCCTGTTCTGCCTCCAGCAAACTGGCAAATTTCCCCAGCAAAACAGCCCCTTGTTGGATGCTTACGTCGGTGTAGCGTTTGTCCCAACTCACCATAATCGGCGGCGATTCGGCCAGAAAAAACGTTTTGTAGTACATATTCATGTCTTAAAAACACGATTTGACCCTAAAGGTCGAATAATTAGTGGATTTTTTTTAAAAAAAAACCCTCAAACGCGTGCCATATTTCTTCCAAACACCGTCTGCACAGAAGTTAGTATCTCAATTAATAGCATCGTACTTTTGCCCTTCGGCAATAAAGCCAAACGTCCCGATATGAAACGTTCGAAACGTACCCAGTCTTTGATTCAATTTGGCCTGTTCGCAGGTGTCTTAGTGTTTGTCAACATTGTGGCCAACTCGTTTTACGGCCATTTGGACTTAACGGAAGAAAAAAGATTTACCCTCACAAAGCCTACTCAGGGCCTTTTACGCGATTTGAAAGAGCGGGTTTATGTGCGGGTTTTGCTGGATGGCGATTTTCCTGCTGGCTTCAAACGCCTCCAAACGGCCACCAAAGAAATGCTCGACGATTTTCGTTCGGAAAGCGGCTACCTCGATTATCAATTTGAAAACCCTTCCGACGGTACAATAGAAGAAATCAATGAGCGGCGCAAAGCCTTGTCGGAACAGGGGATTGTACCCTTCAACCTGCGTGTGGCCGATATGGGCGAAACCTCCCAGCAACTGATTTATCCGGTGGCTGTTTTCCATTTTGGAGGCCGGCAAATGGTGGTCAAATTGCTTGAAAACAACTCCCCCTCGCTGAGTCCCGATGAGGTAATCAACAATTCGGTTACTTTGTTGGAGTATAAATTCGCCAACGCCATCAAAAAATTGCGATCGCCTAAGCGGCCCATTATTCTTTTTACCCGCGACCATGGCGAACTAAACGACCTACAAACCGCCGACTTAGAGCGTACGCTCCAACAATTTTATGACACCGACCGTATTTCACTCGACTCGGTGGTGTCGCTGCCGCCCGACCAATGTGCGTTGTTGATAGTGGCCAAGCCGCGTGGGCCTTTTTCCGAAAAGGATAAATTCAAAATGGACCAATATGTGATGAATGGTGGTCGGGTGTTGTGGCTCATTGACCCGATGAATGCGAGTTTGGACAGTTTGAACCAGACTGGTAGGTTCGTTTCTACGCCTTATAATTTAAAACTGGACGACCAACTATTCAAATACGGGATTCGCCTCAACTCGGACGTGGTACTCGACATGCAGTCCACTAAAATTCCCCTGCAAATTGGCCAAGTAGGCAATCGGCCTCAGTACGATTTTTTTGATTGGTACTACCACATTGCGGTACAACCCGAAGGAAGGCACCCGATTGTAAAAAATCTGGATCGAGCCGACCTTTGGTTTGCTTCCAGTATGGATACCCTGCGCACCAAAACACCGATAAAAAAAACGGTGCTGCTTCGCAGTAGTGCGTACAGCCGTTTGCAATTCAATCCGGTGGACCTCAGTTTTGAGATCTTAAAATACGACCCTGACCCAACTAAGTTCAATAAAGGCCCTCAAAATTTGGCGGTTTTGTTGGAGGGTACATTCCCTTCGGCGTTTGAAAATCGCGTGTCGGAAGAGTTGCTGAACGGCATGAATCAATTGAAAACACCCTTCAAACCGAGTAGTGTTCCCACGCGTATGTTGGTGGTGAGCGATGGCGATATTGCGGCCAATTTTGTGAGCAGCATCGCCGAAAAACAAACCCTTCCGCTGGGCTTCAACCGTTTCGAAAAAGTGACTTATTCGAATAAAGACTTCATTATCAACGCAGTAGAGTACCTAATAGAACCCAACGGGGTG
>Ga0105045_10002720_pt1 | contig 15018 bp, 3 predicted proteins | sample MAT02_FD_78089 | JGI IMG/M metagenome (GOLD analysis project Ga0105045, IMG submission 78089) | Freshwater microbial communities from Lake Fryxell liftoff mats and glacier meltwater in Antarctica - MAT-02 (megahit assembly) | ecosystem: Environmental > Aquatic > Freshwater > Ice > Liftoff...
ACTAATACTTTAGTTAGAAATTCCAAATAAAAAAGGGATCAAATTAATTTTTGTTCCCTTTTTTTATTAAATAACTACCATTTGTGTCGCCTAGGTTACATAGGTGTTCATTATTTTATAATAATATTTGGTCATATCGATTATAGTATTTAGATTTGTAGTTAATTACTATATCATTATAGGAATCTTAACTTTTATTACAAAACATCACTACAATCATTGATAATGAAACAACCGTTTACTAAAACCATCTTTGCTGCTATTTTCTTTGTATTGTTTTACTCATCTGCTTTCAGCCAACTCCGAAAAGAAATGACGAAAGATGAAATTCAAACTAAATTACTAAATGAAAGACAGACATTTTTTGATGAAATAACTAAAAAAACTTCTGAAGGTACTACTCTTGTTAAGATTCAGGGAGTAGTTTTTTTTGATGTCAATCAAGATTCTGTTTATAACATTTTTGATAATGGTTTTCGTGATGAGGAATTGGTATTATACAAAGATTGCGGAAGTACCTCAGTGGTCACAACTTTAATAACAGATGGTATCGGATTTTTTTATACATATATCGATAGTCCAGGAGAATATGAATTAATTCTCCGACCAAACATTAATCCTAATTTTGAAAAAGTAACGAAAACTAGCTTTTGTTTTACTATCGAGGAAGGCGATAATAAAGATTATGTTTTTAATATCGGATTTACTAATAAATTTTGTGACGAAAATAAACAAGCAGGTGGAATTTGTGAAACTGCGCCATTTTTTTGTAATCTTAAATATATAGAAACGTTTTGCTCAGGTTTGCCAACGATGGAAGGACCATTGTCAGGCACAAGTTTCTGTCCAGATGGCGGAGTATTTAACAATAGCAGTTGGTTTCAGTTTGTGGCGGGTGAGGGAGATTACAGTTTTGCTATCACTCCTTTTGATTGTGCTCCAGGTGGTGGTGGCTCTTTAGGAATGCAAGCAGCGATTTTCCCTTCTTGTGATGACTTATCAAATCCGATTGTTTGCAATTCTAACTTAAATACTGAACTTTTTACTGTACCCACCTCTAAACTAACTCCAGGTAATATTTATTACTTTGTGCTAGACGGTGTAGCAGGAAGTATATGTAATTATACGATCACTATTGAAGGCGATTACATACCTTTTAACCTATCGACAAATTTTGTTTACGACTTAGAGCTAAAAGAACAACCGCCTGTAAGATGCCAAAACGATCCATTGCTTTCCATTGTTTTAGATTATAAAGAATTTACAGATTCATTTAGTTTATCAGTTTTTGATAATTTCGAATATAGTTGGATTGTCACTAGTCCATTCAAAAAAGGAGGTTTTCCGCTTCAAAACTACTTTACATATTATGGCAATACATTTGAGTATATCATGAATGAAGTGGGTGATTATGAGGTATGTTTACATAAAATAAGTGCAATTTGTACTGAAATAGTTACAGTTACTTGCAAGAAATTCACATTAAGTAACGATTTACCGAAGTTAAATCTTGGTATGATAGAACTTAATAGTTCTAGTTTTCCTTGGACAGGTGATACTCCTGATTTAAATGGTTTGCTCCCCACAGATACTTATGGCAATACTTGGCAAGGCAGTCCTATAAATAAAACTGATATTAATTCATTTCCTCAAACTTTCACAAATATTGTTGAGGAAATATACCCTAAGTGCAGTTATATCCAATCATTGGAAATCAGGGCATTTTTTAACGAAATCGGTATTTATCCTAATCCTACTGCTGATATTTTGACATTGACTATAGATCATCCATCACAGATCAACTCGTATAAAATAATAAATCATCTCGGTAAAGTACAAATACTGTCACCTAGCATTGATGGCAATCTAAGTCAATTGGATATTTCAGCCCTAAAGCCAGGACTCTATTATATGCAATTTTTGACTTCGACAGGCACGATTATTAAAAGCTTTACAAAAGGGCTTTAGCTGTACAAACACTTATTTTAAGCTAAATAGTATATATCGCAGAGAGCAAATATAAATATTTTCAAAAAATATTTAATTAATAATTTATGAACTAAAACAAAATTTAATGTTAAATACAGCCAAATAAAATGTTGATTTTAAAATTTAATTTTAAAAATTCCTTTAATTCAACTTAATTTATTTATCGGTTTTTAAAATTAATGTTAATTATTTTCTAATTTAGTTTTGTAGATTCAAAATAATACTATAATTTTACATTCATAAATTTAAAAACAGATCACACAGGCGGTTCCCATGCTTCGATCCTTTTATGTAATGTATTTGTGTTGCGCAAATATTTAATAATTAATTTTAATTTAATGAAGAATTTTTTACAACTAATAATCATCGGTTGTTTCGTGTTTACTTTTCAAGTTGATGCTAAAAGTGAAAACCGAAATCAGACCATTAATCTGAAGTCTAAAATTTGTAATGTTGGAAAATCCGATTTCAACCTTGGCAATAAAGACTTTGAGGTATCTACTCCTTTAGTTCAGTCTAAGCTATTGAGTATAGATTGTAACAATCCTACAGTGCTGGTAGATGGGTCTCCAGAACCAGGGGCGACCACTAATGCTGGAGTTTATGCTCCTGTGTTTTATACCATCACGGTTCCAGCTGGATCGCACCTATCACCCCCTACTATTTCTGGTGGTGTGGATCACATCGCTCAAGTGATTACAGGTGCTTGTCCAGGTACGCCAACTGGATCTTTTTGTGCTCCAGCTACTTATAGAATTAGAGTATCTTCCCCAAGTAGCAATCAAGGTACTTTCAATATCACTGCTAGCATTTATACTAATGTAGTAGATATTGCAATTGCTGAAACAAGTGGTGTTGTACCCAATGATGCAACCGTTTGTCGTTCAGATGCAGCAACATTAACCGCTTCTATATCAAGTGGTGGAACAGCTTCTACGTATGCTTGGAATACGGGTGGGAGTGGTCCATCTATTGTAGTTAATCCATTGACAACAACACTGTTTACAGTTACAATAACTGATACCAACGGTTGTACAGATACACGAAATACCACAGTTAATGTAAACCCACTTACTTCACCAACTATAACATTTACTGAAACAAGTGGACTTACAAATAATGATGGTACAATATGCACAGGTGCAATGGTAACCTTGACATCTTCATCTACGCCTACTGCAAATACTTATGTATGGAATACAGGTGATGTGACCAATGCGATAACTCAAAGCCCAACCACTAATACTACATATACAGTAACAATTACAGATATAAATGGATGTACAGGCTCTACCCTGAGAACTGTAGTGGTAAATATATTACCTACACCAATAATAGTTACTACAGAAGCTCATGGTACACTCCCAAATGATGGTATCATTTGCCTTGGAAATAATGTAATGCTTACTGCTAGTGGTGGCAATAGCTACTCTTGGTCTAATGGTCAAATGATTGCTACTATTAATCCTATTCCACCTTTAGGTATGACTATCTACACTGTAACAGTGACTAGTGCGCTAGGATGTACAGCTACAGCTCAGGTTGAGGTTACTGCTAATGCGTTACCAACTGCTAGCAATACAACCCTCAGAGAGTGTGCAGATCCTCTAGGTTCTACAACCGCGACATTTACTTTTACAGATGCCGCAGAAATACCAGGTTGGGTTGGAGGCAACAGTAACGCTCTTAACGAAATAGACAATGGTATAACAGGACTAACAGTTACTTATCATAATACATTAGCTGGTGCTCAGGCCAATAATAATCTTGCGACTAACACCTTAAGAACAAATGGTGCACTTATATACGGTCGAGTATTTAATCCCACAACTGGATGCTTTAATGTATCTACCATAACACTAACTGTAGATCCAACTCCTGTATTTTCTAATACTACTTTGAGAGCTTGTGAAGATCCTAATGCACCAGGAACAGCAGAGTTTGATCTGACAGATGCTACGCTCGTACCTGGGTGGCCCGCAGGAAACTCAAATAATGGTGTCGATATTGATAATGGTGTCGGTGGTGTTACGGCTTCTTTTCACGCTACTCTTTTGGATGCCCAAACCAATACAAATTCTACCATAGCTGACCAAGGATCATACAGTGCATCTATTGTTTTTGCTAGAATAGAAAACAATGTTACTGAATGTTTTGCAGTAGCTCAAGTAACGTTACAGATAGATCCACTTCCAGCAGCTTTTGATACTGAACTAAGAGAATGCGAAGATCCTGTTGGTTCTAACTCTGCTATGTTTATGCTTGATGATGCCAATATGACACCAGGGTTTAATAGTGTGCCAAAAACCAATTCAAATGTAATAGCAGACGTAGATGGTGGGATAGCTAATCTGACTGTAACCTACCACTTATCTGAAGTGGATGCTGAGAACGAAACCGGCATCGCTGGAAACGGTAGCTATTCCAATGGTACTATACTCTGGGCAAGAGTAGAAAATAATGTTACATTATGCGCACGAGTATCTATGGTAACACTAACGGTAACACCTGCTCCAGACGGGGTAGGAATTCAAAATACAGATAATGGAAACTCTCCGAATAATTTTGAAATTTGTGCGGGTGATGATATAAATCTACTTGTAGATGTACCTACCGGCTTACCTCCATACACATATAGTTGGACGCTTCCATCTGGAACAGCTACGGGAAGTCCATTGGCTATTTCACCAGCGGTAGTAGCTACGCACAATGGTACTTGGGTAGTAACCGTCACAGATGTCAACGGATGTACCGCTACTGATAATATAGTCATAACGGTAATACCAAATCCCGCTACGGATCAGTGTGCAAATGCTTCAAATGGTGGAACAGGTACAGCACCAATATCAGTTCCTGGTAATAATATCTGTGCAACGCAGGATGAAACTGCTGGATGTGGAGATGCCGATGAGGCATCCGTATGGATTACATATACGGTACCTCCTGAGGGTCTGAAGTCACTGCAGTTGACATTAGCTGGTTTAACAGGTGGAGTAGTACGCGCATACGATGGATGTGGAGGTTCACTTGCAGGTGATTCAGGTTGTGGAAGTGCAGTACAAATTGACTGTCCACCGCCAGGAACAGTCTATAGAATCCTTGTAAGCTCTTCTCGAGCAAATCAAGGTAATTTCACTTTAAACATCAGACCAGAAGTAAATCTTTTAAATATAATAGGCAGAGTCTATGTAGATGTAAATGGTGACGGAATGCCCCAACCCACAGAAAATGGATACATCGATATCACGCTAGAGTTGGTGGCTGGTTGTCCAGCTAGTGGTCCCGTCGTAGGTACTACGATGACGGCAGGTGATGGGACATATTCATTTATGAATATCCCACCAGGAAGCTATACTGTAAGAATCACTACTCCACCAGCTAATAATCCTTCAGGACCAAGAGATTGTTGTTTGACAGTACCACCTTGTCTAGAGCCAATTCTGGAATGTAATTTAGGTTTTGCTTTAGAAAACTGTGACCAGAATTCACAAGCAGGTACAGAATGTATAACTGCTCCTTTGCTTTGTAATGTAAAACAAATTGAAGAATTTTGTTCTGGTTTACCAATCGAGGAGGGTTCACTTTCAGGCACTGTTCTTTGTCAGGATGGTGGGGGCGGGGTATTTAATAATACTTCATGGTTTCAGTTTGTTGCTGGTTATGGAGACTATACATTTTCAATCAATCCATTTGATTGTGTACCAGGTGGAGGTGGTGCTTTAGGGGTGCAGGCAGGTATATTTAGAGAATGTGATGATTTATCAGATCCTGTTATCTGCATAGCATCTTGTTCTACAAATCCAGTATCTGTTCCGACTTCAGAGTTGATACCGGGCAATATATACTATTTCTTTCTAGATGGATGCGCTGGTAGTATATGTAGTTATACTGTTCAAATTACCGGAAATTATGTAGCTTTTAGATTACCAACTATAGATAGTCTCTCACTCCAATCACCTTGTAGTCCACTTTGTGCTTTAAGCAACATCTATACCTTTAAAGCGTTCGGTACAGAGCCGGTTACAGGTACGACTTTTGATGATTTGACTAGCTTAACTTACTTCTGGACTTTGACTGATCCTATGGGTGGAGTGAGTATGTCTATAACTGAGACAAACGAAATAGAGATTTTTCCAGTATTTGGTGGTCGTTACACACTTTGTTTAGATAAGGCTACAAATGTTTGTTCAGAGGTAGGTCCTTTCTGTAGAACTTTTGATGTATTAGAGAGACTTCCTGATGATTACTTAGGTGAGTTTGTGATCTGTACAGGCAATTTCCCATGGGATGGTTTGACACCTGATGCAAGAGGAAATACGCCCATAGACAAATTACTTAATCCTTGGCTAGGTCCAGAGATTCAGTTAGCAGATATACAAGCGGGTCAATTTGATTTTTCTTTTGAAAATACCACAAATTGCGGATGCAGATATACCCAAGCCATGAGGGTGAGATCTGCTAGTAGCTCTACAGGAAATACAGATATAGCAATATGTCAATCCGAATTGCCCTTTACATTCGATACTTTAGAAATAACAACCAGTTTAGATAGTTTCTTGTACAAATTTAAATCCTTGAAATCTATTAACGGATGTGACAGTCTAGTAAAAATCAATGCACGTATCCTCAATCTAAGGGGCAACATCAGAAGAGGAACTTGCACACCTGCGGGTATATCTATGTTTTTTGAAATCGCACCTCTATTTTTAGGTGCAGATAGAGACTCCATCAAATATGTATGGAAAAATCCTGCTGGTGCCATCATAGCTGACAATGACTCAGATCCATCCACTATATTAGTGCCAGTAGATGGTAGATATAGTGTGGAGGTCACTGTTTTTAAGTACGGAAAAGGGTGTACTTTCCCATTCTTTTTTAACCTGAATACTTCTGACTTACAACCGCTAAATCCTATACCTGATGCGTGGCCTCTCAAAATTTGTGAAAATGATCCTGAGGCAACTTACATGGTTTCATCACCTGAACCTAACACTAGGTATATATGGACTATTCCATCTACTGCAACGGTTGTACAAAATGATAGCAGCAGCGTGTTGATCGTAAGATGGAATGCTGCGCCGGGTGGGAATATCTGTGTCAGAGCACAAAACCAATGTGGTTCAACCCCTGACGTTTGCTTGCCTGTAATATTTGTAGATCAAACAGATCCTGTATTTACATTAGCCAGCGAAATATGTAAAGATGATTTTACGACAATTACTACAACTACAACTCATATATCGGGTACAGTTTATAACTGGACATTTGATGGTGGAACAACAGTAGGCAACGGTACAGGTCCTGGTCCACACGAAATATCGTGGAATATAGAGGGTACAAAAACAATAACACTAAGCGTAAACGAGAATGGATGTATCTCTCAGATATATAGTGCGACCATAGATGTAGTTTTACCTTTGCCAGTACCACAATTTGATTGTACTTCTTCTATATCAGGTGTAGATTTCACTTGGCCAGATGTACCAGAAGCTACAGGATACTCAGTAACAGTCATCACAGGTCAACCAGGTGTACAGGGTACCAATATATATAACGTAACTGGGCTTGCTATAGGAGAAAGTGTATCAGCACAATTGACAGTATCTACCAATCATCCATGTGGTGATATAGTATCAGCTATTTCAGAATGTATAACACAAGATTGTCCGCAAGTTAATGTTGCGATAACTGCAGTGCCGCCTATTTGCTTAACTGCTACAACGCCGACCATCACCTTAGTTGCTACAACTACACCAAATACACCAGGTACATTTACTTTTGGAGGGCCAGGTGTGACAGGTAATGTTTTTGATCCTAAACTAGCGAATATTGGAAACAATGTAATCACATGTGTATTTAGATCAGATGTTGGTAATTGTGTTTACAATGCCATACCTAGGACGATAGTAGTTAATCCTACACCACTTTCAACCTTTACGTTAAATAGGCCTACAGCTTGTGTTCGAGATTCAGTAGTAGTTACTTATACAGGAGGTACAGTAGGTGGTGTTTATACATGGAACTTTGGAACTGATGTGATAGGTACCTACAATGGCCCTGGACCTCACAATGTAAAATGGAGCACTCCTGGTCCAAAAACCATAACATTGACAGTAGTAAAAGATGGATGTACATCTACTGTTTCAACTCAAGCAGTTACACTAGTACCTTTATTGACTAGACCTGTGCCGACTTGTGTACCACAGAGTACCGTTGATGCAGTTGAGTTTAGTTGGGGTGCTGTAGCTAATGCTAGTGGATATGAGGTATTTATAAATGGTGTCAGAATCGGTATTCAAAATACCCTTACCTATAGGATTACAGGATTGGCTCAAGGAACTAGAGTTACGATCAGAGTGGTAGCTATAAGTAACAACGGCTGTCCATCCACAGACGCAAGCATCACATGTATCGCTTCTAATTGCCCACCAAATACTAGACTAGCTTTTCCGCAAGCATTGGTAACTTTGTGCCTAGAGCCTAATAGTCCTAAAATCCCGTTGACATATACTGTCACAGGTACTTCAGGTATCGGTGTTCCTACAGCGACATGGTCTGGACCTGGAGTAGATAATACTGCTAGGACATTTGATCCTGTAGTAGCTGGTATAGGTAATCATTTTGTTAAGTTATTGTTTATCGAGAATACTTGTGAGACGCTTGATTCATTCTTAGTAACTATCAAAGCGAAACCAATAGCATCGTTTACAAGCCTAGATACCATTTGTGTAGATAACAGACTGACATTGACCTATACAGGTACAAGAGATGCAACACTGAAGTATCTTTGGGATGCGACCGGAGCGACTATCACACCGTTAACCAACAATAGATTTGATTTCAAATGGGCTACGCCAGGTACATATACTATTAAGCTTAAAGTAGATGTTAGAGATTGTGAATCTATAGAAGTAAGCAAAACAATCATAGTAGAAGGAGTACCTACACCACCAATAATTAGATGTGTTCAAGCACTAGATAATGTACGCTTTACGTGGACAGCCATCCCTTGTGCTACGCAGTATAGAGTATTTATTAATAATGTATTGATAGGTACTCAAACTACGCTTACTTATGCAGCCACAGGATTGCTAGAAGGTGAGAAAGTAGAGATACGTGTAGAACCTATTAGTAGGTGTAAATGTCCTATATTACCTATATCATTGACTTGTGAAGCTAAGGCTTGTCCACCTGTTGTGATAACATTAAGACCAGATAGAAACCAGATTTGTTTCAATGGTGCTTCTACACCTAAGATTCCTATTAACCTCACAGTCACAGGTAATACACCAGACGGAAGAGGTACATGGACAGGAGTGGGACTTACCAATACTGTTTTTGACCCTGTAGTATCAGGTATAGGAACTTTCACTTTAGTGTATAGATATACAGACAGTGGATGTGATTATGCAGACTCTACCACTATAAAGGTAGATCCAAATCCAGCAATTATCTGGGAGATACAGAATCCAGCTTGTTTCAATCAAACCACAGGCTCATTTAATTATGAGTTGAAAGATGGTACTGCACCATATACAACGACGTTAGATGGTAGAGCGGTCAGCAATCTCAAAATCGATGATATAGCAACGGGAGCACATAAGTTCATAGCGGTTGATGCCAATGGATGTAGAGCTGAAGTTGATTTTACTATAAGTTCAGTAAGTCAGACATCATTCCAGATCTCTGGTCCTACCATAGTAAGTTTAGGTAGAGAATCTACACATACAATCAATCAGGCAGATTTTGCAGGTCTTAAAATTGATTCAATCGTTTGGAAACACAATGGTTTGAGAGTATGTACAGGTGTTCAAAACTGTTTTGAATACAAAACGACGGCAAACAAAGGTGAAAACAACCTTGAAGTTACTGTTTATTTTAACTCAGAATGCCAAGTACGAGCAACTTACAAGTTTGTAGTAACAGATCAGTTCATCACAGAATTTCCTAATATCATTAATCCTAACAGTACCTCAGGTAATGATAAGTTTAGCATCTTTACCACTGATGAAAGCTTGTTTGTCAAGACCATGAGGGTCTATGATCGATGGGGAAATAAAGTGTTTGAGGCATTAGACTTTAGTGCATTTACAAATCCAGTCGGTTGGGATGGTACATTCGGTGGACGTGAGTTAGTACCAGGAGTATTTACTTATATCTTTGAGATGGAGAATGCCAAAAAGAAAAACATTATAGAAAAAGGAGATGTGACTGTTTTGAGGTAACATTTATTTACAATATAGAAAATTTTGTAAGGCCACAGACTAGAGAGTTTGTGGCCTTTTTTATTTCATAGGTGTATTATATTATTTTTATACCTGTAATACCAATCGTATTTATAAAATGGTCCAAAATTAAGAAACAGATTTTTTATTCAGTCGATTCACATTTATGGTGCTAAGGGTTTTAATTGTATATATTTTGGTTAAAAAGTTATAAACTAACGAATATTAAGGTTACTTTTACACTTCCTATTGGGGTGCTTGCTTTTATTAGCAGGCTGAGATCATACCCATCGAACCTGGTCAGGTAATGCTGATAAGGGATTATATTTGTGAAATTTTATTCTCAATAGGTTTTTTATAATTATTAATATTTATAAATACCTTGTAATGAGATTTTTACATTTTATTTTTGTTTTTTTTAGTTTTAATCTATTGGGACAAAGTACCATTAGTGGTAAGATCGTCTCAGCCTCAGGACAGGCTGTAGCTTATGCTCATGTACAGTCATCTCCTTCTCAAAAATCTACAATTGCCGACCAGAATGGCAACTTCTACCTCGCCAACCTTAAAGATACATCGATTTTTGTACAAGCTATCGGTTATAAACCTGTAGAAATTGCTATAAAATATAGATCCAATACTAGCATTCAGATTGAGATGGAGGCTGAAGCTTATTTGATACCAACTATAGAAATAGAATCAAATAGAGTGGCAGCAGATGCTCCTTTCAGCTCTAGTAACTTTGATAAAGAAACACTTCAAAAAGAAAACTTAGGGACTGATGTACCTTTTTTACTCCAATGGACACCATCCATGACTGTGACCTCAGATGCTGGCACAGGCATCGGATATACTAGTATGAGATTAAGAGGAAGTGATCAGACACGAATAAATGTAACGATCAATGGTGTACCACTTAATGATGCAGAGTCACAAAACGTTTTTTGGGTAGATCTGCCTGACTTAATGGGTTCGGTAAATACTATACAGATTCAGCGCGGTGTAGGTGCATCGAGCAATGGAGCAGGTGGTTTTGGCGGAACTGTATCTATTAATACTAATGAGACCATCCTACAACCGATGACGGAATTGGGGTTTGCCATAGGCAGTTTCGGTACTAAAAAATTAAATATCAATGTCAACTCTGGTCTGATAGACAATAAGTATAGCCTATCTGGCCGATACTCCACTATCAACTCAGATGGATATGTTGACAGAGCTAGTGCAGATTTAGAGTCCTATAGTATATCGGCATTAAGGCTTTTTAAAAAATCATCGCTTAGATTCAATCTATTGAGTGGTAAAGAAGTTACCTATCAATCATGGAATGGAGTGCCCGAAGCTAAACTTAGCAACGACAAGTCGGAACTAGATAATCACTACAATAACAATGTGGGCGGCCTATACAAAACGCAACAAGACTCACTAAACCTTTACAATAGCGGTCGTACTTACAACTACTACACTTATCCAAACCAAGTGGATGATTATACCCAACGTCACGCACAGCTTATATACAATATGCAGCCAAATGCCAAACTTGCGCTAAAATCGACGTTGTACTACACACGAGGTTTTGGATTCTTTGAGCAATTCAATGCAATTCATAAATTTAGTAATTATGGTTTAGATACATTACAATCCAATGATGGAAGCTTTGTAGATCGAGCTGATGTAATCAGAAGACGTCACCTTTCTAATCATCTAGGGGGGCTTAATCTGGATGCTGAATACAGCCTAAATAAAAATCAAACGTTGCAGAGCGGTATATACTTCAATAGATATATAGGTGACCACTTCGGTGATGTCATAAATATAGATAGGGTAGGAGGTCTAAATCTTCCCTTCAGATACTACGACAATAGAGGTACAAAGAGTGATAATTCGATGTTTGCGAGACTCAATAGTTATGCCCTAGATAATAAGCTACTATATTTTATAGATGCCCAAATCAGAAAAATCAATTATGATGTAAAAGGTATAGACAATGATCTGCAAACTTTAGATTTTAATTTTGATTTCTTGTTTTTTAATCCTAAAATTGGAACGACTTATAAGTTCAGAGAAGGTAATCTATTGACTTTGTCATTAGCTGTAGCTCATAAAGAACCTTCTCGTTCAGACTTTATAGACAATATTTTTGGAGTGATACCAACGGCGGAACGATTGATAAATTTAGAAAGTGGTTATAAGGTTAACACAAGCAGATCAAGTTTTGAAGCTATAGTGTATTATATGAAGTATAAAGATCAATTGGTCAACAATGGTCAGTTAAATGATGTAGGTGCGGCACTACGAACTAACGTACCTGACTCCTATCGACTTGGACTAGAATTGATACATACCTATCAGTGGAACAGTAAGTTTTATTCTAATCTGAACTTGACGGTTAGTCAAAATAAGATTAATCAGTTCGAAGAGACTATTTACGATTATACGAACGGTTTTGATATCCAAACGATCAATCACAGAAATACAGATATTTCATTTTCACCTAATGTAATATCAAGTGCACAAATACTTTACAGACATAACACAAATTTTGAGGCAGAACTCTCAACCAAATACGTATCCCGACAATATTTAGATAATACGCAGGATATTAATAGATCTATACCAAGTTTTCACTATCAAAACCTGAGGATTAAGTGGGGTATAGGGTACATAAATAAGTTAAATACTAGCGTCGAGGGAACTTTTATGGTCAACAATATATTTAATCGGATGTATGTAAGCAATGGTTATACTTATTCTTACAGATCAAATGACTTGGTTACAGAAAATTTTCTCTATCCGCAAGCTGGTCGTAATTTTAATTTAGGTATAAAGTTAGTATTATCAGGCAATAAAAATGTAACTAAAAGTTAATATTTAGAAATCGTAACCATTGAGGCAATTTTATTGATAAATTTGCCTTGAATTTTGTTTATTTTTTGGTGAATGAAAGCCTTTATTTTGATAAACTAATATCGTTTTGTGTTGGCATGATTACCATTCTTTAAATTAGACAGCTTGAGAAAAGTATATGTAATTCTGTTTTTATTATTTAGCTATATTGCAATATATGGTCAGTGTGGGCTTAGCGGTAATTTTAAAGTTGAGGATCAAAATAACTCAGCTGCCGACACGACTAATCTTCAGTTAGTTGTCAATAATGCACTAAATAATAACCTTGCTTCCGCTAGTCAAGGAGTTTGCGGAGTCTTTATAAAATTTAGGCATCCATTTCAAAAGGAACTTTTTATAGAATTGGTCTCACCTGATGGAAAAGTAGTCACACTAGTAGGAGGAAATGTCACTGCATACAATACACCATTCATCACTTGGGACGTAGGATTTGTTGGGTGCAGTATGACGGCCTCACCTGATATAGGTTTTACTGACCAATGGGAAAACGATCAAGATTGGCAAAGTTTTAGTACTTATAATGGACAGTATTATCCAAATACAGGTTGCTTAGAAGATTTTAATATAGGTCAAGTTAATGGTACATGGACGCTCAGATGTATAGATTTTGTTGATTTTGGTGAAGGAGTTGTATTAGACTTTAAAATAGTGTTTTGTAATCAGGCGGGAATCATGTGCGAAGCCTGCAAAACTGTAGCTAATACAATTTTAAATCAAGATTTTAGCTCTTGTGAGAGAAATGACAATCTTAAGTTCACTATAAATGCACAGTTAGATTCAACACTTATAGACACAACGAACTATATCTATACCCATATAGTATTTAGCAACGGCAAGATCATATATATCGGGGATGATATAGATCTTAGAAACAGTCCGCCAAGTGATTATCAGATTTATACTTTGCAATATGCAAAAATAATAGAAAATCTATTGCCAAAAGTAGGTGATGATTTTAGTTCAGTGAGTTATAGAACTTATTTATTTGGTAGAGGCTTCTGCGCTTCAATAAGTGGCGAAAGGCTAAATATATTTATCTCACCTTCTATACCATCTGTAGCGCTTAATCAAAAGATCTGCAAAGGTCAGACCTTCAAGGTAGGCACCGAAGTATATGACAAAGCAGGAAGATACGAGGTCGTTATTAAAAAACAGTTTTGTGACTCTATTATAGATTTAAACCTAGAAGTGATAGATCTAATGGCAATTATAGAATCTGATAGAGACTCTATCAGCTGTCTTAAAAACAGTAATGCCTTACAACTCATGACCAGTAATGGTGCCATTACATCAGAAAGTTTTCAATGGTTTACAGACGACGGAAACATCAGAACATCGCCTACAGAAAGCATCATAGATATTAGCTCGGCAGGTAACTATTGTGTCAGATACAGTGGTATTGAGCAAGGTCTGATGTGCATAGATACGATATGCAAAGAGATATTTCTAGATATTACCAATCCTATACTGACGTTTACAAGTGATGTAATCACTTGTAAACTTGATAGTGTATTAGTCGAAATCTCTTCTAACATTCCTATAGTTAGTACAACTTGGACATCACTAGAAGGCAATACTTTCGTTAGCAGAGGTCAAAATATAATGGTCGGTTCACCTGGCAATTATTTAGTTTCAATAGTCGCAGATAATGGTTGCTCTACATCTCAAAATATTGTTATAAAAATAGATACCGCAACGGTATTACCAAACTTTGAGGTAGATACGTTTAGATGTACAACGGACAGCTTGCAATTGATTACACTTCTCAAACCCCAAGACTCTATATCGATCAAATGGCAAAATGTCGATCCTAGATATCTAAAAGAACTGAATCCATTCTTGCTAGCGCCTGGTCCTATCACAGCTAATATCACTAATCTACGTAATGGATGTAATC
>Ga0105045_10002723_pt1 | contig 15013 bp, 14 predicted proteins | sample MAT02_FD_78089 | JGI IMG/M metagenome (GOLD analysis project Ga0105045, IMG submission 78089) | Freshwater microbial communities from Lake Fryxell liftoff mats and glacier meltwater in Antarctica - MAT-02 (megahit assembly) | ecosystem: Environmental > Aquatic > Freshwater > Ice > Liftoff...
CGAGGGATGGCGTATCGCCGTCCGGACGTCGGCACCGGCAATGTGCCGTCCCAGCAATGTCAGGGCAGCATCGTTCGCCAGCGCGATGCCCATCGCCGAAAGGCCCAGTATTGCGCGGGCATCATGATCGATCAAGGCGTGAAATGCGGGATGGTCGAACAACGCCATGGGCCGCTGCGGCGCAATCACTGGCGGCGCTGCGGCAGGCGGATTGGTGTCGAGCGCGATAATACTGACGGCGATCATTATCCCCGCACCCATTATGGCCACCGCAGCGGAAACGCTGGTCATGAACAACGCGATGATCGTCGCAGCCACCAGGCACAGCACCGCAAGCGGCAGGTGAAACGAGGTCCGATCCATATTACCTGCGCTGGCACAAGCGGGCCATGGGGCGCAAGCCTGTTGCTGTCCTTTACGCCCTGGCCCGGCATTGTACCAAAGCGGGAAGCCTGCCAGACGAGGCGGATTGCCGTCTGTTCGCTGCTTGAACGATCGGTTAAGGGCTGTCGATGGACGCAAAAAAATCTTCTGATAAAACCGGTGAAGACACGGCCGTTCCAACCCGCCGCCGCTTGCTCGTGCTGGGTGCGGCGGGGGCCACTGCGGCCCTGACGATCCGGCCTGCGCTGGCGCAGACGGCGGTTTCGGTCATGAATTGCCAGATTCCGGTGCCGGGCCCGTCCGGCGCAGGGCGGTATATCGATACTAACGGCAAATTGGTGCCAGCCGGCTCAAAGGGCGCATTTGCCGGCACCGCGCGGCCGTTTACGGGGGCGGAAGTCGAGGCCGCTTTCGGCGGTCGCAGCCTGCCGGGTACCAGCCATCAGCAAAGCCAGGCCTATCTGCGATACATCCGCCGCTTGCAGGCGGGGCAGAGCGGCTTTACCTGCTTTGCATCGATTCAAATGCCGCGCTGACCCATTCTCGGTTGGCGCATAGCCAGGGAACAGGGTCTTTATGAAACTTGCTTCGTTGAAATCGGGCCGCGATGGCCAACTGGTGGTCGTATCTGATGATCTCGCCTGGTATGCGCCCGCGCTTGGAATCGCGCAGACCATGCAGGATGTGCTCGACAATTGGGAGATGGCGGCACCGCGCCTTGCGGCCCTGGCGACCGATATCAACCACGGGGTCATACCGCGCGAACGTTTTCATGAACGCGATGCAGCCGCGCCTTTGCCGCGGGCTTATCAATGGGCGGACGGCAGCGCTTATGTGAACCATGTCGCCCTGGTGCGGCAGGCGCGCGGGGCGGACATGCCGCAGAGTTTTTGGCACGACCCGTTGATGTATCAGGGGGGCAGCGACGCCTTTCTTGGCCCGCGCGATCCGGTAATGGCCGGTGATCCGGCATGGGGCTGTGATCTGGAAGCAGAGGTGGTTGTGGTGACCGGCGATGTCCCGGTTGGCGTATCGGCGGATGCGGCGCGCGATTTGATCCGGCTGGTCGGACTAACCAACGACGTGTCGCTGCGCGGACTGATCGCAGACGATCTGGCCAAGGGTTTCGGATTTTTCCAGTCCAAACCTTCGAGCAGTTTCTCGCCGGTTTTCGTGACGCCCGATGCCCTGGGTGACCGCTGGCACGACGGCAAACTCAATGGCGCCTTGTGTGTTGACCTTAACGGCGCTCCGCTGGGTCGCGCCGATGCGGGTGTGGATATGACCTTTGATTTTGGTCAGCTGATTGCGCATGCGGCCAAGACCCGCCGACTTGGTGCTGGAACCATCATCGGTTCGGGTACGGTTTCAAACCGCGGGGCCGATGGCGGGCCGGGCCGCCCGATCGCCGATGGTGGGCTGGGCTACAGCTGTCTTGCCGAAATGCGGACGGTTGAAACCATCCTGACGGGGGCACCGCAAACCCCCTTCCTGAAATCTGGCGATGCGGTCCGCATCTGGATGGATGACGACCGCCATCACAGCATCTTCGGCGCGATTGAACAACTGGTTCAATAAAGAAAAAGCCGGCCCAGGCTGTCCTGGACCGGCTTTCCTTTACGTTCGCAGATCTTGTGCGCCAGGTTGGTATTACATGCCGCCCAGCGCATCCTTGAGTGCACAGGCTGCCGGGCCCAGAATAACGATGAACAGCACTGGCAGAATGAACAGGATCAGCGGTATGGTCATGATCGCGGGCAGGCGTGCAGCCTTTTCCTCGGCCCGCATCATACGCTCGTTGCGGAATTCGGCCGACAACACGCGCAGCGCTGATGCCAGCGGCGTCCCATATTTTTCGGTCTGGATCATGGTCGTGACCACACCTTTCATCGCATCCAGATTGACGCGATACGCCAAATTCTCAAACGCCATGCGCCGTTCGGTCAGAAAACCAAGCTCGATTGACGTCAGCGCGAATTCTTCACCCAGTTCGGGATAGGCACGGCCCAGCTCTTTCGACACCCGGCTAAAGGCTGAATCGACGGTAAGGCCGGCTTCGGCACATATGACCAACAGGTCAAGCGCATCGGGAAGCCCCTTGCGAACCAAATCCGTCCGCTTCGTCCGCTTGTTCTGAACCCACAGGTCGGGCGCCTTATAGCCCAGCAGCAACGCCACCATGAACGCGCCGTTGCGCTTGACCGGGGTAAGGTCGGGAAACGTATCGGTGAAATACAGGGCCACCGCTGCGATCCCGGCCAGCACAATCGGCAGGATCATGCGGCCAAAGATAACGGCAACTGCCAGATCCTTGGACCGGATACCGGCCTGTGCCAGCTTTTGCTGGACGTCCTTGATCTGTTCATCCTGCAAAACCGACATCGACGACAGCAACTGGCGAATGGTATCGGCATGCGCGCTTTTGCGCACGATTTTGGTGCGGCGTTTCGCCGTCGATGCCGTAATTCCGGCCTTAAGCTGTTCGCGGCGTTCGTTGAGCGCCTTGACGCGCTTGGCCATCGGATCGCGCACCGTCATCGCGCCATAAATGACCAGCATGACGGCACAGACGCCAACGGCGGCCATGATGGTCGCGACCCAGATGACATCGACGCCCATCAATTTTGGACCAGCGGCAGCGGGTCCAAAGGCGGCAAGCAGATTAAAGCTGTTCATTGTTCGTCTGCCCCCGTCAAATTTCGAAGCTGATCATCTTGGCCATGATCCCAACCCCCATGCCCATCCACACCAGCCCGCCCAGGCCCGTCATGATCAGCCGCTCTTCATAAAAGAAGCCCGCGAGATATTCCGGGTTCATTGTCCAAACGAGACCAAAGACAAAGAAGGGCAGGGCACCAACGATATAGGCCGATGCCTTGGCTTCGGACGACATGGCGCGGATCTTCAGCTTCATCTGCGCACGCTTGCGCAACACATCAGACAGGTTGTTCAGTGTTTCAGCCAGGTTGCCCCCGGTTTCACGCTGAATTGCGATGGTGATGCAGAAAAACTGGAATTCTGCTGTATCAAGCATGTCGGCCGAATCCTGAAGGGCCTGCTCCATCGTTTTGCCGATACGAATGCGTTCGGTAACGCCCTTGAATTCCTCGCCCACCGGGCCGGGAAGTTCGGTGGCAACCACGCCAAAAGTCTCGGTAATCGGCAGACCGGATTTCAGTCCGCGCACCAGCAGATCAATCGCATCCGGGAAACGCTTGGTAAACGCGGCAACGCGCTTTTTAATCAGGCGCCCGACATACAGATAAGGAAGCCCAATTCCAATTGCGGCAGACATCAGCAACGTCATCAGAACCGGCGCTCCGATCAAAATCAGCAGCGTTGCAATGACCAGAAACGCCAGCATTGAGCTCATCATGAAATTGCTCAGCGTCCAGTTTTTGCCGGTCCGACGCAAGCGCAGCTCAAACAGTTCACGCCGCGGCATCAGCGCAGCAAGCGAATTGCCGGTCTGGTTGTTTACGGCGGCAACTGTCTTGCGCATCTGCGCTGCAACCACCGCCTCGGTCGATCCGGGGTGGCGGTCCTTAAGCGCGGACAGACGGCGCGTCTTGGCTTTGCTCGTCGACGGGCCGACCAGCGCAATGCCAAGCAACAACAGTCCCAGTGTGATCGACAGGACGATGGTAAGGACGTTCATGTTCATGATCCGCTATGGTCCGTCTGCAAGAGGGTGGAGTCGGGTTGAACCCATTGGCTCAGCCCGGCGCCAGTTTACTTCGCGCCCTTTTTGGTCAGCATCCCGCCAAGCCCGCCAATTTTACCGAGCAGCGAGCCGCCCTTTACTTTGGCTGAAGGGGCTTTTTTCGGCGCTTCTTCAGGATCGGCGTCGGCCCCGTCCAGGATCTGCCGCATCAACTGGCTCCACACCTGTCCGGCCTTGGTACCCTTGCACAGCTCAGCATAGGATTTGCCCAGTTTTGCTGCTTGGCTGACCAATTTGGGGTCATATGGTATCACGACGTCTACCGCACGTTCGACCGAGGATTCGAATTCCTTGCGCGACAGTTCGCCCACCGAGCTTTGGAATTTGTTCGCCACCAGGACCACCCGGATGCCCGGGATATGCTGTTTGAACCACGCCAGCAGGCGAATGGTATCGCGTGCCGCCGCCAGCGTAATATCGGTCACCAGTACGATCGTGCCCGCCTCTGAAACCAGATGGGGGAAGGGGATCAGAACCTGACGCGGGATATCCACCACAGTCATTTCAAAAGCATTGCGCAGTTCTTCTTCCAACTGAAAGAAGGCGCTACCGTCGGTCAACACAGGCTGATGGATCGGCGCTTCGGCGGACAATAAGCTAAGCTTGTCCGAAGCCCGCACCATGGCGCGCTCGATAAACAGACCGTCGATGCGGCTGGGGTTGTCGATCGCGTCAATCAGCCCGCGACCCGGTTCCAGGTCCAGTGTCAATGCGCCGGTCCCGAAATGCACGTCAAGATCCAGCAGTGCCGTATGACGTCCGGCCTGCTCGCTGAACGCCCACGACAGCGACGTTGATACTAGCGATGCCCCCACGCCGCCGCGCACACCAATCACTGCCATCAGGTGGTGCGGCATCTCGCCAGCGCCATCAACATTCTTGGGGGCAGAGATCATTGCCTGCGCCTGCGCAAAGCTATCGCGCAGCTGATCAACCGAAAGTGGCTTCAGCAAATAATCCTGAATGCCGCTCGACAATAAATCGCGATACAGCCGGACATCGTTCACCTGGCCCGCGGCGATCACGACCGTGCCGGGTTCGCAAACCTCGGCCAGCGCGTTGATGTCGTTGATCGGGTCACCTGATTCCGACATGTCGACGAACAGGATGTTCGGGCTGGCCGACACGGACAGCGTCTGGACCCCGTGGCGCAGCCCGCCTTTGCTGCATTTTTCGGTCGGCCAGCCAAGATCGCTGGCCACCATGCGAACCAGTTCCAGCGTTTCGTCATCGCAAACAAAGGCGTTGAACGGCTCACGCGTCGTGGATTTATAAGGTGCGTTCACTTACTTGCCTCCGTCATTGCTGGTTGCGTTATCTTTAAGCTCGCCTTTGCCTGACGGTTCACGCTCGCGGAACACGCGGATCGGTTTGGTGGCAGACGCAGGATCAGTCTGGCCGCTGCGCGCACCCTTGATCAGGTCATTGGGATCGGCAACCATCGCCGCCAGATTGGCATTGCTGGCGCAGCCATAATTGGACGACGTGGCGTTCTTGTCCGAACTGCTGCTTGTGCTAGCCCAATTCGGGCACCCATCAACGCGCGCACTGGCCCGCGTCAGGGTGACGCGAAGATTGCCAGCGGCGACCGCACCGGGCGTGACCGGCGTCGCGTCCGATAACAACAGGCCGCGCTGCGCGACCATTGTGCGGATCTGCGCGGTCGCCGATCCCTTGCCGTACAGCGACGGGTCTTCGATCGCGATGCGGTCGCCATAGGCGGTTCCCATCGCATCGAACCAACCGCTCAGCTTGCCCTGTTCCGACGGGGGCAGCTCGCCGCCGACAGTGGACACGTCAAAGGTATAGATTGCGGTGGTAACCACCGGCTGATGGACCGAATCCAGGCTGCGGTTGCTGTTGCCGCCGCCTGTGCCACACGCGGCCAGTGTTCCGACTATCGCCAGCATTGCCAGACTTTGCAGTTTCTTCATGAGATTGCTCCTCAAATGCTAGTTACTTGACGCTGAAGCCGGGGGCTGCATCGCTCGGGGCGGGTTTGCGGCGGTCGGCGTCGTTGGCTGGCGTTTCCAGTGTGGGTTTGGGCCGGTCACCACCGGTCGTGCCGGCGCTGGTCCTGCCGAGCAGAATGCGCGACAAATCACTGCTGTTCTGGAAGGCGTCGGTGGGCAGCGCGATCTGGTTCGCCGAAACGGGATTGACCAGATAGGGTGTGACAACAATCACCAGCTCTGTTTCACCGCGGCGGAAACTGTCCGATTTGAACAATGTGCCAAGCACGGGCACATCCCCAAGACCAGGGATCTTGTCTATCGCACTAACCGACCGGTTGTTCATCAGGCCGGCAATCATAAAGCTTTCGCCCGAACCAAGTTCGACGGTCGTTTCAGCACGGCGAATGGTCAGGCCGGGGATTTCAAACCCCTGCAAGCGGATTGCGCCTTCGGACGTCAGTTCCGAAACTTCGGGACGAACACGCAGGCTGATGCGCCCGTTTGACAAGACTGTGGGGGTATAAGCCAGGCTGACACCATATTTGCGATATTCGATGGTAACAGTGCCCTCATCACCCGGAACCGGGATCGGAAATTCGCCGCCCGCCAGGAAATCTGCGGTTTCACCGGAAATGGCCGTCAGATTGGGCTGTGCCAGCGTTGCAACCAAACCAGAGCGCTCGCCCAAATCCAGCGCGGCCATCGCGTCGATGCCAAACAATTTACCGGCTACGCCCAAGCTGTTGACGCCTGCGGGGACGTTGAATGTGTATGCCGTGCCACCGGTCGTGGGATTGGTGATCGTGCCAAGCGGGCGACCGCGCGAAATATTGCCCAGAAAACCATTGCCCAGCGCACTGTCCAGATCGCGGGTCAGGATGTTGCCACTGATTTCCTTGACGAGCGAACGGTTCACTTCCGCAATTCGCACCTGCAAATTGACCTGCAGCGGCGTTGCGGTGCGCAGTCGGGACAGCACTTTGGTTTTTTCACCGACAAAGGCCTCGACCAGCATCTGCGCTTCGGCTGCGTCGTCGGGTGACTGCACCGTGCCCGTCAACAGGACAAAACCGTTCATTGTGTTGGCTTTGATGGCCGCATCGGGCATCGCCAAGGACAGCATTTGATCAATGGTTTCAATGTTGTTGCCAACACGGGCAACCGTCGAAAACACGACCCGGCCCGCCGCATCGGTGGCATAGATGCTGGTTTCACCCGGCTCCTTGCCAAAGATATACAGCTGGCGTTGCGAGCGCACCTGAACGTCCGCGACCTTGTCATTGGCAACAAAGACGTCGGTCATCGCGGCCGGCAGAGTGACCAGCCGTCCGCGACCGACCGACAGATCGACGCTGGTACTCGCATTCTGTGTTGCCTGGGCGAACAGCGGGGTGGCGGGGGCCGCGGCCAGCGAACCAGCCACAAGGGCGATTGCCGCAGTGCGGGCGATGTTCGTCATCGCGTATTTTGACGTGGCGTTCATCTTAATAGCCTCCAACTGTAACTTCAGTGGCAACATCACCGCGCACAACACGCACCGATGGGCCGCGGGGTGCCGCTACGGCGCCCGCTCCGGCACCAGGAATACCCATGTTGCCGCTATTGCCGGTATAACCGCCAGATTCGCGCGCCGGTGCGCCGCCGCCCCGTGGGCGGCTCGAAACCGGAACCCAAAAACGTGACACATCGCCGCCGCTGACGGCATTGGCCTTGCCCGATGTCGGGCGATTATTGGCGGCTGCAATCATCCGGCGCTCGTCACCAGGCTTGCCGTTGGTCGGCACGCTCACCGCGCCTGTGGCAATGGCCGCGTCGAGTTCGCCGCCGTTTTCAGCCAGCGGGCGCAGCGACAGGGACAATTTGCCCATGCGTTCGGCCACTGCAATGCGCTGGGCAATCTGCGGCGTCGCCTCTAGTGTTACGGAGCCAAAAATGCGCACTGGCGTTTTGCCATCATCATCCTCGGCGACAAAGCGCTGGTCGGTCGCCAGGACGCGAATGTTCTGTACGATGGTTTCCGCTGTGTGCAGCTGTTCGTCGGGATAGGATGATCCTTCTTTGACCTGCAGCTCCTGGGTCAGGATCAGGTCGACGCGGTCGCCTGGAAAGACAAACCCGGCAACGCCCTGTTCCTGCGACACCCGCACGGTGACAGCGCGCATGCCAGCGCCAAGCGCCGCTGCCAGAAACCCGCGATCCTTGGGATGAACCAGCGAACCTTGTGTAACGGGTTGCCCTGCCGTGACGGCGTGACGGACGACGGTCCCGACCAGCGTGTTGACGTCGGTCTTTTCCTTCATGAAGTAATTTTTCTCAACCAGCTCTTCCGGCCAGGGCTGAAAACGAAAGGCGTCTGGGCCAATGATCGTACCCACGGGCAATTGCCGGGTGGCGACCAGGATCGACGGACCCGTAAGCTTTGGGGCCGCTGCGGCCTGTGCGGCGGGCGCGGATGCGCCCCGCATCATCTGATTGACCCCGAATGCTGCCCCTATGGCAACAATCAAAGCCCCGACGATCAGCATTATCTTTCGCTTGTCCATGACGATCCTTCGCCTCCTGCGCCTGCCCTATGAGTGATGGCACTTGCCCTCATGCGGACGGATTAAACGTAAACTGGTTAAGATATTGTTGGTGAAGCATCCAAAGGCCTGCAGCGGCGATTGCGACGCCATAGGGAACTTCCGGTGGCTCGGTGGCCCCGCGCCAATATTTGTGAATCAGCATGGCCAAACTCAGTGCGCCGCCACAGATCGCCATCACCATCAACATAGGCAAAAGCATCAACGGTGAAGCCCACAGCGCCACGGCGCCAATCATTTTAACATCGCCGCCGCCCATGCCGCCAATCATGAAAAGGCCTACAAAAACTGCGAAAACCATAAAGGCAAATGCCAATTGCCACGCCATGTCGGGCCACGGCGACAGGCCAATGGCAAACCAATAGGGGACCGCAAGCAGCGCCATTCCGGTGTTAAGTCCGTTGGCAATGTTCCGCGTGCGCAAATCGCTTAACGCAGCGGCCAACATCATCAGCCCAAGGGCGGCAGCAAGTGCCATGGCGGGAATGGTAAACGTCATAGCCACCGGCCTAACAAATATCACTTACCAAATGGTAACCATGCTGGCGGTGTTTGTGCCGTTTCTGCGGTTGCCCGCACCGTCGCGGCGCGGCATAGCCCTGTGCGCTATGATACATATCAATGGATTCGATTGTGACATCCTTGTCGTTGGTGCCGGTATTGCCGGGGCCAGTCTGGCCGCCGAACTCGCCGGACATCGCGCCGTGCGGATTATCGAGGCAGAGGATAATCCCGCGCGCCATTCGACCGGGCGGTCGGCGGCACTGTGGCACGAAACCTATGGCGGGCCGCTGGTCCAGCCGCTGACTATCGCCGCGCGCCCGGTGTTTGAAACCCCGGATCCCGATTTCGCAGAGGGCAGTTTTCTAAGCCCGCGCCCGGCCCTGACGATTGGACGTGCGCAGGAACGCGCTGATGTCGCGGCATTTGTCACCACCTTTGCCGGGCAGGGCGTCGATGTCCGCCCGCTCGATCATGCGGGCATTGCCGAACATGTGCCCGGTCTGCGTTCAGAGTGGGTGCACGGGGCGATTGAACCCGATTGCGGCGATATAGATGTTGCTGGCCTGCACGCGGCCTATCTGCGCAAGGCCAAACGCCAAGGGGCCGAGCTGGCGTTGCGCAGTGCGTTCAAAAGCGCGACTTGGCGAGATGGCGGCTGGGATGTCGCAACGGCGGCGGGGCCGCTGCGTGCGCGCACGCTGGTCAACGCGGGTGGCGGCTGGGCCGACAGTATCGCACAGCGCAGCGGCGTTCGTGCTGTCGGGGTTCAGCCATATCAGCGCACCATCGTCCAATTGCGACTCGCCATTGCGACGCCCGCGCACTTGCCGCTGACCATCCACGTCGGCGGCGAATTTTATTTCAAGGGCGAAAGCGCAGGCCGCATCTGGCTTAGCCCTCATGACGAAACTCCAGTGGATGCTGGTGATGTCGCGCCGGAAGAGCTTGACGTTGCCATCGCCATCGACCGGTTTGAACATGTCGTCGATTGGCCGATTGCTGCCGTCGAACGCAAATGGGCTGGCCTGCGCAGTTTTGCCCCCGACCGCTTGCCCGTATTCGGGGCGGACCCGGCGAATGATCAGTTCATCTGGTGCGCAGGGCAGGGTGGGTTTGGTATCCAGACGGCTCCGGCGATCGCTGCTCTGCTCGCCGAAACGCTCGGTGCGCCTGCCGATCCGGCCTATGCCGCCATTGACAAGGCGCGCTTCAGCCCAAGCCGTTTCTGCTGAAACTATCGGCTTTACCCAGTCGTTCTGAACGGCACCATGGTAATAATAAAGTAAAGGAGAGCATCGGATTCCCCATTATTTCGAAATCAAGCAGAACAAGGCGGACGAATTTGTCGCCTATTTCGAACATGATGGTGAAACGACTTTCTGGACCGCAGGCTATAAAAGCAAGGCTTCGGCCAAAAATGCCATCGAATCGATCCTGAAAAACGGCCCAACGGCAGAAATCCGCGCGGTGGAATAAGCGAAACGCCAGGCGCCGTCAGTTGGTAGCATCGGGCAACCGGCCCAGCGCGGCATCACTGGCCAACTGGTCGGCCCAGTCATTATCGGGGTCACCGGAATGCCCTTTGACCCAGCGCCAGTCGATTGTGTGACGCGCGGCTTCCTTTGCCAGCAACTGCCATAAATCGGCGTTGGCGACGGGTTTTTTAGCAGCCGTTTTCCAGCCATTGCGCTGCCAGGCATGGATCCATTTGGTGATGCCGTCGCGCACATACACGCTGTCGGTAGACAAAATGATGGTGCAGGACCGTTTGAGTGCTGCCAGCGCCGCGATCGCTGCCATTAATTCCATCCGGTTGTTCGTCGTATCGCGCTCATACCCCGCCACGGTACGGACAACATCGCCCCAGCGCAGCACTGCGCCCCAGCCGCCAGGGCCGGGATTGCCTTTGCACGCGCCATCGGTCGCGATAACGACTGTGCGCTGGGTGTCTTTCGTCGTCATGACTGGGCGGTGTAGTGGTCAAGCCGCCGCAGAAAGGCGAGCGGGTCTTTGCGCACCACCATCGCGCCCGGCGGCGTGTTCACCCAATCATGCGCGCGGGTCAGCAGGAAGCGCAGGCATGCCCCACGGGCAAGCGCCGCAAATGCGCTGCGTTCGTCGCCGCTACGGCCAAAGGCGCCATCATATCCCGCGATCAGCGCGTCACCCACCTCTGCGTCAAAGGCGCGGCCATCGCTGGCAAAGCTCCACGCCGTATGGGTAACCGCCAGATCCCATGCCCGCACCTCGGTCGCGGCGAAATAAAAATCGATCAGGCCGCCGACGGTATCGCCGCGCATCAGCACATTGTCGGGAAACAAATCGCCATGCACAATCGCGCGCGGCAGATTGGCGGGCCAATGCATCGCCAGCCATTCAAGCTCACGCGCCACCCGTTCGGCCAGGCCGGGCGCAACAGCGTCCAGCCCAGCTGCGCCGCACTTGTCAGCCAGGCCCCGCCACCCGTCCAGGCCCAGCGCATTGCCGCGCGTCAACGGAAAATCAGCCAGCGCCGCATGCATCTGCCCCAGCGCTGCGCCCACATGCCGGGCCTGCGCCGCCGTTGGCTGCGTCACCGATATGCCGGGCAGAAATTCGATCAGGCACGCTGGCCGCCCTGCCACCTCCTGCAACTGTTGTCCGGTGCGATCCCGATAGGTGCGCGGCACCGGAACGCCGCGTATCGCCAGATGGTCCAGCAGCGCAAAGAAAAACGGCAGATCGGCCGCATCAACCCGTTTTTCGTAAAGTGTCAGGAAAAGGCGCCGTTCGCTCGTGTCGATCAGGTAATTGCTGTTCTCCACACCCTCTGCAATGCCCTTTGCCGACACCAATGTCCCCAAGTCATAGCGGGCGAGCAGCGCCTCCAACTGCTCAGCACTCACCTGCGTGTAAACGGCCATCAGGCCGGTTCGGCTTCCAGCCCGCGCGGAAGTTTGAAAATCATATGCTCTTCGGCGGTGGTCACCTGTTCTTCGTGCACCGGGCGGACCGCGGCGACGGCGGCAATAACTTCGCGCACCAGCAGCTCTGGCGCGCTGGCCCCAGCGGTCACGCCCAGCGTGTGGATATTTGCCAGCCACGCCGGATCGACATCGCTACCGCGCTGAACCAGCTTGGCCGGGGTGCCCGCCCGTTCTGCAACCTCGACCAGACGCAGGCTGTTGGAACTGTTGGTTGCACCGATGACCAGCATCAGATCGCACCGTTCCGCAATTGCCTTGACAGCGGCCTGGCGGTTCGACGTTGCGTAACAAATATCCTCGCCCTTGGGCGCGACGATGCCGGGAAAACGCGCCTGGAGCGCCTCGACAATGGAGGCAGTGTCATCGACGGACAGCGTCGTCTGGGTCAGGAACGCAAGGTTTTCGGGGTTCTGCGGGGTCAGGCCGGCAACTTCATCCACCGTTTCGACCAGGGTCATCGCGCCTTCGGGCAATTGGCCAAAAGTGCCGATCACTTCCGGATGGCCGGCGTGGCCGATAAAGATTATGTGGCGACCTGCCTCATAATTGCGTTCGGCTTGACGGTGCACTTTGGATACCAATGGGCAGGTGGCGTCGAAAAATGTCAGGCCGCGTGCTTCGGCTTTGGCTGGAACCGCCTTGGGAACGCCATGCGCGCTGAAAACGACGGGGACGCCTTCGGGCACATCGTCGAGGGTTTCGACAAAAATTGCGCCCTGCGCCTTCAACGTGTCGACGACATATTTGTTATGCACGATTTCGTGACGGACATAGACGGGGGGACCGAAGCGTTCGAGCGACAGTTCGACAATGCGGATGGCCCGGTCAACCCCCGCGCAAAATCCGCGCGGGGCAGCGAGCAGCAGGTGGATCGGCGTGTCAGCGGTCAGAATGTCACTCATATTTTGCTCCTTAGCTTACCCTTTGCGTCCACGCAAAGGTCAAGCTGCGTCGCACAACCGACAAAAAGCGGTGACGAACGATTGCGCCGCGTTCATCGCACCGATAAGAAGCACAGCGCAAGATACGCCGAGGTTCGGCACCAAAGGTTGCCATATTCGGCTTGAGAGGAATTTTCGTTCGTGACCGCATTTTCACAGCATGGCCGCCGCGCCCTCCTGCTCGCCGTGACGGCCAGCGCCCTCGCCCTGTCAGCTTGTGCTAAGGATAATGAGGTCGATCTGTCCTCGGGCGTCGGCATCACGGCGACGCGCAGCCTGTGTCCGGCCATTGCGATTCCGCTGCACACCGGCGACGTTACGATCTTTGATCCGACCACCAGCCGCGATGCCAGCGCAGTCGATGTGGTCGCCGCGATCACCAAACTGACCCCGCAGTGCAATGATACCGGCGAAAAAATCTATCAAGTCGCCAATTTTGAGGTGCTGGCAACACGGCGCGATGCCGGGCCAGCGCGCACCGTTGACATCCCTTATTTCTCGACTGTGGTTCAGGGCGGATCGGCCGTGGTGGCGAAACGCGTGGGTCAGGTCCGGGTAACCTTTGCTGACGGGCAAATGCGCGGTAGCGGGCAGGGCCAGGCGTCGGCCTATGTCGAACGTGCGGCGGCAACACTGCCCGCCGACATCATGGAACGCATCACGCGCAAACGCCGTGCAGGGGACGAGGATGCAGCGATCGATCCGCTGACCATCCCGGAAGTGCGCACCGCGATTCAGCGCGCCAGTTTTGAACTGCTGGTCGGTTTTCAGCTGACCGAGGCCCAGCTTGAGCACAACGTCCGACGATAACCCGTCCTGACACCGGCGCTGTTCCGCGCTGCTGCTGCCTTGACGTCCCTTGCCGGGCGTCCCATGCGGCAATTCCACAGATTTTTAATCCGCCCAGCCGACAGGATGGCCGAACCGTGACGATTTTTGCTGACTTTTCCGCCCATATCGACACCGCACTCGATGCACTGGAGGCGTCGGGCCAGCTGCCCGCTGGCCTGCCGCGCGCCAACATCGCCGTTGAACCGCCGCGTGACCCCGCGCATGGTGACATCGCCACCAACGCCGCGATGGTGCTGGCAAAGCCTGCGGGCACCAATCCGCGCGCGCTTGCCGCGGCGCTTATAGCCGAGCTGACCAAGCTGCCCATCGTCACCAGCGCCGCTGTGGCCGGTCCGGGCTTTATCAACCTGTGTGTTGATGCGGCGGCGTGGCGCGATGAACTTGCGCTTATCCACGCTAAGGGTGCTGATTATGGCCGCTCCACCATAGGGCAGGGGCGGCGCGTCAACATCGAATATGTCTCCGCCAACCCAACTGGGCCGATGCACGTCGGCCATTGCCGGGGCGCGGTGGTGGGCGATGCGCTGGCGGCGTTGCTGGCGTTCAGCGGGCACGCAGTTACCCGCGAATATTATATCAATGATGCAGGCGGGCAGGTCGATGTCCTCGCCCGGTCGGTCCATCTGCGCTACCGTGAAGCCCTTGGCGAACCAATTGGCGCGATTCCGGACGGGCTGTATCCTGGCGATTATTTAAAGCCCGTCGGCATGGCACTGGCTGCCGAATTTGGCGATGCCATGGTTGCCGCGCCTGAAACTTCCTGGCTCGTGCCATTCCGTGCCCGCGCGGTGGCGGCGATGATGGACATGATCCGCGCCGATCTTGCCAAACTGGGCATCGTCCACGACCTGTTTTCGTCTGAAGCAGAGTTGCAGGCGGCGGGCAAACCCGCTGCTGCCGAGGCGTGGCTGCGCGCCGCAGGGCTGGTCTATGATGGGGTGCTAGAGGCACCCAAGGGTGAGGTGCCCGACGATTGGGAGCCGGTACAGCTGCCGCTGTTCCGCGCAACCCAATATGGCGATGATCAGGATCGGCCGATCAAGAAATCGGACGGCAGCTGGACCTATTTCGGTGCCGACCTGGCCTATCATGCCGAAAAAGCGGC
>Ga0105045_10002724_pt1 | contig 15011 bp, 10 predicted proteins | sample MAT02_FD_78089 | JGI IMG/M metagenome (GOLD analysis project Ga0105045, IMG submission 78089) | Freshwater microbial communities from Lake Fryxell liftoff mats and glacier meltwater in Antarctica - MAT-02 (megahit assembly) | ecosystem: Environmental > Aquatic > Freshwater > Ice > Liftoff...
AGTTTACCGATGTATCGGCATTGGCCGGAATTCGAAAGGAGGGTTATGGCCTGGGTGTGGTCGTGGCTGACATCAACGCCGATGGGTGGCCCGATGTCTATGCCGCTAACGATTTTTTGAGCAATGATCTGCTCTACATCAACAACCAGGACGGCACTTTTACCGATAGTGCCAGTCAGTATTTCAAGTACCAAAGCTATAACAGCATGGGGGTTGACATTGCCGACTACAACAACGACGCATTGGCGGACATAATGGTAGTCGACATGTTGCCCCAGAGCAATGAACGCCAAAAAAGGATGTTGGGGATGCACAATTACGATAAGTTTGCCCTGAACCTTTCTTTAGGTTATGCCCCCCAGTTTGTCCACAACGTGCTCCAAATCAACAATGGGCGCCCGCCTTTTAGCGAAATTGCGCAATTTGCCAACGTTGCCGCCACTGATTGGAGTTGGAGTACTTTGTTCTGTGATTTGGACAATGACGGCCTCAAGGATCTGTTCGTGACCAATGGTTACCGCAAGGATATTACCGATCTTGATTATATACTTTACAGTGGTGGCTTGGCCCAGTTTGGCACCCGCGAAAACGCGGACAAATTGCTCTATGAACGGTTGGGAAAAGTGCCAGAGGTCAAAATTGCCAACTACTTGTTCCAAAACCAGGGCAACCTCACCTTCGAAGATGCATCCAACAAATGGGGGTTTGTCCAGCCGGCCTATTCCAATGGGGCTGCCTATGCTGACCTTGACGACGATGGTGACCTTGATCTGGTCATCAACAATATCGATGATGAGGCATTTGTGTACCGCAACAATGCCAATAATTGGTTGAAAAACAACTTTTTAAAAATTAAATTTGAGGGCAATTCCGCCAATCGCTTCGGTCTGGGGGCCAGCGTAAAACTCAAATACAAGGGCCAGCAGCAGTTGATCGATAACTCTCCCACCCGTGGCTACCTGTCATGCACCGAAACCATCCTGCACGCGGGCTTGGGCAAAACGGATCGCATAGATTCGGTCGAGATATACTGGCCCGATGGCCGGTACCAATTGCTCACCAATGTGGTGGCCAACCAAACCCTGACCGCCAAGCATAGCCAGTCCAGTGCCCCGCCCAGCCGCTCTAGTCCAAATGCCCCCATGTTCACCCCAGTCCAGCTATTAAACTATCAGCACCAGTCCTCCCCGTTCATTGATTTTAAAGTACAACCTTTGCTGCCCCATGCCCACTCCCAAAACGGCCCAGGACTAACCGTGGGCGATATCAACGGCGATGGGCGCGAGGATATCTATGTGGGCGGCACTTACCAAAAGCGGGGGGCCTTGTTTACCCAAAATCGCCATGGGGTTTTTGTGGCGGATTCGCTGCCCAACGACAAGTTTAGCTATGGCCAAGATATGGGCGCACTATTGTTTGATGCCGACAATGATCACGATCTGGATCTCTACATTGCCAGTGGGGGCAGTGAGTTTTCGCCCAACTCCAAGCACTACCGCCACCGCTTTTACCGCAACAATGGCAAGGGAAAATTGCTGGCCGATACCTCCGCACTCCCTCCTTTTGCCACCAGTGGGGCCGCTGTTACCGCTGCTGACTATGACCGTGATGGAGACTTGGACATTTTTGTCGCTGGCCGTTTAGTGCCCCACCAGTACCCACTGGTGCCACAAAGTTTTTTATTGCGCAACGACGGGGGGAAGTTTACCGATGTAACCGACCAACTTGCCCCAGGTTTAAGCCGCATTGGTCTGGTGAGTGCAGCCATTTGGACCGATGTGGACAATGACCTTGACTTGGACTTATTGCTGGCTGGAGAATGGATGCCACTCACCTTGTTTGAAAACAATGAGGGAAAATTTGTCAATGCCACCGCCAACGTAGGATTGTCCAATACCCAGGGCTGGTGGAACAGCTTGATTGCCGCCGATTTTGATCACGATGGTGACATGGACTACCTAGCGGGCAATGCGGGCCTCAATACCCAGTACCGGGCCTCGATGGCGCAGCCCATTTCGCTCTATGCCAAAGATTATGATGAAAATGGGAGCTTGGATCCAGTAATGGCCCGTTACGTGATGGGGCAAAACTGTCCAGTACCGACCCGCGACATGCTGATCGACCAGCTGGTGGGGATGCGTAAGCGGTTTCCCACCTACCAGGATTACGCAATGGCCACGTTGACCGATGTTTTTTCCGCTGAAGAATTGGCCGGCGCACTGTTGTACAAAAGCGTGACCCTCCAATCATCTTACATCGAGAACAAGGGCAATTCACCCAACGGGCCACGGTTTGAGATCACTCCCCTGCCCTTACCCGTTCAGATGGCCCCGGTACATGGCATGGTTTGCCAAGATTATGACCAGGATGGCCAGTTGGATGTGCTGATAGTGGGTAATTCGTATGCCAATGAAACCGTCAGTGGATGGAACAATGCCTCCAATGGGTTATTCCTTCGCGGAAACGGCAAGGGTGGGTTCAGCGTGGTGCGGGGCAGTGGGTTTTGGGTGCCCGGAGATGGCAAAGCTCTCGCCGAGTTGGCCCTGACAAGTGGGGGCAGTCTCTTGGTTGCTACCCAAAATAACGATTTTGCGCTCGTTTTTGGACATCGGCCACTGGCCACCGGTCAAGTGGTCACATTGCACAGCACTGATGCGTATGCTGTTATTCGTTACATGGATGGCACCCGAGAAAAAAGAGAATTTTCCTATGGTGATGGTTACCTTTCCCAGTCTTCACGCGTGTTGCGCCTCGGGAAGACTGTCCAATCGGCCGAGATTTATCAATACACGGGACAAAGTCGAAAAGTAACCATTCAATACCCAAGAAAGAATAAGCGATAATTTCGCCTGGCCACTTTTTTCACAGACAATTGTCCTTGAAGGTCATCAAAGCGGACAACTATCAAAAAATCCGTGGTTCAGTTATCCATTAAAATGATATATTTTATATTGCGGAAACAAAAAAATATTAACCGATGAAATGTAGTACAAAAACCAGCATTCACTAGTGGTTTGCCGGGCTTGGCTGAATCAGTGGTCACAAATCCGACATTGCCCGAAGTGGAGCAATCTACTGGCAAATCGCTAAAAGGGTGGTGTAAATCGACATTCCCCAATACAACGATATTTAATTGATTACCAATGTTTTAAAAAAAGTTAGTGAAAAATATCGGTGTAAAAATTGCAGTAATCTATTGAGGCGTTCAATAAATCCAAAGCACAGGATTTTCGCCACTGCGAAGGATAGAAAATCCTGTGCGCGGTTGCAGACCCCGGCGGCAGCTTCCCCAAAAGGTGTTTTAGTAACGACTGCCGGCAAGGCCAGCGACCTTATAGATGCTATCACCAGCAACTTGGGCAAAGCAAAATCTATTTTCAGGAAAACAGGCCCAATTTGGGGCAAGAAAATCCGCTGAGTACTTTTAGCAACAAAAATTGGCAGTTTTTTACGAGAAATTACTCGGTCGATCCGGTAAATGGGACTTGAACGTTAGGTCGAACCCAATAGAGGCAACACTGAAAATAAGCAATCTGTGAAACTTGTAACTTATTGATTTCATTTTGTAATACATCATTCAATTAGAAAATCTACCTTTGAGGTTTAAAATAGACAAGTGTATGACTAAAATATTCAATCGCCAAGCATGCTTCAAGACGGATGGGGAAGCAATGCCGGCGATATTGGATTAGAAATGGAATACGAGAGCTATGTCAACAAAATAAACAACTTACAATAATGAACGAGGATGTCGAGAATATAGCAATCGTGCCAAAAAAGAAATACCTCATTTCAGAACAAATTGATGGTTTTTTTAGTGGTATTTATAATATTTACATGTTCATTGCCCTATTTTTCAAAGAACTGTTTACACCTCCATTTGAGTTTAAAGAATTCATTAATCAATGTTATGAAGTTGGGTGCAAATCCCTACCATTGATTTCTTTAACGGGTTTTATTACTGGCTTGGTTTTCACCAAACAATCCCGGCCCTCTTTGTCAGAGTTTGGAGCGAGTTCATGGCTGCCCTCTTTAATGTCAATCGCAATAATCCGGGCGCTGGCTCCACTGGTTACCGCACTGATTGCGGCGGGCAAAGTTGGATCCAATATGGGAGCAGAGTTAGGCTCCATGAAAGTAACTGAACAGATTGATGCCATGGAAGTATCGGGCACCAACCCATTTAAATTCCTCGTGGTTACCCGTATTTCTGCCGTTACATTGATGCTGCCCATATTGGTAATTTATACTGGTCTAATCGGCATGTTGGGCGCTTACCTCAACGTTCATCAAAACGAATTAACCAGTTTTCCTGCGTTCATCAATAGTGCTTTTAAAGCCATTGTATTTTTGGACTTTACAGCCTCAGTGTTTAAAGCCGCGTGCTACGGGTTTACCATTGGAGTGGCCGGTTGCTATCAGGGCTATTATGCCACGAATGGCACCAAGGGCGTGGGCATCGCTGCAAATAGTGCAGTTGTACTTTCTATGTTCCTGATTTTTATTGAAGAAGTGATTATTGTACAATTTGTAAATGCATTTAGATAAAACAAATTTTGAATAACTAATTATGGAAAAGGAAGAATCACCTACGGAGAACCCGGTAATTTTTATAAAAGACTTAAAAAAATCATTTGATAGTAAAGTCGTGTTAAATGGAATTGATCTTGAGGTTGTTAGAGGTGAAAATATTGCAGTGCTGGGCCGTTCGGGCAGTGGGAAATCGGTATTGATAAAAATTATCTCAGGCTTGTTGATGCCTGACAGCGGCACGGTAAAAGTACTGGGGCAAGAAGTTAATAAAATAAGTAAAAATGAATTGCAGGCACTGCGTTTAAAAATTGGCTTTTCTTTTCAAAGCAGTGCATTGTATGACAGCATGAGTGTAAGAGAAAACCTTGCTTTTCCATTGGTAAGAAACAAACGTAATTTAAAAACCAAAGAGGTAAATATGGCAATTGAAGCAGTACTCAACGACGTCGGTTTACCACAATCCATCAATCAAATGCCTTCAGAACTCTCCGGTGGGCAACGCAAGCGTATTGGCATTGCACGTACCCTCATCATGAAGCCGGAAATTATGTTGTATGATGAGCCCACTTCTGGCCTCGATCCTATGACCTGTATTGAAATTAACAACCTGATTATTAAAGTAAAACAGCAATACAATGCCAGTTCAATCATTATCACGCACGACCTTACCTGTGCCAAGGCTACTGCTGATAAAGTAACCATGATTGTCGAGGGCAAATTTTTGGTTCCAGGAACTTTCTCGGCAATTTTTAATGAAGAGAACACAGTAGCAAAGAGCTATTATGACTATAATTTTATCAACAGCAAATGAATACTTTAAAAAATAACCGCCCGGTAGTAGTTGGAATATTTATCCTCTTGGGCTTGGCCATATTGCTTGTTGCCATATTTACATTAGGCGGACAAAAAAATACTTTTGTTAAATCATTCACCATAAGCGCCATATTTGATGATGTTAGTGGATTAATGAAGGGAGGAAATGTTTGGTTTTCTGGTGTAAAAATTGGCATGATAAAAAGCATAAGTTTTCACGGAAACTCACAGGTAGTAGTAACCATGAGCATTGAAAACGAAGCGCAACCGCACATCTTTAAAAATGCAATGGCAAAAATCAGTACGGATGGCTTAATCGGAAATAAAATTGTGGTTATTTATGGCGGAGAACCTACCATGCCGCACGTAGAAACCAATGATTTTTTAAACACGGCAACTGCTTTAAGTACCGACGATATGCTGGTAACTTTACAGGCCAGTAATAAAAATATACTGGAAATATCAAACGATTTTAAAAGTATTAGCAAGAAAATTGATAGTGGAAAAGGAACATTGGCCACGTTAATAAACGATCCGACAGTGGCGGATAAACTTAATAGTGCGATTGAAAATCTGGAAGTGGTATCATCAAATTTTAAAGCGGTTTCCTTGACCAGTAAAACTGTTTTATCCAATCTGCAAAGTTTTTCCGGTAAACTAAATGAGCCAGGTAATTCAATCAGCGATTTGGCTGCGGACACCATCATGTATGACAATGTAAAAGGAACCTTGTTACAATTAGAGAAGTCGGCCGAGGCAGTTGCCAAGCTTACCGCTAATTTACAGGCAGTAAGTGAGCGGTTAAACCAAAAAGACAATATGGTAGGTTTGCTGTTAAACGATTCACTGGCCGCATTTTCCACCAAAGTGATTTTAGAAAACTTAGAATTAAGTAGTCAAAAACTAGACGAAAATCTGAAAGCACTACAGCATAATTTTTTACTCAGGGGATTTTTCAGAAAAAAAGCAAAAGAAGAAGCAATCATGATAAAAACCAAGTAATTTTAATGTTATTGCATTGTGATTTAAACTAAAAATTTAAGAATTTTATCTACTTTCCCAAAAACCACTATCTTAAATTTATGAAACTGGGCGAGGCCGCATGCACCGCAGGCATGAGCAGATTATAAAAATCATGGTGTTGCTGATGGGCAAAAGCCGTGGAGATATTTGCCGAGTGCCTTGGCAGCCTTGAGCAAACGGTGGCCAATTATCGGGAGCGGGTCGAATCTTTTGGGTTAGCGGCCTACCCATCCGACCACCATAAACTGTATCAAGGCAGGCATATCGGCTTTCAAAAAGAGGTTTTGGTGGCCTAACTGGAGGATCATCCTTCGCCTCACCAGGAATGAAACTTATGCCTCGGTGGTGGCCAAATCGGGATCGGCGATCGGCTCCCCCAAGTGACTTGAGATTTTCATCTCCCAAAATAGGAATCCAGTTTTTTTGGGTATATTTGATAAAAATACACTTGAAGTCACTTTGAGTAAACAGTTGGCCTGCGGCCTAAAATTACATTTCAAAAATAATAACGGTAGTCGTTTGCTGATTGAAACCTAGCAAAACAAATCATGGCTAGAAATGCATTGTTGGTAATCTTATTTATCAATTGGGTGTTTTTAAAAATTAGTTTGCCCACTAAATCAAAAAAAATGTCTTTTAGGCCAAAGTTCCCCTACTGGTTTTGTAGGATAAAACACTAAACTATTTTATCAGCATAAAATATGTATTATGAAAAAAATACTTGTTCCCACTGACTTTTCAGCCAATGCCGCTAATGCCGTAGACTACGCTGTAGCTATAGCCGAAAAATCGGATGCTGAAATAATATTATTGAATGCGTTGGCCATTGTGGATACTACGTTCGCGAGTAGAAAAGCAGTTTTTGAAGAGTACAACAATGCTCTAGCCAAAGATATGAGTGATCAGTTGAAAAATCTTCAGGAATCCATCGTAAAAAAGACAACTGTAAAAATTACCACCCGATTTTTCAAGGAAAGTATAGCTGATGCTATTTTGAAATGCGCTGTTGAGGAAGACGTGAGCCTTATTGTAATGGGAACTCGTGGCTCAAGCGGAGTAGAAAAAATGCTTTGGGGCAGTACTACCGCCAGTATTATTGGCAATACTACCATTCCCATACTAGCCATACCCAAAGGAGCTGAGTGGAAAGGATTGAAAAATATTTTATTTGCCACCCGCCATTTTGAAGCAGATGACAAAATACTAAGGCCCATTCTCAATCTGGCGCAGTTGGAAGCAGCACTAGTGCACGTTGCAGCATTTACAGATACGGATGGTAATGATTTAGCTGGTTATTTAGAGCATGGAAGGTTATTAAATGCTTACCAGCAAACATTGCCGACTAAATATAAAGATGTGCAATTTAAAACGCAGCACTTAGAAGGAAAAGAGTTTGAAGATACCATAGAGCAGTATATAAAGGAACATGATGTTGATATGCTGGTAATGACAACACATAAAAGAAGTTTTTGGGATAGTATATTTAATAGGAGTATGACGAAAAGTATGGCAGATCATATCAACATACCGCTTCTGGCAATACCTGTGGACTGACTGTTAAAAGCATTTCCAAAACATTGAACATTAAAAAATACACGTTCCGACCGATTGCCCCGTTAATTCAAAAGCCCGTTTCCGTTTCGTTGGGCTGCACAGCAAAACTCGGCTTGTCTTTGTTCACTTTGCTAGCTTAAGAATTACCACTTGTCCGATGCCTACTTTGTAGAGCCTATACCGCATAAATAAAATATTTACAAATTTGGATTTGAAAAATTATCGTTAGTAAATAAAATCAAATGAATTTAAAACCAGATAAATATTTTATAACTACAATGCCGGGTATCCGTGCAGATGTAAGTATCCTTGATTGTGCAGGAAAAACGAAGGTATTGATTACACTTGGGTCATCACCACTATAATCGGCGAGTTTCAAATTATGTATGTAAAAATACCGATAATTTCATTTAAAGTCAAAATTATTGGTGCTTACTGTTCTGCATAATCGTAAAGTGATTGATGTAGAGACTACATCCCGCGCAATTAATTTACGTAATTGTACTGATGAAATAAAAAAAGTGATTACTTTTGAGCAAGTACTTAGATACAACCGTTGAAGCCCGGCATCTTGCGTGATTTGTTAAAATTATGTTCAATAGAAAACAATTGAAGCGACTTTGAAAAATAAATCCAAACATAGTTTAAAAGACAGTTTAAAAAAAATGATGACAGCCTTTCGCCGATTGAAAGCCCAAAAAAACTAAATCATGGTAAGAGCCTTGTTGGTGGATATTGATATTTACAGAATAGAAGAAATTTTTTAAACTATTTCTGTCCAGCAAGACAGCTAAATTGTTTTTATGAGCCTAATTCCCCTCGTGAGCTTACAACAGAAATAAAACAAGAAACTTTTTTAACACGAAATATACGCCATGAAAAACATACTTGTTCCCACTGACTTTTCGGACACTGCCATGAAAGCAGTTACTTATGCTGCCGAGATTGCACAAAAAACAGAAGCAACCGTTTTTTTGCTACACATTATTGAACCCAGTTCAGACGGCATTCATCAGCACCTTACCCTGTCTGATAGATTGCAGCAAGAAATTACCAACAATAGGATGCGGGATTTAAAGGAACTCCAAACAACTGTTGCCGAGGTTTTCCCGGGTTTGAAACTTGAAATCAAGCTGGCTAAAGGCTCGGTAACTGAAGCGATTCGTGATTTTACAGAAGCGCAGCAGGTGGATTTAGTAATAATGGGTACCACTGGAGCCAGTGGCATGAAAGAAATCTTTATGGGCAGCGTAGCAGCAGGTGCTATTGGCTGCACTAAAATACCCGTGCTCACTGTGCCCGGTAGCTACAAAATGGTTGAGCCGGATGGTATCTTGTTTGCCACCAATCGTTTTGAAGCAGACAAAGATTTGCTGAACCCAATTGTGGAATTGGCAAACCTTTACGCTGCCACTATTCATGTGGCGGTGTTTGTAGATACTGATGAGGCTATACCACCAAACTACTTGCACAATGTACTACAGTTAAGTAATTACATGGAATTACTACAAAAAATGTTTCCTGATACAAAATTCAAAGCCGAACTAATTAAAGGAAGTGACTTTGAAGAAACGGTGGATAAGTATAATAATAAAAATGAGGTGGATTTAATTGCCATGATTACGTATCCAAAAAGTTTCTGGGAAAAAATAATGCGAAAAAGTATGACGAAAAAAATGGCCTTTCATTCTACTATTCCATTATTGGCTATTCCGTCCAAATAAGCACCGTGTTTTTTATTGTAGGCTGCGTGGGCTTGTCCAAGCCACGTAGCCTGCATTTTAATGTTTATTAGGCCCAAGTTTTATATACATTTTTTCTACTTAAGCAATTGAAAATCAAATTATTGTCTTTTATAATAACAAATTTAGCCCGGTTATAGTTTATCTCCATTTGAAAGGACTCATTATTAGAGTCCACTTAAAATGGCGAAGTACCAAAATCCAATAATAGCCAATGAGCATGAAATTCACCCCAGTTGCTTGCTTAAACAAAAGCACGTCAAGTGCGATCAATAGCCAGCACTGCCACTAGGCCGCCCGGAGCTTGGGTGCCACGTGGTGCTTGGTTTGATTGATCTGTTGGATGGCATAGCCGCTATCCACCACAAATTTGCGGATGTCCGGCTGCGAGGGGAGTTCGAACATGGCATCCAGCATGATTGATTCGCAGATGGAACGCAGGCCCCTGGCCCCCAGTTTGAGTTCCATGGCCCGATCCACGATCATGTTCAGTGCGTCTTCGGTGACGGTGAGTTCCACATTTTCCATCGCAAACAATTTCGTGTATTGCCGGATGATGGCATTCTTGGGTTCGGTCAAGATGCGGCGGAGTGCGTCGCGGTCGAGCGGCACCAAGTGGGTGGTGATGGGCAGCCGGCCAATCAGTTCGGGGATGAGGCCGAAAGCCCGTAAATCTTGGGCGGTGATGTATTGGAGCAGGTTTTCCCGCTCATTCTCCGAAACTGAGCTTTTGCCCTGCATCATGCCCGTGAAGCCAATCGGGTTGGAATTGAGGCGGGCCGCGATCCGGCGTTCGATACCCTCAAACGCCCCGCCGCACACAAACAGGATATTTTCGGTATTGACGGGCACTACTTTGGCATCGGGGTGCTTGCGTCCACCTTGCGGGGGGACGTTTACAATGGTTCCCTCCAATAATTTTAGCAATGCCTGTTGAACGCCCTCCCCACTCACATCACGGGTGATGGATGGATTGTCGCCTTTGCGGGATATTTTATCAATCTCGTCTATATAAACAATGCCGCGCTCAGCCGCTTCGACATCATAATTGGCCGATTGGAGGAGTCGGGTCAAGATAGTTTCCACATCTTCGCCCACGTAGCCCGCCTCGGTGACCACCGTGGCATCGGCGATACAAAATGGCACTTGGAGCAATTTAGCCAGTGTCTTGGCAATCAAGGTTTTACCAGTGCCGGTTTCCCCCACCATAATAATGTTTGATTTCTCGATCTGGACTTCGTCTTCTTCTTTTTTCTGGGTCAGGCGCTTGTAATGGTTGTACACCGCAACTGAAATTACTTTCTTGGCTTTGTCTTGGCCGATGATGTATTGATCCAAGTATTTCTTCATTTCGGAGGGCTTGGCCAAGTTGAGCAAGAGCATGCTTTTTTCCTTGGGCTTGGTTTCCTCCATGAGCATGTCATACGCTTGGATGATGCACGCATCACAAATGTTAGCGTGGAGGCCCGAAACCAGTAGGGTGACATCGGCCTTGGGGCTATCGCAAAAGGAACATTTGTTGGCTGCCATCGGTAAATTTGGTCTAAAACAGATTTACAAAGGTAAATTATTTTTTTTCATAATGAAAATAAGCCTTTTTTTCTTTACTTGCTGCACAAACTGCGATAAAAATATGTCTGACCAAGCCAAGGGCCAACTCCAGCGTTCCCTCACCCTATTTTCTGTAATTGTGTTGGTGATCAGTTCCATTATTGGCTCGGGGGTGTACAAAAAAGTGGCGCCCATGTCGGCCGAGTTGCTTTCGCCCACCTTGGTACTGGTGGCTTGGCTGCTGGCGGGAGTAATCAGTTTGTGCGGGGCACTCAGCAACGCCGAAATAGCGGGGATGCTCGCTGATTCGGGCGGCGAATACGTTTACTTTAAAAAGATTTATGGCCGGCTGTTTGCTTTTCTTTACGGGTGGGGCTGTTTTGCGGTCATCAAGTCGGCGGCAGTGGCTTCCATCGCTTATGTATTTGCCCAGTCGTTCAATAGCTTGATCCACCTGCCAACCTTATCGCCAGAGTTGGCCCAGTGGTCGCTCTGGGGCGTTTTCCAGCCATTGGACAACTTCGGGGTCAAATTGCTCACCATCTCGCTTATCATTAGCCTTACTTATCTCAACATCAAGGGATTGCGTTTTGGCAACAGTTTTAGTAAGGCAATGACGGCCTTGGTCTTGTTGGGGATCGGGATTATTATCTTGCTGGGACTGGGCTTGGGCCAGAGCGGCGCGGCCAATCTCCAAACCACCGCCACTGGGTACGTGCCACGCAGTTGGGGTGATTTTGACCTCATCCAACCCTTTTTCGTGGCCATGTTGGGGGCTTTTTGGGCCTACGAAGGCTGGAATTCCATCGGCTATTTGGGCGGAGAGATCAAGAACGTCCAGCGCAACCTCCCGTTGTCGCTCATGATCGGCACGCTGGTGGTGGTCGGTGTTTACCTGCTCATCAACTTCACCTATTTATATGTGTTGCCCATTGACAAGATGGTGGCCGTTTATCAATCCAAGAACCAGATCGCGGCGGTGGCAGTAATGCAATACCTGCTGGGCAACGGTGGGGCGCTGTTCATCTCGCTGCTGATCTTGGTCACCACACTCGGCTCGACGAACAGCACCATCCTGCCGCCCCCCCGGCTCTATTACGCCATGGCTAAGGACGGGCTGTTTTTTGCCAAGGCGGCCGAAGTTCACCCGGTCAACCACACGCCGGCATTTGCGCTTATTTTTCAGGGAATTTGGGCTTCGGTGCTCGTGTTGTCGGGCAGTTTCGATCAGCTGACCGATATGCTGATTTTTGCGGCATTTATTTTTTATGGTGCTACTGCGTTGGGCGTTTTCATCCTCCGCCACCGCGATCCGGGTGCCCCCCGGCCCTACAAAGTGGTGGGTTATCCAGTAGTGCCAGCGCTGTTCATTTTGTTTTGCGCTTTACTGGTGGGCATCACCATTTTCAGCCGTCCCCGCGAGGCTGGCTTGGGCTTGAGCCTGATTTTGACCGGCCTGCCATTCTACTTTTACTGGAACCGAAAAAATGGCAAATAATATTTTTCGGTCAAAAATCCCCTAACTTCTTGCTGGGATTGGCCCCGGGCCCCAACATCGATCGACCGCCCAGCCCAAGTTGTTCATTTGAATTGAACCGTTTCAAATTCTCCTTTTTGCGAGCGAAATGGAAGGTTGATTGCATATTCATGCATATTGAGCCCAATTAAAAATCAAGGTGCTGGCACTGCCAGTGACTTCTCCCTTAGTGATACTATTTTATTCTTTGCAACGTTATTGGTTCATCACTAAACAATCCGCCAATGATACCTTTGATTTCCCTACTCGCCCCTTAGGCGAAAGTTTGTACCTGACAGGTTGCTTTTCTCTACTGCCATCCGCCTTCGCAAAGCTAGCTATGCTTTGGTCTTGAACCATTGCTCACTTTTTGGTGCAGTATCAACTACCACTGTCTTTTTTAACCATTGAGTTGGGCCCAACAGTCTTTCCATTCTACATTTTTCACTTAATTATTAGCTATTTTTATGTCACATCCAAAAAAAAACCGTTCTGGCACGGCCCAGTTTATTTTTATGTCCGCCTTGTTGACCCTAAGCGTTGGGCTGTACCAATGTGGCCCCAAGGAAGAGGCCGCGCCCGCACCTACCGTCAGTTTTACCTTTAGCCCCGCAACGCCCACCACTCTCGACGCGGTGCAGTTTACGTCCACCGCCCTGAACGCGACTTCCTTCGCTTGGTCGTCCAATCCGGCGGGCTTCACCTCAACGCAGGCCAATCCCACCTTTACCTTCCCCAATCCGGGCACTTACCAAGTGACAGTGACTGCCACTGGCGCAGGTGGCAATGTGAGTGCCACCCAAACCGTGACGGTGACCGCCCCCCGGCCCACGGGCGATTTCACTTTTACCCCTGCCAGTCCAGTGGCCGGTCAGGCAGTGCAGTTCACCGCCACCGCCCAAAATGCGACCGGATTTGCGTGGTCATCTGATCCGGCTGGTTTTACCTCAACTGTCCAAAACCCCGCGTTTACTTTTGCCACAGCGGGAACCTACCGGGTCACGTTGCAGATTACTGGCGGCGGTGGCACCAACAATATAACCAAAACGGTGACGGTGGCTGCTCCCGCTCCGGCGGTCGACTTCACTTTTGACCCCGCCCGCCCGGCTACTGGCCAAGAAGTCAGTTTCACGGCCACGGTTCAAAATGCCACCACTTTTGCGTGGTCTTCGGTGCCGGCCGGCTTCACCGCTGATACCCAAAATCCCAAATTTACTTTCGCTACGGCCGGAACTTACCAAATCACCTTGCGGGCCACTGGGCCGGGCGGCAGCACCAACGTAACCAAGCCCATCACGGTGACGGCCGGGGTGAGTGCCAACTTTACTTTTGCGCCCACCGAGCCTGAAGCCGGGCAAGAGATCACGTTCACCAACCAATCGGTCAACGCCGCCACCTTTGCCTGGGATTTTGGTAACGGCCAAACGTCGACCCAACAAAACCCCCGCCTCACCTACGCACAAGCGGGCACTTTCAACGTGCGCCTGACCGCCCGGGGAGCCAGCGGGGAAGTCTCAGTGACCAAAGCCGTCCTCGTGAAGACCGCTGGCGGCGGTGGCGGGGCCTGTGCCGATGCCAATCCTTGCAACCTCCCCCTCTGTTTCCCTACTCGACTGTCGGGCAGCGTTGCTACTAACGAGCCTGGAGCGGCTGCGATCGCCCTGGTCACTACCTCTGAATATGTGGTAATAGCTGGCCGACGGGTGATTTCTCGCCAAATAGCCAACACTACCATTTCTGATCTTACCACTACCACTACTACCACTTATACCTACGACACCCAGGCCCGCAATACCCGCAGCGTGGCCCAGACTCAAGCGGGCCCTATCACCATTACCACTAGCACCGATAGCGAGTACAACGGCTGCCGCAAGACCCGCGATGTCACCAGTGTCAATGGGACGGCTACCGCATCAACCACCTTTGTGTATGACGCGCAGGGCCGCTTGACCCGGCAAAACGATCTCAATGCATCGGGCCAAATAACGGGCTATACGGTGTTCAGTAATTTTTCGGCCCAAGGACTGTCCCAGACCCAAGAATCGTTTGAGGCCAATGGCACCCGGAGTACCACGATCACTATCACTTACCAAAATTGCCAACCATTGCGATTGATCGGGCGCAATGAAGCCGGCCAAACCGTGTTGGAACAAACCAGCACTTTTAATGCCCAAGGACTGATCGGCCGCAGTGTAACCACTAGCTCGGTGACCCAAGGCGGGGTGAGTATTACCTCCACCATCACGGTCGATTTTCAATACCAGTGTTTTTAGGCCCGG
>Ga0105045_10002728_pt1 | contig 15005 bp, 11 predicted proteins | sample MAT02_FD_78089 | JGI IMG/M metagenome (GOLD analysis project Ga0105045, IMG submission 78089) | Freshwater microbial communities from Lake Fryxell liftoff mats and glacier meltwater in Antarctica - MAT-02 (megahit assembly) | ecosystem: Environmental > Aquatic > Freshwater > Ice > Liftoff...
CCGGGCCTTGTTGACCTTGCGACCGCGATGCGCGCCAAAAGCTCAGGTGGCAAGCTTGCGCTGATCCTCTACGGCCCGCACGCACCGCCCTCGCAATCCGAGCGCGACCGGAGTGCCTTGCCGGAGCGGCTTCGCATACTGCCGCGACCCATCAAGCCGCTGATCCTTGCAAGACATGTCACGGACCTGGCCCGTGGCGGCGAAATCCATGTGACCGACCCTACGCAAGGCAGCGCCTTCGACCCGGGCATGGGCGCGCGTCATCCGCTTTCAATCCTTCTGGTCGACGACAACCGCACGAACCAGAAACTCGGTCTGAAGACCCTTGCGCGGCTGGGTTACGTCCCCGACATGGCTGGCGACGGGCTACAGGCTGTCGATGCCTGCGTGGCTCGGCCTTATGAGATCGTGCTGATGGACATCGAGATGCCGGAACTAGACGGGGTCGAAGCCGCAACGGAAATCATCGCACGATTGGGCGGGGACCGGCCCCGCATCATCGCGCTCACCGCCAATGCCATCGCTGGCGATCGGGAGAAATATCTTTTCGCGGGGATGGACGGCTACCTCAGCAAACCACTTCGCCTGGAAGAGCTTGTTGCGGTTCTGGAAGCGGCCGGAAGACCGTGACCTGATCGGTCAATGTCGACGGCGGAACTCGACCTCGGCGCCCTCTGCTTCGCGCTTTGGGCCAACCAGCACCAGACCCAGGACAATTAGGGCCAGGGCAACGACGGTCCAGGTCGTCAGGTCTTCGTCCAGAAGAAAAACGCTCCAGCCGATACCCGCCACTGTGGTCACATAGGCGCTTTGGCTTCCGAAGACCGCCCCGGCCAACGCGATCAGGCGGACGTAAAGAACCGTGCAGAAGCCGATGCAAAGACCGACGACGACCACCAGCGCGTCGGAAATTGAGGGTGTGTCCCAAATCGCGAAGAAATGCCCGCGCATCACGGCTACTGGCAGGAAGATTACCGCGGCAAGCACCAACACTAGGCCACTGCTGACGATCGAGTCCAGTTGTGGTGGGTGCTTCACGGCGAGAAGGATGTCGATCATCCCATAGAGGATCGGAACCAGCATCGCGACGAGAATCCAAGTCCAGTCGTTGATCCCGGGGCCGGAGTCGCGAACCAGAAGCAGGGCCAGAACTCCAAGCAAGCCGAGGCCAAGTCCAGCGAACCTGCGGAGATTAGGCGCTTCGACGCGGATGGCGGCCGCCACGGCGAAGACCGCAAAGCCCTGCAGTGCCAGGATGATCGACAGCATGATGCCCGAGACCCGCCCGGCTGCCTCGAAGAGCACAATGCTGCTTGTGCCGAAGATGGTCGCCCAGACGAAAAGAAAGCCCATTTCCGCGCGACCGATCCGAAGGCTTTTCCCCGCTACCAGTGCCCAGCCGCAGCAAACCAGTCCAGCCATAAGGTTCGACCAGAAGCTGACCCCGAAAGTAGCCTCGTTCTCGCGATAGATCATCACGGACAGCGGCACGATCAGGCCCCAGAGGAGGCCTTGCAACAACAGAAGGGCGCCCCCCTTCATCGTGCGGATCTTCCGCTGCAACGCGATCTCGCGATCATAGACTTGGTGCGCCATCTCGACGAAGACGCTGGCCAGATGGCCGATCGGATCGCTGCGCTGCGCCACATCGTCCAGGTTCAGGTTGGCCGGGTGAAAGCGGTCCGTCTCCATCTGCATCGCGGCAGCGGACAGCCGGTCGATCTGACGCAGATAGTCGACCTCGACCTCCCTCAGGCGCTTCTTCGCGATGCAGGAGGTCACGCGGGCCCTGAACAGGGTCGGGTCAAAGGGCTTCGGCAGGAAATCCTCGGCCCCAAGTTGCACCGCCTCGGCCACCACATCCATATCATCGTCGTGCCCGGAGATGACCAAGACTGGCGTGCCCAGCTGTTGGGTCATGCCGCGCATCCGGCGCAGGACTTCCAGCCCGTCGATCTCGGGCATTTCGATGTCAAGCAGGACAAGATCGAAGTCCTCGTCCGCCAGCCGGTCCAGCGCTTCCTGGCCGCTGGATGCCTCGGCCCAGGTGCAGTCAAGTTGCCGAAGCACCTTAGTCGCAACAAGCCGGGAGGTCCGGTTGTCATCAACGACGAGTACCTTTCCCCGAGCGGTCACGAACCAGCCCCTATATCTACGATCTCCTGCTTGAGGGTGGTCTCGATCCGGCTCCATTCGGCCCGCAGCGCGTTGACCCGCAGCGCAAGGTCACCCGGATCGCGCCCGTCCCGCAGGTCGCCCTCAAGCCACGCGCAAAGCCCGGCTAGCGCGGTTGCGCCCAGATCGCGGGCGTTGGATTTCAGGGAATGGGCCTTGCGTCGGATCACGACCAGATCTCCGGCAGCAGCGGCCTTGTCCATCTCGGCTAGGATTTCCGGCGCCTCGCCAAGGAAGGTTTCGATCAGATCAATCAGATCCGCAGGGTCATCGCCAAGGGCTTGCTTCAACTGTTCCAGCGCTGATCGATCAATCATCGCCATCTCCACTCCTTCGGGGCTTCCGCCGACGGCCAAGGGATTTGGCCAGCTAGATTTGAGCATAAGGATCCAGCGATCGCCTGTCATTGTTCCATCCGGCCCCAGCAGCGGCCGGTTCGTCAGTTCCTGATAGCCGAACCGCTCATAAAGCGCGCGGGCGCGGGCGTTCTCCCCTCCGACGATGATGCTCATGCCACGCCTGCCGCGGAAGGATTCGGAAAAGCGCAATAGGGCAGAGCCCAGTCCGCTACTCCGTGCGCCCTCGACTGTGCAAAGATAGGAGACATGGGTGGTGTCGGCAGCCTCGGCTTCAAGCTGGATCAGCGGTTTCATGAACAAAGCTTCGTGCGTATCATCCTGCCGTTTCGGTCTGGGAAGAGAATAGAGTACCACTGCCCCTTGTCCGCCTTCGCCATTTTCCGCGATCCAGGTGTTGCCCATATAGATGTCGGCGTGTTCGTACATCATGAGTTCCGCTCCGACGTCCCAGGGACTTGAGTCCGGCGGACCGGTCTGTTTCCACATCTCCAGCGGAAGACCGCCCCCCGCGCGGTTCACCAGGCTGAGCACCAGGGGAATGTCGGCGTTCCTTGCTGCGCGGACAGAAATCTGACCCATGATGTCAATGCGTGACCAAGTTTCTGTCCGTGTGGCGCTTTCCCCGGGGCAGGGCGTCGCAGGGTCGCAATCACCGGGTGCCCCAGCCCTCACGTTGTGCGCTGCGAACGCGTTAGGCAACAGTTTCCTGCGGTTTGAGTACCGCCATGTGACTTCACCAAGAATCTTACCGATAATCAGGATTTCCTGTCAGTATCTGGCTTGGACAGATTTGTTGCGGCACGCGGATGACTGTACCGCCCTACGGAATGACAGAATCAAAGCTTGAGGGGTGGGCAATGCTTCAGAAGATCTGTCCTGCAAATCTGTACCGAACCTCGCTTCTTGTGCTGTCATTGGTTTTGCCGGGACACATCGGGTCCGCTGGCGAGGTCCTTGACTGGGTGTTGTCGACGGGCGTCTTGCGTATCCCCAACAATTCCAGCTGGCCGCCCTATTCTTTCCTGGACGAAACCGGAAATATCACCGGCTTCGACATCGAGGTCGCGGACGAGATCGCCCGAAGGATCGGGGTTCGGCTGGAGGTTCTTCCCAACCCTGACAGCCTCAACCACACATGGGCAGAGCAGACCAGCGGTCAGTGGAACGGCGCCTATGATGCCGTCATCGGCAGCATGACCCCGACCGCAAAGCGAGATTTGGTCCTGGATTTTCATGTCGTCTATTACTACGCGATCGGGTCGCTGGCGGTTCACGACGACAACAGGACGGTTCATGTGCCCGCCGATGCAAGCGGCAAGCGGATCGGTGTGATGAAGGCCGCAAATTATGAGCTCTACATCCGCCGGGAACCATTCGGGATCGTGGGCATCGAACCGCCCAAATATGTGATCGACGACCCGGTTGTCGTAACCTACGATGCAGGGACGGGGCCTTATGACGCGCTCGAAAAGGGCGACGGGGTCGAGCTGGACGGGTTTATTGAAGATTTGCCCGTGATCATGCGCCTCGTCGAGGATGGGAGGCCCTTCAAAGTCATCGGCACACCCTTATATCGCGTGCCACAGGCTGTCGCCATCCAACCTGGAGACCCGGAATTCGCCAATTTGATCAAGCAGACAGTCGACGCGATGCGGGAAGGACGTGCCAGACTATCCGTATTCCCTTCTCTGGCACACTCGGTCGGATCAGGACCAAGCAATGATCTGGCTGCGTGGCGTCGTAATCGGTATCTTTCATCAGACTTAAAAACAGCGAAGGCAATCCACGTCACCAGATCCAGCCGATCCTCATTCATCGACAGCCCCTCTTCTGCGGGGTAGGGGCAGATGAAAAACGGCACCTCATTACCAAGGCCCTGTTTGGTCAGGAACCGCTGGCTGGTAACCACCTTGAAGAGATGTTCTGCACGCTCTTTGGGGCTGGTCGGTCTGTTCACAAAGCACCTCCATCACGGGCAAGCCCCGGAAACAGCACGAGGTCTGCAGGGCACTCCTGATCAGGTTGCCCAGGATCATGCGCGCATCGAGATCAGGATAGCGCTTCACCAGATCGCGCCACATCGCGAGATAGGTGTTGCCCGAAGCGGTGGGCAGGCCGAAGCGGCGGTATCCTGCGCGGCCGCTCGGTACGCCCCAGCATAGACCGGCTGGCCGATGTGGCGCGCGTCCTGAAGGTAGAGCGAGAGTGGCTGATCCACGGCATCGGAGAGGTCGAGGGCGCGTCACCCTTCATCGATAGTCCCGACGACAGCTTTGTGGCGATTGCCCATGCCGCGCCTCGCCCCGCCATGGGCGGCGGCGCGGTGGTGACCGAGGACGGCGATACGCCCGGCCGCGCCTACCACTTCCGCCAATCGTGGATCCGCCACAAGCTGAAGGCCAGCCCCTCGCAACTCAGGATCATGCATGTCGAAGGGGACAGCATGGTCCCGACCCTGCAGGACGGCGATGCAGTGCTTGTAGACATGACGCGCCAGCTCCCCAACCCGCCCGGCATCTTCGTGGTCGACGACGGTATGGGTCTGGTGGCCAAGCGCCTTGAGCATATCCCGAACAGCGACCCGCCCGCCGTCCGGGTGATCTCGGACAACAAGCTCTATCCCGAGTATGAACGCACCGCCGACGAGATCCGCATCATCGGCCGCATCCGCTGGTTCGCCCGGGAAATCTGACCCAATGTAATGCAAACGCGAAAGCGCCCGATGGTTCAATCATCGGGCGCGCGCGTCCCGTACTGATAAGGAGCGTCAAGGGGGCAGGTATATCAAGTGGAATTCTGCATCATTTTCAGCAGGATTCGGGATGTTCTAGTTCCAACGCTCTGCGACGTATTTCATGCAATGCGCCACGGACGTGGTCAGTATTGTTGCCAGGATGGTCGCGAAATATAGATGTCATGACGGAGGCTGGTCCGCCCCGGCCGGGGGCGACATCTCCGTCCGTCAGAACGATGGCGATCAGGTGAGCGATGGACAACGACCGGAAACCACAGGGCATGCGAGAGGCGCCCGCGACATTCCTTGCGGTGACTGACCAGCCCCGCGAATTGCTGGCCGGTCTGGTCGAGCGGGTGACCTTTCACAGCACCGGGACCGGTTTCTGCGTTCTTCGTGTCAAGGCGCGCGGGCATCGGGATCTTGTCACCACCATCGGTCATGCCGCGATGATCTCGGCGGGGGAATGGATCACCGCCTCGGGCACGTGGCTCAGCGACCGCAACCACGGCCTGCAGTTCAAGGCGCATTTCCTGAAGACCTCGGCCCCCTCCACGATCGAAGGCATCGAGAAGTATCTCGGCTCCGGCATGATCCGGGGCATCGGCCCGATCTACGCCAAACGTCTCGTGAAGTACTTCGGCAAGGACGTCTTCGACATCATCGAGGCCAACCCCGAGCGCTTGCGCGAGGTGGGGGGCATCGGTCCGATCCGGGCCGCCAAGATCACCTTAGGCTGGGCCGATCAAAAGGTGATCCGCGAGATCATGGTGTTCCTGCATCAGCATGGCGTAGGCACGGCGCGGGCGGTTAGGATCTTCAAGACCTATGGCACCGACGCCATCCAGGTGATGAGCGAAAACCCCTATCGGCTGGCCAAGGACATCCGGGGGATCGGCTTTCGGACAGCGGATGTCATTGCCGAGAAACTCGGGATCGAGAAGACCGCGATAATCCGCATCCGTGCCGGTATTGCCTTTGCGCTCACTGAGGCGATGGGTTACGGTCATTGCGGCTTGCCGCGCGCCGACCTCACGGGCCTCGCCGAGAAGCTTTGGGTAGTTCCCGTGCCGCTGATTGCCAGCGCGATGGAACTCGAGGTGGAAGATGGAACTGTCACCATCGATCGGGTGGGGGACACCGAGTGTCTCTTCCTGACCGGCCTCTATCTGGCCGAGCGCAGCATTGCGGAGCAACTCGCCCGCATCAGGGCTGCCCCCCTGCCCTGGCCCGCTATCGAGGCCGACCGTGCCTTGCCCTTTATCGAGGAGAGGACCGGGCTGACCCTCGCGCCCAGCCAGACCGAGGCCATCGGGCTGGCGCTGACGTCCAAGGTTTTGGTCATCACTGGCGGACCGGGCGTGGGCAAGACGACGATCGTCAATTCCATCCTCCGGATCCTTGCCACCAAGAGGGTCAAGCTCCTGCTCTGTGCGCCCACGGGGCGGACAGCCAAGCGCATGTCCGAGGCCACGGGGATGGAGGCGAAAACCATCCACCGCCTTCTGGAGTTCGACCCGAAAGCCTTTGGCTTCAAGCGTACGGATGAGAACCTCCTCGATTGCGATCTGCTGGTCGTTGACGAGAGCTCTATGGTCGATGTGCTGCTGATGCAGTCGCTCGTGAAAGCCGTGCCGAGCGCGTCGGCGCTGTTAATCGTCGGCGACATTGACCAGTTGCCATCCGTCGGCCCGGGCCAGGTCCTTGCCGACATCATCGGCTCGGGCGCCATCCCTGTCGTGCGGCTGACCGAGGTGTTCCGCCAGGCCGCCCAGAGCAAGATCATCACGAGCGCACATCAGATCAACGAAGAGCGGCTGCCCGACCTCTCGCCGCCGGCGGGAGAAACCGATTTCTACTTCGTGCCCGCGGGCGATCCCGAAACAGGCCGTTCAGCGCATCGTCGAGCTGGTCAGCACGCGCATTCCGCGGCGGTTCGGCTTCGATCCAATCCGCGACATCCAGGTTCTCTGCCCGATGAACCGTGGCGGCGTCGGCGCACGGTCCCTGAACATCGAGCTGCAGGCCGCCCTGAACCCCGCGGGCGACAAGAAGGTAGAGCGCTTCGGCTGGACCTTCGCCCCCGGCGACAAGGTGATGCAGATCGAGAACGACTACGACAAGGACGTCTATAACGGCGACATCGGAATGATCGAAGATGTCGACCTCGACGAGGGCGAAGTCCTGGTGAATTTCGACGGGCGGTCCGTGACCTTCGTCTTTGGCGAATTGGACACGCTGGTGCTCGCCTATGCCGCAACGATCCACAAGAGCCAAGGCTCGGAATACCCCGCCGTCGTAATCCCGGTCATGACCCATCACTACGCCATGCTGCAGCGCAATCCGATCTACACGGGCGTCACTCGCGGAAGGAAGCTCGTGGTCCTCGTCGGCCAGAAGAAGGCCGTGGCCATCGCCGTGAAGAATGTCTCGGGGCGGCGGCGCTGGTCGAAGCTGGATGAGTGGTTGCATCCCGCTGAAAGTTGTGGCACGCGAACGATGCCATAGCTCCCTAATCATTGGCTTAACATATCTTAGACGGCGCGGCGCTCCTATCTTGATGCAGAATGCCGGGTGGCCGCGCAGGACTCAATTCTGATGACCAAAGATGAGGGGTGGGGAGTTGCTGGACAAGACCGCGCTGGACCGTTTGATCGCGATCCTTGGGGATGATCCTGACGATCTGGCCGATCTTCTGGAGACGTTTCAGGAGGAAGGCCCGATGCTCGTCGCGACCATGGAACAGGCGGCGGCGCGGCAGGATGGCGACACGCTGCGACGGACCGCCCATTCGCTGAAATCGAGCGCGCGGGACGTGGGCGCCGAGGTGTTGGCCGATACCTGCGCCACGATCGAGGCGATGCTGCGGGCGGGGGAAGCACCGGATGGGGTGCTGATCGAGCGGGTTTGCACGGAATGGACGGTTATTGACGCGGCTTTGCGGACGGAAATCAGAAGGCTCAAGGGGTAGGGAATGGATGTCAAAGGCAGGGTTCTCGTGGTGGACGACAACCGCACCTCGCGGCTTATCGCTGGCAAGGCGTTAGAACAGATCGGTTGCGCTTGGGAGGAGGCGGTGGATGGTGTGACGGCGCTGTCCTTGTTGGAGGAGAGCGAGTTCGATCTGGTGCTTCTTGACATCGAGATGCCGGGGATGGACGGGCTGGAGGTCATGCGCCGGTTGCGGGCGAACGCGCAGCACCGCGACCTGCCGGTGCTGATCGTGTCGGGCCATGACGGGGAGATGGACCTTGTCGCGCAGGCGATCCAGCTTGGGGCCGAGGATTTCCTGTCAAAGCCGTTCGATCCGACGCTGTTCAAGGCGCGGGTTCAGTCGTGCATCGAAAAGCGTAAGCTGCGTCAGGTGGAGCTTGATTATCTGAACGAGATCTGCCGGTTAACCGAAGCAGCGCAGGTGATGGAAGCCGGCAAGTTCCACCCGGCCGCTTTGCAGCTGGACAGCGTGGCCGCGCGGCCCGACGCGCTGGGGCGGCTGGCGAGCATCTTCATGGAGATGGCGCATCAGGTCTATGACCGCGAAATCGGGCTGCGCAACAAGATCCGCACGCTGAAAGGTGGCGCGCTTTTGCTGGCACAGGGCACGCTGTGGGGGCTGGTGCTGCCGCTGTCGGTGCTGATCTACCGCGACAACGAGCTGACGCTTGGCGTAGCGTTCTGGACGAACATTATTGCCGGGCTGATCTGCTGCGCTTGGGCGCTGGGGACCGGCAAGAGCCTGCGGGTGACGAAGGCCGAGATGGGGTTCCTGCTGCAGTGGGCGCTGATCTTTGGCCTCAGCAGCATTGTCCTTTTCGAGGCAGCGGGCAGAGTGACCGGCATCGCGCTATCGATTGTGATGGCGCTGCAAGCCTTTGCCGTGTTCGCGATTGCGGCTCTGAAGCGGATCGAGGCGCCAAGCCTGCGGCGGTTCGCGGGGCTGGGGATCGGACTGATCGGTGTGCTGGCGCTTTTGCTGGTGCGCGACCCGGAAGCCGGGGTGAACAACTGGGTGTGGATTTTGGTGGCGATGCTGGTGCCGCTCCTTTACGGGATGATCGACATCCTGCTTGCGGTGAAACATCCGCCCACGCTGAACCCAGTGGTCAGTAGCGGGCTGGTTCTGGTGCTGTCGGGCGTGCTGATCCTGCCGATTGCGCTGGTGCAGGGGCATTGGTTCACGGTGGGGCCGAACATGGCGACCACTGACATGCTGATTGCGCTGGCGGGGTTCTGCATCGGGGTCTGCACGGTGCTTTATATCCTTCTCATCGCCATGGCCGGGGCGGTATTCGCCAGCCAGAGCGCCTATGCAATCACCGTGGCGGGCATCGCGTGGAGCGTGCTGCTCTTGGGTGAAGCGCTGACGGTCTGGACGATGATGACGCTCGTCACCATCGTGGTTGGTCTGGTGCTTGTGGGCCCGAAGCGCGAGGCGGGCAACATCGAAGTGGAGTTCCACCGCCGTGCGCGCGCATGACCGGGCGGGAATCAGAACTTCTGAGTTAGGTCCACGCCGAACCATTCGGTCGACAGCGCAGAAAGGGTACCGTCGGCCTGCATGTCGGCCACGATCTCGGCAAGGCGCGCCTCGAATTCCGGGTCACCAGGGGCGATGGCGAGGGCGGCAGGGCCGTAATCCAGAGGTTGCCCAATCACGCGCACGGGTTGGCCCTGTTCGATTTGGAACAGGAAATACATCATGTCGTCGACCATCGCATCGAGATCGGAGCCTTCGCCCTCTGCCAGTTCCTGAAGGGCTGCTTCCGACGTCTCATAGGTCTTAATCGTGGCGTCGGAAATGCGGAAGTCCTGCTGTGTGTCGGTGGACATGCCGGTGGGTTCGTGGAGCAGGTATTTCTCGAAGATCGAGCCTTTCAGCGCGCCGATCCGTTTGCCCGAGGCATCCGCCGGAGATTGAATCGTGGCGTTGCTTTCGTGCACCGCAAGCACCATCGGGGAATAGTAGTAGGACTCAGGGAACACCAATACCTTAGCGCGTTCTTCGGTAGGCGACATGCTGCCGACCGACAAGTCCCATTGACCGGTCCAGTTGCCGGAAGTCAGGGTATCCCAGCTCGGTGTCGCGAACTCGATCTTCACACCCATCCGGCGCGCGACCTCCATCGCCACGTTGGCATCGAAGCCTTGCCAGGCGCCGCTTTCATCGATCCATGAATACGGCGGCCAAGCCGGGTCGGTGGCGACGGTAAGCACACCTCCCGACAGGATGCGGTCCAGCACTTCGCCGGCGAGGGCGGTGGAGGCAAGCGGTCCGGCTTGCAGTGCCAAGATGCAAACTGACAGTGCTCTGAGCTTCATCGCGAACTCCTTGCTGGCCGCGTATCGAAAAGCATTGCCACGGCGAATCATATCCTGCCTCATGGACGGGGGATTCCGCAAGACCCGCTGCAAGGGACGGGCCTTTCCAACGCAGGTGAAATGCATGCAGTCAAAGCGAACGAGGCGGCGATGAACACGACAGAAACACGGCCGCGGCCAAGTCCGCGGGTGGGCCTTGGCGTAGCGGGGCGGATCCTGTTGTGTCTGGTTGCGATGTCGGGAGTCGTCGTGGCGATAAGTGCGATTGCGCTAGTGTCGTTCAACGACATGAAGGGGAGCCTTGAGCGCATGGTGGAAGACGACCTGCGGTCGATTCTTCTGGCAGACGAATTAAAGCAGCGGGTGGAGTCGCTGGCTGGCATGGCGCCGTCGCTTTACGCGCAGGGACTGAACCGCGACGCGCTTTTGAGGTATTCGATGAGCAGCTATTCCGAGCAGGAACGGCTGAAGCAGTTGTTGAACCTCCTGTCGGCCCGGTCAGGATTAGAAACCGGGCAAATCGAAGAGGCGCGCAACTTTTTTTTCCTGAACCTCGATCAATTGGCCACCAAGCTTTTTGACAGCGCGACAGTAAGCCAATCGCTGGATGTCGATATTGGCCGGCTGGCGATGTTGCAGCAAAGCGTTCCTTTGCCAGGCGAGGCCGACGCGGCGCCACGATTAATTTCGGGCCAGGTGCTGCAATTTCTGATTGAAGAGGATCCCGACAAGCTGGAGGCAGAAGCTGCCGCATTGGCCCGCAGTATCGCCGCCCTTCCCGCCGAAACGCCCGGTCTGGCCGAGTTGATGGAGCTGTTGGAGGCGGAGCAGGGGATCATCGGGCAGAAACGCCGGTTGTTGGGCCTGATGGCGGAGGTGCGCGACCTTCTGGCCAACAACGCCGCACTGTCGACCAACTTGATCGGGGCGGCGGCAGCGGTGTCAGAACGGATCACGGCAGAGGTGACTAAGGAAAGCGCCGAACGCCAACAACGGCTGGATCGTGGCTCGATCTGGTTGACGATGATGGCGGCCGTGTCGTTCGTCGCGGCGCTGGCGACGGCGTTCTACCTGCAGTTTTCGGTCCGCCGTCGGATCATGCAACTGCGTCATGCGATGACCAGCAACAGCGCCGAAGCCGAACTGGAGGACCTGACGCCCGGCACCGATGAGATCGCCGAACTGGCCGCTACCTTCCGCAACCACATCCTTACCATCAAGGCAGCCGAAGCCGACCTGCAACAGGCGCGCGAAACGGCCGAAGCGGCGAATGAGGCGAAAAGCACGTTCTTGGCCACCATGAGCCACGAAATCCGCACGCCGATGAATGGAATCATTGGAATGGCGCGGCTGCTTGAAGACACGCGGCTGAACGACGAGCAGGTAGATTTCTGCCGCACTATCATTCAAAGCGCGGATTCGCTCTTGGCGATCATCAACGACATCCTCGATTTCTCGAAGGTCGAAGCGGGCAAGCTGGACCTTGACCCGCATCCGTTCAATCTGCGCCAATGCGTTGAATCTGCGATAGATCTGGTCAGCGCACGGGCGGCTGAGACTGGGGTGAACCTAGCTTTCATGGTCGACGCCGCAGTGCCGCCAAGCATTGTCACGGATTCGCTGCGTTTGCGTCAGGTGCTGCTGAACCTACTAAACAACGCGATCAAATTCACCGAGCGGGGAGATGTGTTGCTGAAGGTTGCGGTGGTGGACGAGCTAGGGAGTCGCCTAACGTTGCAGTTTTCGGTGTCGGACTCTGGCCCGGGAATCCCGGCCGACAAGATGGACCGGCTGTTCCAATCTTTTAGCCAGCTTGACGCCTCGACCACCCGGCGGCACGGCGGGACGGGCCTAGGTCTTGCCATCTCCCGCAGGCTGGTGGAGATGATGGACGGGAGGATTTGGGCGGAAAGTCCGCCGGGCCAAGGTGCGACGTTCCACTTCACACTGCGCGCCGACGTGAGCGAGGGCATAGGGGTTACGGCTCGGGCGAGTGATTTGCCGGTTTTGCACGGCCGCCGGGTACTGGTTGTCGACGACAACAAGGTTAACCGCGAAGTGTTGAAGGCGCAGCTGACCGCGTGGAACATCGTGCCGGTGCTAGCGAGAAGTGCGGCCGAAGGGCTGAAACGGGTGGACGAGGACGGGCCTTTCGACCTTGCCATCCTTGACCTGACGATGCCGGATGTGGATGGGCTGGGCCTTGCGCAAGCGTTGCGTGCGGGAACCGGTCAGCCGGGCCTACCGCTGATCTTGTTCACCTCGGTCGTCCCCCTATCACAGGAGCAGCGCGAGACGACCCGTGCGCTGGGTTTTGCCGAGACCTTGACGAAACCGATCAAGCCATCTGCGCTACAAACCGCGATTCTTCAAATTCTGGGGTCCGCCGCGCCAGAGCTCCAGCCCGAACCCGCGCGGGTCCGCACCGATAGCGGTCTCGCCGCGCGACATCCGCTGTGCATCCTTCTGGTCGATGACAATGCCACAAACCGAAAACTGGGCCAGAAGATGCTGGAACGATTGGGATATGCGCCGGACATTGCCAAGGACGGAGAAGAGGCAGTGGCCGCGACTGCAGCCAAGCACTTCGATCTAGTGCTGATGGACGTGGAAATGCCGGTGATGGACGGGGTGGTCGCCTGTGCCGCGATCAAGGCGCGGGACGCCGCACCACCGCGCCTGGTGGCACTGACGGCGAATGCGATCAGCGGAGACCGGGAAAAATATCTTGCGGCGGGGTTTGACGGGTATCTGGCGAAACCGGTGGACCGCCTGGCGCTTGAGAGAGTGTTGCGCGAAACGGAGCATCCGAGCGGAAACCTTTACATGTGAGATCAGCGTTCGGACCTTTTGAGTCGGGACACTTGGAATCTAGTACGCTGCTGGCCTTTGAGTGCCAAACCTCCGATGTTGGGTGTCTCCTCCTATGCGGTTCTTCGTTGAGGAAATAAGATACTTACAACAAGGAGTGCGTTGGAAACAACTCCGGCTGTCCGAAGAGGTCATCTGCCATTTTTTTGATTGATATGTCTTTGTAGCACGGCGTAGGGTTTATAAGGTCACAGCACGACTACCTTAGGTATGGCGCGCGGCCCAAGCATCCGCACCGATGGACGGCGGTGCTGCTCACATCGCGCCCTGTATTTGTTGCCACGCTGTCATGTCAGACGAAAGAACGAGCCCAAGCTGCGGCGGCGCGATTTGGGAACGAATTGTACTTCAAGGTCGGCAGACTCGCTTTTTGGGCCGACTAACAAAAGTCCTGTGAAAATGAGCGCTAGGGCGATCGTCGCGCCACTTGTCATCTGTTCGTCGAGAAGAAGAATACTCCAAAAAATGCCGGCCAAGGTAGTGATGTAGGCCGTCTGGCTGGCGAATACTGCCCCTGCCACGATGAGGGGGAGCACGCAGAGGATGTAGCTGGCGGTATCGACCAGCGCGTTAGCGAGGATCAGCCAGAAGGCTGGGCCGAGATCGGGCGAAAGGGTAAAAAGCTGCCCTTGGGCGAGGGCAATTGGCAGTGTCAAGGCGGCGGAAAGCAGGTACATGACACCAAGCCCAGCAATGGGGTTCATCGTGCTGCGTGATTCCCGCGCCGCAATCAGAACATCGGTTACCGCCCAAAGGATCGGGATCGACAGAGCGAAGAGCACCCAGACCCAAGGGTTTATCCCACCCGCCGTTTCTCGCACCGCGATAAAAACTATCGCGCCGGCGAGTCCGATAAGCAAGCCAAGAAAGCGGCGCCAAGAGGCCTCTTCCATGCGGAGGATCGCCGCGATGACGAAAACTCCCAATCCTTGAAACGATAAGACGATCAAAAGAATGATTCCGCTTACGCGACCCGTTGCTTCAAACACGATGATGCCGGGGATGACGTTCAGGACGGCCCAGACAAACAGGAATGTTAATGTTTTAGGCGAAAGGGTTCCAATGCGCCCCATCAATGCCGCGCAACCGAAACATAGAATGCCGGGCAGCAGATCGCCCCAGAACGACAAGCCGGTGGCCATCATAATCTGGGTGAACAGGAGGGCGGGCAGCGAAGTGCGCCAATGGCTTGACGAGCTTGGCACAATCGCAAGCGCACTAGCGCCATCGCAAAAAGACGAGACGCCGCATGCGTGCATACCCGCCTTCGATGGCCAGCGCGAGCCAGACATTCCGCCGGATTTCCCGGAACTTCGGACCAAGCTAGACTTTGTTCACTGCTTCCGCGACACTCTACGCACCCGGATAATCGAGGATCAACGGGCGCGATTAGATCGGATCATTGCCGAGCAACCCGCACAGGCAGAAGCTGCACAGTCCCTGATCGCGACATCCTATACGCGTGATCTGGTGACCGTGGAAGACATGATAGCGCAGTTGCAGAAGGGCCAAACAATTGTGCTTAGCCACGGGGCAGATGGCGATGA
>Ga0105045_10002729_pt1 | contig 15001 bp, 11 predicted proteins | sample MAT02_FD_78089 | JGI IMG/M metagenome (GOLD analysis project Ga0105045, IMG submission 78089) | Freshwater microbial communities from Lake Fryxell liftoff mats and glacier meltwater in Antarctica - MAT-02 (megahit assembly) | ecosystem: Environmental > Aquatic > Freshwater > Ice > Liftoff...
TCCAGATGCCGCCGCGCGATGCCACTCGGCAACGCCCGAAGTCCCGCGTGTCGAAACGGCAGGAACATCAGTTCCCGCGCGCCATAGATGGCGCTGCGTACCATCGTCTGCACGCCCGGCAAGGTGCGATACACGAAGCGTTCCACCGCAGACACAGCACGATCACGTCGCGGCAGCACCCACGGCGGCGTACGCTGAAACACGGTGAGGTGCGCGACCACGGGCTGGATCGCGGGCACGAACTGTATCGCCGACGCGCCGGTACCGATCACCGCCACGCGCTTGCCCGACAACGACAGGTCATGCCGCCACTGCGACGAGTGAAAGACGGGCCCGGAAAAATCGCGAAGCCCCGCGATCCGCGGAAAAGCGGGATCGCTCAGCGCACCCGTGGCCAACACCAGCACCCGCGCCGTCACCACACCGCCCGTGGTGTCCACCTGCCAACGCTGCGCGGCCTCATCCCATTGTGCGCCCCGCACCTCATGCCGAAAGCGGATGCGCGGGAGCACATCATGACGCGCGGCCACCTGCTTGAGGTATGCCCAGATCTCCGGTTGCGCCGAATAGCTGCGCGTCCACGAGGGATTCTGGGCGAAGGAGAATGAGTACAACCGCGAGGGCACGTCACACGCACACCCCGGATACTGATTATCCCGCCACGTACCGCCCAGATCCTCGGCGCGCTCCAGCAGAACCACGTCGGTGATCCCCCGCTGCTGCAGCCGGATGGCTGCGCCCAAACCGGCAAACCCCGTGCCTACGATGGCGACATGCACGTTCATGCACGCAAAGTACCGCCCTCGTGCACGATTGACGATGGATTCAACGGCTGCGCCCATTTTCCACGTATACTGCGTATCCGGTCGCTCGCCCCCCGCCTCCACCCCACCTGACTGATGCCTGCTCGTCCGGTTCGTGCCGCCATCACCGCCTGTCTCCTGAGCGCGCTCGCCGCGTCGGCTTCGGCCCAGACCGCATCGCCTCGCCAGCAGGTCCCCATGGACTCGGCGCGGATCGCCAAGCTCTATGTCAGCGACCGCCACGCCGACCATCCCGTGTCCGACTATGCGCGGGCGGTGCGCGGCAAGGCCGCTACCGACAGCATCTACGCAGCCCGCAGCAAGGGCCTGATGAAGTTCACCAAGACGTCGTACAAGAGCACGGCCGACGGCCTGGAGATTCCCTCGTACCTGTTCGAGCCGCTGATCACCAAGGGTCCGCGGGCACATGCCGCGATGGTGTGGGTGCACGGCGGCGTGCACGGCAACTGGGACGAAAACTACCTGCCGTTCGTGCTTGAAGCGGTCAAACGCGGGTACGTAATCGTGGCGCCCGAGTATCGCGGGAGCACGGGCTACGGCGCCGCCTACCACAACGCGATCGACTACGGCGGGCTCGAGGTCGACGACACCGAATCGGCCGTGCAGTTGCTCAAGGCGCTCCCGTACGTCGACCCGGAGCGTATCGGGGTGATGGGCTGGAGCCATGGTGGCTTCATCACCACGTTGCTGCTTACCCGTGAGGCGCAGGGCTCGCCGTTCAAGGCCGGAGCCGCCATCGTGCCGGTCACCAATCTGCTGTTCCGGCTTTCGTTCAAGGGGCCAAGCTATCAGCGCAGCTTTTCCACGCAATCAACGCTCAGTGGCCTGCCATTCGAGCAGCGCGACGAGTACGTGCGTCGCTCGCCGTATTACTGGGTGGACAGTCTCAAGGTGCCGCTGCTGGCCCACGTAGCCACCAACGACGAAGACGTGAACTTCGAGGAGGCCCGCCCGCTCATCGATGCCCTGCAGGCGCGGCAGCCTACGTTGTCTGAAACGAAAGTCTACGTGAATCCCACCCCAGGTCCGGCCAGCGTGGGCCACACGTTCAGCCGCCGCGTGAACCGTCAGACGCTCGAGCTCGACGACTCGCCCGAGCAGATCGACTCGTGGAACCGCGTATGGGCATTTTTTGAGCGCACGATCGGCCCCAAAAAGTAGGAGGCGGTCGCGCAGGCCGATATCGCCGAGGCGCCCACTCGGGGACTTCGGCGATAACGCTTGACATTAGATATACACGGTTAGTAATATGTATATATGCACACGTCATCATTTCTCATCGCGCAACGCCGCTGGCCCGTCATGGTCGTCGTGGCTGCTGTTCTGGTCGCCAGCCTACTGCGCGGCGCTTCGCCGCTGTTGGCGCAGACCCCCCTGACGCTCGCCGACGCCCTCCGGGACGCCAACCGCCACGCGTACGCCAACCGCATCGCGACCGCTGCCACGGAGGCAGACCGCGCGAAGGCCCGCCTGCCGCTCAATGGCATCCTCCCCTCGGCGCGCGTGGAAGCCGGCATCATCCGCACCACCGACCCCATCGGCGCTTTTGGCACCACGCTGCGCCAGCGGGCCGTCACACAAGCCGCATTCGATCCCGCTCGACTCAACCATCCGGCGGCCATCACCAACGTGCAGGGTGGCCTCGTGCTCGAGGTGCCAGTGCTCAACGGTGATGCGTGGACCGGCTGGCGCGCTGCGCGGGCGGCGGCGGATGCGTCGGCGGCGATGGCCGATTGGACGGCCGTGTCTACCCGCGCGAACGTGGTCCGTGCGTACTACGGCGCCGTGCTCGAGGGCGAGAAGGTGGCCACGCTGGAGCAGGCCGAACGAGCGGCGCTGTCCGCGGTACGTCAGGTCCAGTTGATGCTGCAGCAAGGGCTCGTCACCAAGGCCGATGCGCTGCAAGCCAGTGTTCGCGCCGGTGACGTTTCGTCGCAACTCGTGGCGGCGCGTAACGATGCGCTGACCGCACAGCAGCAGCTCGGATTGTTGCTGGGACGCGGCGACGGCGCCGCCGTGTTGCTCCCGGCGGCGTTGCCCGACGATGCGCCCGTGCGCGAACTCGCCGCCCGGGACACGTTTTCAATAGCCACGCCGGAGCGAACCGGCGCCGGGATCACCGATCGGGCCGATGTGCGCGCTGCGCGCGCCGGGGTGGCAGCCGCCACCGCCGACCGCCAGCGCGCCGCCAGCACCATGCTGCCTCGGGTGAACGGCTTTGCCCGCTACGACTGGAATGACCCGCGCACGCTCTATGCCGGCCAGAAGAACTGGACGGTGGGCGTGATGGCGTCCTGGTCGCTCTTCGGTGGCAACAGCGAACTCGCCGATCTCGCCGGCACTACCGCTCGCGCAGCAAGTGCGCGTGCGGGGCAGGAAGCTGCAGTGGCTCAAGGGCGCGTGGAAGCGGATGCAGCGCGCCGAGGACTCTCTGTGGCACTCCAGCGGCTACAGATCGCGCAGCTATCGGCGGAACAGAGCCGCGAGGCGCACCGCCTGGTGGAGAAGCGCTACGCGGGCGGCTTGGCCACCATCGCCGAACTCCTCGGTGCCGACGCCACCGCCACCGGTGCGTCGCTGGCCCATGCCGCGGCGCGCTACGCGCTGATCGATGCCCTCGCCACCCATCGCCAGGCCATCGGCGCGGATCCGGCAGCACTGTCCATTCTCGATGCGGCCCGCTGAGGATCTCACCCATGCGACGCGCTGACTTCCTGCGACCCGAGGCTTTCTCTGCCATGACTTCCACGACTGCCATGACTGACCGTTTTTCGCTCCGCGTTCTGCGCCGATACACGACGACCCGTTCGCTGCGAACTACCACCTTTGTACTTGCCGCCAGTGCGGCACTGCTCGGCGCGTGCGGCGGCGAAACGGCCAACGAGCATGCCGTCGCCGCGCGCACCACCCCTGCCCGTATAACCGGCACGGCACTTCGCGTGCAGGACACCAGCGTCGTCACCACGTTCGACGCCTCCGCCGTCGCAGAGCCCATGCAGCAGGCCACGTTGAGCACCAAGCTCATGGGCACCGTGACAGCGGTTCTGGTGCACGAAGGCGATCTGGTTCGCGCGGGCCAACCCGTTCTGCGTATTGATGCGCGCGATCTGACCGCGAAGGCCACGCAGGCGGCCGCATCCATCGCCGACGCCCAAGCCATGCAGAAGGAAGCGGCGGCGCACGAGGCGCGCTTCCGGGCCCTCTACCTCGACAGCGCCGCCACGCGGGCGCAGCTGGACGCGGCTGAAACGGGCCTCGCGCGCGCGAACGCTGGCCTCCGCGCGGCCCGTGCCGGGGCGGCCGAGCTCGACGCCGTGACCAGCTACGCCACGGTCACGGCACCGTTCAACGGTGTCGTCACCAGGCGCATGGCCGACGTGGGCACCTTTGCGGCACCGGGTGCGCCACTGCTCACCATTCAGGAAACGTCCACGCTCCGACTGAGTGCCAGCGTCGGTGCGGACGCCGTGCGTGAACTCAAGCGCGGCCAGTCACTCCCGGCTATGATCGATGGCGCCCCGGTGACCGCCGTGGTGGAAGGGATCGTCCCGGCACCGGGCGGTAATCTTTTTACCGTGAACGCCACGGTGGCCAATCGGAGCGGCGCGCACCGTGCCGGCAGTGCCGCCACACTGGCCATTCCTCTGGGCAGGCAAACCGCGCTGTTGGTGCCGGCGGGCGCCATTATCCGCGACGGCGATCTGACGGGGGTCATGGTCCGCGGCGCTGAGCGCGACGAGCGTCGCTGGATTCGCCTCGGGGCGACCATGGGCACGCACGTGGTGATCACCAGTGGGCTGCGCAGCGGCGAAGAGATCGTGGTGCCGACCTCAACGTCCGCGGAGCGTTGATCATGGCACGCTCACTCGGAATCTCCGGGCGTGTTGCCCAGGCATTCCTCAACTCCAAGCTGACGCCGCTGGTGACCGTGGCATCGCTGGCAGTCGGCCTGCTGGGCATCATGGCCACACCGCGCGAGGAAGATCCGCAGATCTCGGTCCCCATGATCGACATCATCTCGGCGATGCCGGGCGCCACGCCCCAGGAAGCGGAGAATCTGCTGGCCCGGCCCATCGAGCAGCGCATGCTCGAACTGCCCGGTGTCGACCATGTGTACACCATGTCCGGCGACGGCTACGCAATGGTGACCGTGCGCTTCAAGGTGGGAGAAGATCAGGAACGCAGTATCACGAAGGTGCAAGCCAAGCTCGCGGGCGCGATGGACAAAGCCCCGGCGGGCGCGCTGCCCCCGATGATCAAGGCCCACTCGATTGATGACGTGCCGGTGCTCGCCCTCACGCTGCACGCGAAAGACAGCGATGCCAATGCGCTGCGGCAGATCGCCGCGCATCTGGAAGATGAAATCCGCACCGTACCGGAGGTGGCCGAAACGTTCGTCACGGGCGGATCGCCCAAGCAGATTCGTGTCATCCTCGACGCATCGCGTCTCACAGCAAGTGGCATCACGCCGGGCGAGGTGCTGATGGCACTCAAGGGTGCCAACGCTCGACTCGCCGCCGGCGAGCTCACGGTGCGCGACAGCGTGGTGCGTATTGATGTCGGCGCGCCGCTCGCCAATGCGCGCGACGTGGGCAGTGTCGTGGTATCGTCGCGGCGCGGCGCGCCGGTGTATCTGCGCAGCGTGGCCGTGGTGCGGGAAGACTTTGGCGATGTGACCAGCTACGTGTCGCATCGCGAGGGAAGGAACGCCGCAGAAGCCGCCGTGACCATCGCGGTCGCGAAGCGGAAAGGCGCGAACGCCACGGCCGTCACCCACGCGGTGATGGAGCGCGTGGAGCAGGCCAAAGGTCGGTTGGTGCCATCGTCTGTGAGCCTTGCGGTGACGCGTGACTACGGGGAAACGGCGGGAGAAAAAGCACAGGAGCTCATTCTCCACCTGATCATCGCGACGCTCAGCGTGACGGTACTCATCTGGTTGTTCCTGGGATGGCGCGAAGCACTGGTGGTGCTCGTGGCCGTGCCGGTGACACTCGCGCTCACGCTCTTTGTGTACTACGCGCTGGGCTACACGCTCAATCGCATCACGCTGTTCGCGCTGATCTTCTCGATTGGTATTCTGGTAGACGATGCGATCGTGGTAGTGGAGAACATCTACCGGCACATGGCCATGGGTGATCGCTCGCCTGAAGTGGCGGCGGTGGAGGGCGTGGACGAGGTGGGCAACCCCACCATTCTTGCCACCTTCACTGTGATCGCGGCGATTCTGCCGATGGCCTTCGTGAGTGGCATGATGGGGCCGTACATGCGTCCCATTCCCATTGGCGCCTCAGTGGCGATGGTGGCGTCGCTGGCCGTAGCGTTCATCGTCACGCCGTACCTCGCGTATCGGCTGCTCAAGGGGCATGTCACGCCCACACATGGCACCGTCGCGCACCCGGCGGAAGAGCACACCAAGGTGGCCAGGCTGTATCGCCGGATCATGCTGCCGCTCATGCAGCAGCCCGCTACCCGCTCCGCATTCTACGGCGGCGTGGGCGTCTTGCTGCTGGCGAGCGTGGCGCTGGTGTTCTTCAAGGCGGTGCAGGTGAAGATGCTGCCGTTCGACAACAAGAGCGAGTTTCAGGTGGTGCTCGATCTGCCCGAAGGCACCACCCTGGAGACGTCCAATCTCGCCGCCTCGGAGATTGCCTCGTACTTGAGCACGGTGCCGGAAGTGGTGAGCACGCAGGTTTACGCCGGTACCGCAGCACCGTTCAACTTTAACGGGCTGGTGCGCCACTACTTCATGCGCAGCGGGGCCAACGTGGCCGATGTGCAGGTGAATCTGCAGCCGAAAGGCGCGCGTGATCGGCAGAGTCATGCGATTGCCGTGGCGGTGCGCCCGGCCGTCGATTCGATCGCGAAGCAGTATGGCGCATCGGCCAAGGTGGCGGAGATCCCGCCTGGTCCGCCGGTACTTTCGACGCTGGTGGCCGAGGTGTATGCTGCGGACGATTCCACGCGGTTGGCGGCGGCGCTCGCGGTGAAACACGTGTTTGAACAGACCGCAGGCGTGGTGGACGTAGACTGGACCGTAGAAGCGCCGCAGCAGAAGCGGACGTTCCGCGTAGACCGCGTGCGCGCGGCGGAAGTGGGCGCGAGTGTGGAGCAAATCACGCAGACGCTCTATCTCGCACTGTCCGGCGCGCCGGCCGGGCTGGCCACGTCGGAGACGGCCCGTGAAGGCATCGCCATTGTGCCACGTCTGCCGCTGGCACAGCGGTCGAGTGTCGAGGCGTTGCTCGCGCTACCGATCGCCACCATGCAGGGACCGCAACCGCTGGCGCGATTTGTCACTGTGGTGAGCGGCACGCGCGATGGATCGCGCATCCGCAAGGATCTGCGGCCGGCCATTTACGTGACGGGAGACGTGGCCCGGGAAATCGAAAGCCCCGTGTACGCGATCCTCGACATGAACAAAACACTCGATGCGATCACAGTGAACGGTGCCAGCATCGCCCGCTACAACGCCGTACCGCCGGAGTCGCTCAGCGAGACGGCCATCAAGTGGGACGGCGAGTGGCAGGTGACGATTGAGGTGTTCCGCGACCTCGGTCTGGCGTTCGCGATCGTGCTGGTGCTCATCTATGTGCTGGTGGTGGGCTGGTTTCAGAGCTTCTCGATTCCGCTGGTGATCATGGCGCCCATTCCGCTCACGCTGATCGGCATTCTGCCGGGCCATGCGCTGAGTGGAGCATTCTTCACCGCCACCAGCATGATCGGCATGATTGCGCTGGCCGGCATCATCGTGCGCAACTCGATTCTGCTGGTGGACTTCATTCAGCTGGAACAGGGGCGTGGTCGTTCGTTGGACGACGCCGTGCTCGAAGCAGGTGCGGTGCGCTTCCGTCCAATTGCGCTGACTGCGGCGGCCGTGGTGGTTGGCGGGCTGGTGATGGTGCTCGACCCGATCTTCCAAGGGCTCGCCGTGGCACTGATCAGTGGTGCAGTGGTCGCGACCATGCTGACCATGGTGGTAGTACCCCTGCTGTACTGGCAACTCATGCGTCGCGCGCCATCGATATCCTGACGGCGCCCACGCGCATGCTTCTCCCGCGCTTTCTTCTCCACTACGAGGTTCTCATGTGTAACGACAACGTCATTCGCCGCATCGCCGGCGCCTTCATCGTGCTGTCCGTGGTCCTGGCCCATTTTGTCAGCCCCTACTTCCTGTACTTCACGGCGTTCGTCGGCTTCAATCTGCTGCAGTCCAGCTTCACGAACTTCTGTCCGCTGGAGCGCATTCTTGGTAAGTTCGGCATGTTCGGGTGTAGCACACCGGAGCGCGCCCGTTCCTGACTGATCGACTTTTCCCCGCGGAGCTTGCCGATGACTGACACATCCTCCCCGTCCTCCACGGCACGGCGCGTGGTCCTGCCATGCGCTGCGTGCGGAACGCTCAACCGGGTAGACCTGGCACGCACCGCGGCGAAAGCCACGTGCGGATCCTGCAAGTCGGCGTTACCGCTGGATGCGCCCGTGATGCTCACCGACGCCACCTTCGACAAGGTGGTCGCGAACAGCGCCGTGCCGGTCATCGTGGATTTCTACGCCGACTGGTGCGGCCCCTGCAAGATGATGGCCCCCGTGTTCAGCGATCTCGCGCGCCGTCAGCGCGGGCAGGCGCTCGTGGCGAAGGTGGACACTGAGCAAAGCCCGGGAGTGGCCCAGCGCTTTGGCATCCGCAGCATCCCCACCATTGTGGTTCTGCAGCAAGGGCGCGAAGTGGCACGTCAAGTGGGTGCCGCACCGATGGCGCAACTGGAACAGATGCTGACCACGGCGCGGATTGGCGCCTGAGTCCGCAGCGCAAAAACTGCTGTACCACAGAACGTGGTCAAGCAGTGTCAGGCGTTCAGCGCCCCACAATCACCTTGCGTCGCTCGGCGAGTTCCGACTCGAGCCGGCCACACACCAAATCGCACAGTTTGAGTACATCCTTATCGGCCAGCTCATAGCGGACATAGACCCCGTCCCGCTCGCGCGCCACCAAGCCATGATTGAAAAGAATTGCCAAATGCCGCGAGACATTCGCCTGCCCCATCCCGGTGGCCGCCACCAACTCGTTAACCGTACACGACCCCCCGCGAAGATGCTGCAATAGGCTAAGCCTCGCCCGATCGCTGAGCGCCTTGAAACGGTCCGCGACCAAGTCGAGCAGTTCCGGGCGCATATCTTTCGATGCCATCACGACTCCCGGCCGCACGGCTTTGGTGTACACGTATGCATACTTATGAATATATAGCCACAACAACGACGGCGCAATGTCCGTTCCTCCGACCACCACTCGCACAGGGGCAGTCTTCAGGAGCGGCGCACCGAGCAGGTGGAGAAGCCCAGCACGGAATAGGCCGGGCAGCTCGACATGATCGCGGTGAGCAGCGGTATGAAGCCGAGGTACCCCCACGCGGTCTTCGGGCCAGTGAAGGCCAGAGCGAGCAGGCCGATGCCGAGCGCGAAGCGCAGCACGCGGTCGATGGTCCCGACATTTTTCGCGAGAAGTGATGACATGGCGTGTTCCGGTGCAGGTAAAGAATGCGAATGGCAGGGTGCCAACGGACAAAGCTGAAAGCACCCCGAGAGTTAACCGCGGCAACGATTCGCACCAGCGGGGTTTCCCTGATGCCCGCCACGGCGCCACCTTTCGAGGGTTCGCCTTCCCCTCTGTCCCGACCTGCCATGCGCCGTTGTTCCGCTCAGACGGTCGCGCTCGGCGTCTTGACCGCCGCGCTCGTCCTTCCCGCCTCGCCGCTTGCGGCGCAGGCTCCCGTCGTTACCGCCGCCGACTATGCGCGGGCGGAGAAATTTCTCGCCTTCAACACGACGCCGCTGGTGGCACGTACCGGCGTGCAGCCCACGTGGCTCCCCGACGGGCGCTTCACCTACCGCGTGCGCCAACTGGACGGCAGCTCACCGCTGATCGTGGTGAATCCCGCCACTGGCGCGAGGACCGACTGCAGCGCCAACGCTGCCACCTGTCCCCCCGCGCCGACACCGCGCCCCACGAGTCGCCCCGCCAACGGCGCCCGCGCACCGGAGTCGCTGTCGCCCGATGGCACCAAGGCCGCGTTCATCCGCGACTGGAACCTCTGGGTCCGCGACGTGGTCACCAATACCGAAACACGCCTGACCACCGATGGCGTGACCGACTTCGGGTATGCCACCGACAACGCCGGCTGGGTGCACTCCGATCGCGCCATTCTGCTCTGGTCACCTGATTCGAAGCAGATCGCCACGTTTCAGCAGGACCAGCGCAACGTGGGCATGATGTACCTCCTGCGCACACAAGTCGGTCATCCGGTCTTGAGTGCGTGGAAATATCCGTTGCCGGGCGACAGTGTCGTGTCGATGATTCATCGCGTCATCATCAACCTCTCCGGCCCTGCGCCACGCGTCGTGCGACTGGACATGCCGCCCGACGAGCATCGGTCGTCAGTGTGTGACCATATCACGTGTTCCGGCGGCACACTCGCCGATGCGGAGTGGTATCCCGACGGCACCCACCTCGCGTTCCTCTCCAACTCGCGCGATCACAAGATCGCCACGTTGCGGGTTGCGAATGCGTCGACGGGTGCGGTGCGCGATGTACTGCGCGAGGAAGTGGCGACCCAGTTCGAGAGCGGAGACAACGACCAGAATTGGCGCGTGCTCCCCGCCAGCAACGAGGTGATCTGGTTCTCAGAGCGCGATGACTGGGGACAGCTCTACCTATACGACCTCACCACCGGCGCGCTCAAGTCGAAGATCACCACTGGCGACGGGCCGGTGCTTTCCATCGAGCGCCTTGACCAGAAATCGCGCACCATCTGGTTTGTCGCGGCAGGGAAGGAAGCGGGTCGTGACCCGTACTTCCGCCATTTCTATCGCATCGGCCTGGATGGCAAGCGGCGTACGCTGCTCACACCGGAAGACGGCGATCATAACATCTCGCTCGCACCGAACGGCGCTACGTTCGTGGACAGTTGGTCGCGCGCCGATTTGCCGCCTACGGCCGTTCTGCGCCACGCGACCACCGGCAAGCTGATCGCCACGCTGGAGCAGGGCGACATCAGCAAGCTCACCGCTGCGGGCTGGAAGCCGCCCACGCGCATCACCGTGAAGGACCGGAATGGCAAGTGGGACCTGTATGGTGTCATGTGGACACCAACCACGCTCGATTCCAGCAAGCAGTATCCAATCATCAACTACATCTACCCTGGCCCGCAGGGTGGCAGCGTGGGGAGTCGGCAGTTCAGCGCGGCCACGCGCGACAATCAGGCGCTCGCGGAACTCGGGTTTATTGTCGTTGCGATTGACGGCACCGGCAATCCCACGCGGAGTAAATCGTTCCATGATGCGTACTACGGTCGCATGAGTGATAACACGCTACCGGATCAGATCGCTGGCATGAAGGAGCTCGCGGCTCGCTATCGCTTCATCGATCTCACGCGCGTGGGTATGTGGGGCCATTCCGGCGGCGGCTTCGCGACTGCGTCCGCGATGTTCCAATATCCGGACTTCTTCAAGGTGGGCATCGCCGAGTCGGGGAATCACGACAACCGCAACTACGAGGACGATTGGGGCGAGCGGTATCACGGACTGCTCACACGGAGTGGTAGTACCGACAATTACGACAAGGAAGCCAATCAGACGCTGGCCAAAAATCTGCAAGGCAGGCTGCTGCTCGCGCATGGCACGATGGACGACAATGTGCCGCCGGACAACACACTCCTCGTGGTGGACGCACTGATCAAGGCCGGCAAGGACTTCGATCTTCTCATGATCCCGAACGCCGCGCACGGCTTTGGTGCCGCATCGAACTACATGATGCGCCGCCGCTGGGACTACTTCGTGCAGCACCTGTTAGGGGCAACGCCGCCCAAGGAATATCAAATCGGCCCGAAGTCGTAGCCCGGTCGCGCGCCACCCGTCAACACCATCGCCTTCCCACTGATAGATTCCGGCATGGATCGAATCTTTCTCATGATCGGCGCCCTCTCCGCCGCTATCTCCGTCGGAGCGGGCGCCTTTGGCGCGCATGCCCTCCGTGCACGCCTCGACGCGCGTGCACTGGAGGTCTTTGAGACCGCCGCTCGCTACCAGATGTATCACGCGCTCGCACTCGTGGCCGTCGCGTGGGCAGCGAGTCGTTGGGCCGGCACACTAACCACCGCCAGCGGCTGGTTGTTCGTAGCCGGGACAGTGCTCTTTTCGGGGTCGCTCTACGCCATGACGTTCACCGGAATCCGCGTGCTGGGTGCCATCACGCCAATCGGCGGCGTCTGTTTCATCGCCGGCTGGATCTGCCTGGCGCTGGCCGCCAGGTCATAAGGACTCGCGTATTTCCGCACCCACCACGCTTCAACTCGTCGCCATTGCGGCGGTGTCCGCTATTAGCGGGGCCGTCAACTCCATCGCGGGCGGAGGCACGCTACTCACGTTTCCCGCTCTCCTCGCACTAGGCATTCCCGCCGTGTCGGCAAACGCCACCAGCACGGTGGCACTCTGGCCCGGATCGCTCGCGAGCATGTGGGGCTATCGCCGCGCGCTGGTGGGTGCCGAGCAGTGGGCACTGCGCCTCGCGATACCGAGTCTCGTGGGTGGATTGGGCGGCGCTGGGCTGCTGCTGATCACCCCGGAAGAACGATTCCGCGCGCTGGTGCCGTGGCTCGTGTTCGGCGCCACGCTGTTGTTCGCGCTACAGGGCCCAGTCATGACGTGGTTGCGAAAGCGGCTCGCCGTGACCGCCACAGCGGACACCTCGCACCCGTTGGCGCCAACCACAGGAATGCTGATCATGCAATTTGCGGTGGGCATCTATGGCGGCTACTTCGGTGCCGGCGCCGGCATCGTCATGCTGGCGGTGTTCGGCCTCATGGGGTTGACGAACATCCATCAGATGAACGGGCTCAAGAACTTCAACGGGATCTGCTTCAACGGGATCGCGGCCATCACCTTCGCCCTCATGGGCCTGGTGAACTGGCCGATCGCCCTCGTGATGGCCATCGGGTCGAGCGTTGGCGGCTACCTCATGTCGGGACTCGCACAGCGTGTGCCGCAATCCTGGGTGCGCGCCGCCGTCTCACTGATCGGCTTCGGTAGCGCCGTCTGGCTCTTCGCCTCGCGATAGTCCGCCGGTCACGCCGCCCGCGCCCGCTTCCGCTCGGACTTTCGCGTGTATTGCTCGGCATCGGCGAGGCGCAACAGCTCATCGACCGTCTGCTGCGTGCCGGGCTCCGCGAATGCGACTCCCACACTCACACCCAGCGACCACGCCTGCGCGGGATCGTGCGCGCGCTGCGCGTTGTGCGTCGTTATTTTCTCGTCGAGTCGCCCCATGACGCGCGAGAGTTCATCGCGACCCACACCGCTTACGAGCACAGTAAACTCGTCACCGCCGAGTCGGGCCACCAGATCTGACGACCGGAACGTCTCGGTGAGCAAGCGGGCCACTGCCTGCAACGCCGCATCCCCGGTGGCGTGCCCGAAGCGATCGTTGATCAGCTTGAACGAGTCGAGATCGCCGTACAGCAAGGCACACAATCGCCCGCCGCGCTGCGCCTCCGCAATGCTGATCTCCGCAGCATCCATGAAGCCACGGCGATTGAGTAAGCCGGTGAGTTCATCGCGCGTGGAGAGAAAGCGCAAGCGATCTTCAGCCGCGCGACGCTCCGAGATGTCCCGCACCACGGCCACCAGACCACCTTGCGGCAGCAGCGTCATCGAGATCTCCTGCGGGAAGGCGACATCGGGGTACCGACGAGCCATCACCTCGCCGTGCCAAACGCCCCGTACGGTCACATCGGTTTGCATTGCCTCCGTGAGCTGCTGCGCTTCGACATCGCCATACATGGCAAGCCACAAGCGCCCAACGAGGAGGTCCGACGTCTCTCCGTGCTGCGAAGCGAACGCTGCGTTCGCGAATTCGAGGCGTCCGGCGGCACTGATGATCGCCACGCCATCGGCGGCCACGCCGAGCGCTGCGGCCAGCGTCTCCGTCTCCCGTCTGAGCGCCCGCTGGGCCGTGACATCGGTGAACGTCGCCACCGCGCCGGGTCGGTCGTCGAGGTCACTGGCGAACATTGGTCGCGCATTGACCGAAAGATCACGAACGTCGCCCTGCCCGCTCGTAATGCGCATGTGGAAGTCGTCGGTGCGCTCGGCGCGGAGCCGTGCCCGCGTGATCGGTCGTGCATCACCGGCCAGCGGCTTCCCGTCACCGTCTGTCGCCATCCACAGGGCATCGTCCGACACGCGTCGAGCCAAGGCGTCGCCCGACAGGCCGAGGATGCGTTCGGCGCTTTCGTTCCACGCCACGATCTGTCCTTCACGATCCTGCACCACCACCCCTTCGGCGAGCGAATCGATGACGGCGCGGTGCAGCGCTTCACGCTCGGCGAGCGAGTCGCGCAACTGCCGTTCCTCGCGTAGGTTATGGCCAAGGAACACGAAGACTTCGGGATACCCATACGAATCGCGCTGCACGATGACCGTCAGTGACATCGCGTGCGAAGCGCCCGTTGCACTCCGTAATTCGACTTCCCCTTGCCAGACACCGTGTTCCAGAATCTGGGGGATCACATCGAAACGGAAAGTCCGTGCGTACTCGCGCTCCATGAATCGGAGCAGGTGCAAACCGCGGTGTTGCTGCGCGGTCGGCAGCAGCTCGATCGCCGCGGGATTCTGATACACCACGTCGCCGTCCAGGCTCACCATCAGCACCATGTCCGGGGTGGCATCAAGCGTTCCGGCAAAGCGTGCGAGTGATCGCGTGTGCTCCTCCAACAGACGGCCTTGCTCGCGAAGCGTGCCCTGCTGCGTGAGCAGCGTGTCCTGACTCTCGATGAGCGCCGCCCGCTGCTCCTGCAACGTCGCATTCTGGAATTCCAGCTCTTCGGTGCTCGCCGACAGTGCCTCGGTGTGGTGCTGGAGCCGCTCGTTGGCGCGCTGCTGGTCGCGAAACATGGCGCTCAACGCACGAATGGCTGGTGTCATGGCGTAGTGCATGATCAGACCGAGCATCGTGAGTAACGCGACCGTGAATCCCACCTCCACCAGGCGCAGGAGTGTGACATCAGCGTGCTGTGACTGCGCGATACGCGCCAGCGCTGAATCGGTGGCTACCACGAAAGCGTCTGCGCTCCGGGCGACGTCACGCGCTGCCAGTTGTAATTGTGGCTCCAGTGCTCGACCCGTCA
>Ga0105045_10002731_pt1 | contig 15000 bp, 13 predicted proteins | sample MAT02_FD_78089 | JGI IMG/M metagenome (GOLD analysis project Ga0105045, IMG submission 78089) | Freshwater microbial communities from Lake Fryxell liftoff mats and glacier meltwater in Antarctica - MAT-02 (megahit assembly) | ecosystem: Environmental > Aquatic > Freshwater > Ice > Liftoff...
GCTTGGCCAGGGCGCCGGGGAACGCCACGAACTCGAGATCGCTGACCACCGCGGCGCTGCGACCGATGAGGTTGGCCTCGACGTAGGTCTTGCCCTTCGCGAAGGCTTCGGCGTGGTTGCTCACCATCAGCTGACCGCCGACGTCGTCGATGTAGAGCTCCTGGCCTTCGATCACATACTTGGCGGCATGGCCGGTCGCATCGGCCTGCTTGCCCTCTTCGCCCATGTCGGCGATGAGGCCTTTCGAGCCGCCGGTGTAGCCGACCACGCAGACCAGGGGCACTGGCGCCGCGGTGAGATCGACCAGCGCGCAGCCCATCGGCTTGGTGAGATCGAGGTTGGTCGCAACCTTGCTCCGCGAGCCGAGCGCGGCGGCGCTCATGCTGCGCAGGAGGCTCTCGTCGACGAACGAGCTCTGCGCGGTGGGAACGACCTGGGTCTTGATCTCGGCGAGGAAGTTCGACGGATTGGAGAACAGCACGTGCCCCAACACCTCGCCGCGCTGGAGGGCGGACGCGGGGGGCTGCAAGGCGTCGGCGGGTGCGACCGTGGCGGGCGGCGTGCCGCCCTCGCCGGGCTTGGCGGCCTGGCCGGGAGTCGCGGCCTTGGCGTCTCCCGGCGCAGCGACCTTGGCGTCGACCTTGGCGGTCTCGGGGGCGGGCTCGTCCTTCTTGCAGGCGACGATCGCCAGCGCGAGCAGACCCACCGACAGCCGACGCAGGCGTCGATGTGCGGCGGAGGTCGGCCGATGCGCCGGGTGGAGGAGGGAACTTTGGGCGGGCAGAATCGTCGAGCGTGACATTGGGTGCTTTGACCTCGCGCGGAGGATACGACACGATCACGGCCGTGATGGGTCGGAATGCGCTCGGCGGGTTTGCTCTCGGCGTGGTGACCACGGTCGCGACGATCGCCGTGGCAGGCTCGGTGTCGGGCGCCTTCGACGCGTCGGCACACAGGAGCCAGGGCGCCCCCAAACTCTCGCGAACAGCGTTCGATCAGGCCGTGGACGCGGTCGCCGAGCGCTACTACGAGCCCGTCGATCAGTCGGCCGTCTTGTCGGCCGGACTGCGCGCGATGCTCGCGCAGCTCGATCCTCACAGCCATTTCATGTCCGCGGCCGATCGCAAGGCCCTGCGCACGCGACGGGGCAGTGGGGTGACCGGCCTGTCGGTCGCGCTGCGGCGGGACGATGGCGACGCGCATCTCGAGGTCCTGGCCGTGGCCCCAGGCTCGCCGGCTCAGCGCGAAGGGGTGCGGCCGGGCGATCACGTGGTGCGGATCGGTCCGCGCGACGTCGGCTCGCTCGCGACCCAGTTGGAGGTGGAGATGCTGCTCGCCGGGCGCGTCGGCGAGCAGCTCGCTCTGCTCGTGCAGTCGGCCGATGCACCCGAGCCGCGCGCGTTGGCCCTGGTGCTCGACAAGCCGCGCACCGCGACGCTCGACAGCGCAGTTGTGGAGAACGGCGATGGCCGCAAGTACGTGCACATGGTGCTGCGGCGCTTCGGTCCCGAGAGCGGCGACGCGTTCAACCGCGTCCTCGCGTCGCGAAGTCGGCTGCTCGGCGACGCGCTCGCGGGCGTGATCATCGATCTGCGGGGCAACCCCGGCGGTGAGGTCAACGAAGCCCTGGTGATCGCGGACCACTTCGTCGAGCACGGCGTGCTCACGCGAACCCGTGGGCGCGGCGGACGGATCCTCCGCGAGGAGTCGGCGCACGCCGCCAACACCGACACCACCACCAAGGTGGTGGTGTTGCAGGATCGGCACAGCGCGTCGGCGTCGGAGCTGCTCGCGGTCGCGCTGCAGGATCACGGTCGCGCCCTGGTGGTGGGCGAACGCAGCTACGGCAAGGGCACGGTGCAGGAGGTGCTCGGGCTCGCCGACGGCTCGGCCGTGACCTTCACGATCGCGCGGTACTACTCGCCGGGTGATCGTCGTATCGACGGCGAAGGCGTCGCGCCCGACGTGCCGGTGCTGCTCGAGCCCAGCATGCCCGCCGCGGGCGTCGTCGACGACGGACTGCGTGCGGCGCTCGACGCCTTCGCCTTCGCGCCCTGACGGGCTCGGCTGGGCTCGGCTCGGCTCGGCTCGGCTCACGCGAGGATGCGCTGCGCTGCGGCGGCGCTGCCCGCGAGCTCGCGCCGACGATCGAGGTAGCGCCCGCCCAGGGCCGCGACGTAGAAGCGCTCGCCCATCAGATCGATCGGCTCGACGCTCAGATCCAGGGCGCGACCGTCGCGCTTGATCCGGGGGGTGGCCTGGCCGCGGCCGACGATCGGCGTCACCGCGGCGAGCATCGAGAGATCGATCGGGCAGCGGCTCTGGGCGACGAGCAAGCCGTCGTCGTCGACCACCAACAAAGCCTCCAGGCCGCCACGGCCGGCGGCGCTGGTCAGCGCCAACTCGATCGCCTGCGCCGCGAAGTTGGAGCGCTGGCGCCGGCGATCGCCGTGGACGCCATCTGGCCGTGGCAGGGGGCGCACGCGAAATCTCGAGTGTTCGGGCGTCATGACATCATCCTACATGGTCCCACATGGACCTCCAACTTCTTCGCGGCCCCGGGCCCGGGCGGGGACCCGCCGCAGGCCCCGACCGACGGATTCGGGTCGCCATCGCCGGGCTGGGGGCGGCGCGCGCGACCGTCGTCCCGCGATGGGGCATCGATTCGGCCGCCTCGCATCAAGGGCGCGGGCATTGCCTTCGATGACCGAGGGGTGGACCCAACGAGCCGACATCTTCGCCTGGTGGAGACCGCGGGAGACCCCGCGCCCGTGCGCGAGGCGATGGACGACGAGGTGCGGGCGACGCGGCGCAGCATCGCCCGATTCCTGCGCGCGCTCCACTTCAGCGGCCACGCGATCGCGGGGTGGCCGCCCGCGCTGGTGTCGCGGCTGGCCCACGCCGATGCGGTGACCGCCCGCTACCTCTCGGAGCCCGAGCGGGTCGAGCTCGATCAGCTCCACGCCGCGTGCGCCGCCCTGACGGCGGTGGTCAAGGCGATGGTCTCCGGGCTCAACTTGCGCGAGCGGGCGCGGCTGCGCGCGTACGAGCTGGCGATCCGGATCGACAACGACGACCTCCACCAGCCGCTGGTCCAGCCGCATCGCGCCCCTGAAGAGGATGCGCCGAGCGCCTGCGAGGACGCGACGCTGCGACCGACATCGTTGCGCAGTGGCCTCGGTGCCCTCGAGGACGGCGAACTGGCCGCGATCGCGCGGCGCTTGGGGGCCTCGCGTCGGCTGCGGCCGGCGGGCGCCGACGCAGTTGCAACCATCGACGAGGTGCGCGCCGCACTCGAGCACGAGGTGACCGCCGTGCTGCGCGACGATCACCTGATCGGGATCCTGATCGCCACGTTGCCGCGGGACGCCCTCGAGCTGCTCTCGGGGCTGGTGCGCCACAGCATCGACGATGTGCAGGTCGCCGCCGTGCTCTCCGAGGATCGCTATGCATGTGCCGTGGGCGAGGGCCCGCGCGTGACGGGCCCGGCGGCGGCGCTCGAGCAGTGCGGCCTCGCCTTCCGGGGCGGCACCCACGGACGCCGGCTGTGGGTCCCCACCGAGCTGTGCCACCGCCTCGACGGGGTCCTGCGGGCCTTGGGCGTCTGAGCGTGGCGCCCACTGGGCGCGTTGGGGTCGCGACGCTACACTCGCGGCGCCCATGGGTCGCCCCGTCGACATCGCCCACTCGTTGGGTCGCAACGCGTTGGTGATCACCTGGGAGGATGGCGTGACGAGCGAGCTGCCGATCCCGTACCTGCGCGCTTGGTGCCCCTGCGCCGGCTGTCAGGGGCACGGGGTCGAGATCCGATTCCACCCCGTCGGCGACGAGATCCGCGCCGAGGGCCTGTACGAGATGGGGGCGTACGCGCTCGCGATCCGGTTCTCCGATGGCCACGACACCGGGATCTTCTCGTGGACGTGGCTGCGCCACCTCGCGCCGGAGTCGGCGCCCGTCGGACTGAAGTCCGGACGCTTCACGGCCGGCGCGTTCATCTCGGAGCCCGCCCAAGCCGGCCCGGGCACCGGCTCGAACGCCTGAGTGCGCCCCACTGGGGCTCGGCGCGGCGCCACGGGTTTCGCGCTCGCGGCCGGATGCAGCCGCCCGGGCTTCCGTGAGAACTGTCGCGTGCCCGGTGCCATCCGGTTACACTGCGCCCCATGGCTGTCGACGCCGGGGATGCCGAGCTGGTCTCGAAGATGCTCAAGCGCTGGGCGGGTTGGGACCGCGTGCCCGACGACGTGCTGGGGCAACTGAACCAGATCGCCGAGTTGCTCGACGTCACGCGCAAGCGCTCCCTGTTCCGCCGCGGCGAGCCGGGACCCGGCCTGTTCCTGGTGAAGTCCGGCGAGTTCAAGCTCAGCCTGATCTCGAGCGAGGGCCGCGAGCAGATCCTCTATCTCGCCGAGCCCGGCAAGATGATCGGCGAGGGCTTCTTGCCCACGGACGTGCAGTGCGCGGCGTCGGCATTCGCGATGGCCGACTCCGAGGTCTACCGATTCGAGACCGACGCGGTCATCAAGCTCACCGCCCGCTCCGAGGCGCTCGCGTTCGCGCTCATGCGACACATGGCGTTCCGCGCCAACCGTCTCATCGATCTCGTGCTGGATCTGTCGCTGCGCTCGGTCGAGCGCCGCCTCGCCTCGTTCCTCTACACGCTCGCGGTGCGCAACGGCGCCGAGCCCGGCAAACAGACCGTCATCCCTCGACAGCTCGACATGAACACGGTGGCGGCGCGGCTGGGCACGGTGCGCGAGGAGATCTCGCGGGCGCTCAACCGAATGCAGCGCAACGGCATCCTCAACTTGAGTCGGCAAGAGATCATCGTCCTCGATCTCGCTGCGCTCGAGCGCGTCACCTACGAGTGATCGCGCCGCGGCCCATGCAACGTCGCCGCGACCTCGCCGAGCACGCCCTCGGCGTCCCGCTGGTCGCGGTGCTCGGACTTGGGTGCACGCCACAACCGGAGCCCGCCCCGGAGCCCGCGCAGAAGCCCGTCGCCGACGCGACGACACCCCAGCCCGAGTTGCCCGCACCGGCGGCGTGCCGTGATTTCGGCACCCTCGATCCCGCGAGCCTGCCGCCGCTGCCGCCTAGTCGGTTCGCGCCCGTGCTCGACGAGGTGTGGCTGCGGGTGTTGCAGAAGCACTACGACCCCACGCTCGGTTGCAACGACTGGCCGGCGATACGGCTGCGCCACGCCGAAGAACTCGCGGCCGTCGAGGACACCGATGTCGCCTACTCGATCATCAACCGTATGCTCGACACGCTCGGGCAGAGTCACTTCCGCCTGATCCCACCCGGCGGCGTTGGCGGCGACGAGCGGGCCGGTCCGGCGAAGCCGCCGTTGTCGGTGCGTTGGATCGAAGAGCGGCTGGTCGTGGTCGAGAGCACCGCAACGGGGCACCTGGGCAAGGTCGCCGCCGGCGCGACCTTGCTCGCGATCGACGGCGAGACGCTCACCGACGCGATCGAGGAGATCCGTGGCCGCACCCGCAGGCCAGCAGAGCTCGCCTTCGAGGTCGCGCGCAAGGCACAGGCCCGACTGTCGTGCGACCGCGCCGGCCAGACCAAGAAGGTCCGCGTCACCGATCCGGCCGACGGCGAACGCGAGGTCATCCGCGTGCTGACGTGCGAGGACCCCAGCGGCGAGCGGATCACCCTGGGCAACCTCGAGAACATCCCCACCGAGGTCGAGTCGCGGATCGTCGAGGGCACCACGGTCGGTGTGCTCTCGTTCAACGTGTGGATGCTGCCGATGGTCAAGCGCGTCGAGGACGCGATGACCAAGTTGCGCAGCGAGGGTATGACGGCGCTCGTGCTCGATCTGCGCGGCAACCCCGGCGGCGTCGGGGCGATGTCGGTGCCCGTGGCGCGGCTGCTGCTGTCGGCGCCCGGCAGCCTCGGTCGCCTGCAGTTCCGCGACTTCACCCAGGACTTCAACGTAGAGGCCGGCAGCAATCCGTTCACGGGGCCGGTCGTGATCCTCGTCGACGAGGGCACCGCCAGCACGTCGGAGATCTTCGCCGCCGGTCTGCGGGATCTGGGCCGCGTGGAGATCGTCGGTGCCGGTCCGTCCGCCGGCGCAGCGCTGCCCTCGGTGATCGACGAGCTCACCGGCGGCGCGATCCTGCAGTATGTCGTCGGCGACTACCGCACCCCGAAGGGCACCGTCGTCGAAGGCGTCGGCGTCGTGCCCGACATCACCGTCGCGGAGACCCGCGCCGACTTTGCGGCTGGCCGCGATCCGGTGCTCGACGCCGCCGTGTCTCACCTCCAGCAACCCCGACAGGAGTGACGCCGTGTACCCACGAATCCGCGCGACGATGATTGCTGTGATGCTTGCGAGTGCTTGGGCGGGCGCCGGCGTGGTTGGCTGCGACCGGCGAGCGGAGCCGGGCGAGGGCGCGAAGGCCCAGCCTGCGGGGGGCGATGCCGCCGGCGCCGCGAAGGCGCCCGCCGCCGATGCCGAGGCGCCGGGGGACGAGCTGCCTGCTGCGACCGAGCTGCTCGATCGCGCGGTCTTGGCCCAGGGCGGTCGGGCCAAGCTCGACGGCCTCACCAGCTTCTATCTCGAGGGCAAGCTCGCCGTCATGGGCCAGAACATCACCGGCGACATGAAGCTATGGTGGAAGGACGGCGACTTCTACACCGAGCAGAACATGGTCGGCATCGGCACCGTGCGCGCGGGCAAGCAAGGTGGGGTGATCTGGTCCGAGGATCCGATCAACGGCCTGCGCGCGCTCGAGGGCGCCGAGGCCGAGCAACACGCCTGGGCGTCGAGTCCGTCTCTGCCGGCGCACTGGCAGCGGTACTTCGAGGGCGCCGAGACGACGGGTGCGCGCGAGGTCGGCGGCAGGAAGGCCTACGATGTCGAGCTCACTTCGAAAAGTGGCGCCACCGTCACGCTGTCGTTCGACGCCGAGTCGGGGCTGCAGGTCGGCCAGTCGTTCAAGCAGACCACGCCGATGGGCGACATGCCCATCTCGGTGGAGCTGCAGGACTACCGCGACGTCGACGGGCTCAGGCTGCCGTACCTGCAGGTGACCGACGCGAAGCTCGCCAAGGCGACGCAGACCTTGACCAAGGTCGAGTTGGGCATCGAGGTGGATACGACGAAGTTCGCCATGCCGACCAACGGCGCGCCTGCGGACCAAGCTGCCACGCCGGTGCCGTGAGTACGGCGGCGAGGGTCGCGGCGTGGCGGATCCGCGCGCGGGTAGTACACTCTGCGGGCCGATGGAACAGCCCTACGTCGATCCGCGACTGGATCTCGAGGCCGAGATCGCCCGCCTCAAGCGCGAGCGCAACGCGGTGATCCTGGCGCACTACTACCAGGACTCCGACATCCAGGAGGTCGCGGACTTCATCGGCGACTCGCTGCAGCTCGCCCAAGCGGCCCGCGACACCACCGCTGACGTCATCGTGTTCTGCGGTGTGCACTTCATGGCCGAGACGGCGAAGATCCTCAATCCCGCGCGCACCGTGCTGCTGCCGGATCTCGACGCGGGCTGCTCGCTCGCCAGCGGCTGCCCCGGCGACCGCTTCCGGGCCTGGCGCGCGCGTCACCCGGGCGCCGTGGCGATCAGCTACATCAACTGCACCGCCGAAGTTAAGGCTGCGAGCGACCTCATCTGCACCTCGTCGAACGCGGTGAAGATCGTCCAGTCCGTGCCCGAGGGCACGCCGATCCTGTTTGCGCCGGATCGCAACCTCGGCCGCTGGCTGATCCAGCAGACCGGGCGCGACATGATCCTGTGGCCCGGCGCGTGCATCGTCCACGAGACCTTCAGTGCGCGGAAGCTCGCGGGCCTGCGGGTCCAGCATCCGCGCGCCCAGGTCATCGCGCACCCCGAGTGCGAGCCCCACGTCCTCGCCATGGCGGATTTCGTCGGCTCGACGACACGATTGCTCGAGTACTCGGTTGCATCCGAGCACGACGAGTTCATCGTGGTCACGGAGTCGGGGATCTTGACGCAGATGATGAAGCGGGCCCCGCACAAGACCTTCATCCCCGCGCCGCCCGAGGCGCAGTGTGCATGCAACGAGTGCCCATTCATGCGCCTCAACACGCTGGAGAAGCTCTACGTGTGCCTGCGCGACGACGCACCGAAGCTCGACATGCCCGAGGCGCTGCGTGAGGCTGCGCGCCTTCCGATCGACCGCATGCTCGCACTCTCGTGACATCCGCGACGTAACCTCCCGCTTCGCCATGACGTTTCCGCCCGACATGGGGCCGACGATGTCGCCCGAGCGCATCGCGTCCCCCGGCCTCGCCGCGGCGACCGACGGCGCTCGCATGGACGCCGCTGCTGTTCTGGACGCTGCTGCGTCGGGCACCGCGTCGCTCGTCGAAGCGTTCCGCGCCGTGCGATCGGCGACCGTGGACCTCGCCGACGGTCTCGACGCCGAAGATCTCGCGATGCAGTCGATGCCCGACGCGAGCCCGGGCAAGTGGCACCTCGCCCACACCGCGTGGTTCTTCGAGACCTTCGTGCTGCGGCGCCTCGTGCCTGGGTACCGCCCGCTGGACGAGCGCTACGCGATGCTCTTCAACTCGTACTACGTGGGCGTCGGCGCCTCGCATCCGCGGGCGTCGCGGGGCCTGCTGTCGCGGCCGTCGCTCCAGGTGGTGCTGGCCTACCGGGCCCACGTCGATGCCGCGGTGCTCGAAGCGCTCGAGCGCACGAGCGAGGGTGACCACCCCGACGCAGGCGAGTTGCGCCGCACCGTGCGGCTGGGGCTGCACCACGAGCAACAGCACCAAGAGCTGTTTCTCACCGATCTGGGGCACGCGTTCTCGTGCAACCCAACAGCGCCGGCCTACCGCGCCGCGGCTCCGCGGGCGCTCGCCGCCGCCGCGCCAGTGCACCCGATGCAGTGGATCACCAACGCCGGCGGGCTAGTCGAGATCGGCCGCGGCGCATCGGAGTTCGCGTTCGACAACGAGGGACCGCGGCACCGGGTGTGGTTGCCGCCGTTCGCCCTCGCGTCGCGGCCGGTCACCTGCCGCGAGTGGCTCGCGTTCCTCGATGACGGCGGCTATCGGCGCCCGGAGCTGTGGATGTCGCTGGGCTGGGAGTGCGTGCGCGCGCAGGGCTGGGAGGCGCCGGCGTACTGGCGTCGCGACGGCGGCGAGTACTCGACGTTCACGCTCGCCGGTATGATGCCCCTGGATCTCGACGCGCCGGTGGTGCACATTGGTTGGTTCGAGGCCGATGCATACGCGCGATGGTCGGGGCACCGCCTGCCCACCGAGACCGAGTGGGAGCACATGGCGCAGGGCGAGCCGGTTGGCGGCAATTTCGTCGAGACCGGCGCCTTGCATCCGCGGTCCGCGGTGCCCACGGGCGGCTGCACCCAGCTGTTCGGTGACGTGTGGGAGTGGACGGCCAGCCCCTATGCGCCATACCCCGGGTATCGGGTCCCGGCCGGGGCGCTCGGCGAATACAACGGCAAGTTCATGTGCAACCAATACGTGCTGCGTGGGGGCTCGTGCGCCTCGCCGCGCTCGCATCTGCGCGCCACCTACCGTAACTATTTTCCGCCCGACGCTCGCTGGCAGTTCTCCGGCGTCCGGCTCGCGAGGGATCCATGAGTACACGCGTCACGTCCGGACAACGCAGCGCTCCCGTCACCGATCCGGTGGCCGAGGCGCGGGCGCGATTCACCGCTGCCGTGCATGCCGGGCTCGCCAAGCCGCGCAAGCGCCTGCCGACCGAATACCTCTACGACGAGCGCGGATCGGCGCTGTTCGACGCGATCTGCGAGCTACCCGAGTACTACCCCACGCGCACCGAGCTCGGCATCATGCGAACGCACGCGACCGCGATGGCCCGAGCGCTCGGTGTCGACGCCACGCTCGTCGAGTATGGCAGCGGCAGCTCGACCAAGACCCGTTTGCTGCTCGACGCGATGGTTCGGCCGCACGCGTACGTCCCGGTCGACATCAGCGCCGAGCACCTCGAGACGGCCTGCGAGCAGCTGCGCGCCGAGTACCCGGGGTTGCGCATCGCCGAGGTGGCCGCCGACTTCACGAGACCGTTCGATCTGCCGGTCCGCAGCGTCGGCCCGCGGGCGTTGTACTTCCCGGGCTCGACCATCGGCAACTTCGAGCCCGCGGCCGCGACCGCGCTGCTCCAGCAGATGGCGCGCCAGGCCGGGCCCGACGGTTCGGTGCTGATCGGGGTCGATCTACGCAAGTCGGCCGAGGTCCTCGAGCCGGCCTACGACGACGCGGCGGGCGTCACCGCCGAGTTCAACCTCAACTTGCTGCACCGCATCGCCCGCGAGCTCGGGGGTGATCTCGATCCCGCGAGGTTCCGCCATCGCGCGTACTTCGACGCCGAGCACGGCCGCATCGTGATGACGCTGGTGTCGACGTGCGATCAGCTCGTCACCGTCGCGGGCCGCCGGTTCAGCTTCGCCCAGGGCGAGGCCGTGACCACCGAGTACTCGCACAAGTACACGCTCGACGGCTTCGCCGAGCTCGCTGCGGCCGCGGGGCTGCGGGTCGCGCAGGTGTGGACCGACGGCGCGGGATGGTTCAGCGTGCAGCACCTGGTCCCGGCGCGGCCGCGGCCATAGCTCGCCCTGCGCCGCGATCGGGTGGCGCGCCGCACCGCACCGAGGTGCATCGCGCGTCCGTCGGCGATGCACTACCATCGGGCGACCATGCGCGCCGGGACGATGCGCGCGGGGACGATGCGCGCGGCGACGTGGGGCGCGATCGCGACGACGACGATGCTGGTGGGCTGGGCGTCTTGGGTCGTGGTGAACCCCGCCCAGGCGCCCCCGCGAGGATCGGGCGCTGCGACCCACGAGTTGCCCTTCGCCGAGCGCCACGCGCCGGCCGAGCCGCCACCATTGCCAACGCCGCTGTTGCCCCCGAAGCCGCCGCCGCTGCTTCCGGGGCTCGACGATTTGCCCCGCGAGATCCGTCTGCCCGCCGACGGCGGCGCTGAGATCGTGTTGCAGCGCTGCGACGAGGATGGCGAGTGCAGCGCATGGGAGCGGTGCAACGCCGGCTTCTGCGTCGACGGCGAGCACAACTGCGAGCGTGACGACGAGTGCGGCGAGTTCGCCCGCTGTGAGCAGTCGACGTGCCTTCCGGGCGCACGCACCTGCGGCGTGGGCCGGGCATGCGCGGACCCTGCCGAGTTCTGCATGTTCGGCGCCTGCGTCGCCACGGCGGGCGAGTGCCTGCTCGACGACGAGTGCGGCGCCGCCAAGCGGTGCGTATTCGGCCGCTGCATCGAGGGTGGCCGTGACTGCCTGCGGGATGCCGACTGCGCCGGCGGCAAGCGCTGCCTGTTCAATCGCTGCACGGAGGGCGCGCGCGAGTGCATGGTCGATCGCGAGTGCCGAGGCGACACGCGCTGCGAGTTCGGGCGGTGCATCGCGGGCACGCGGCAGTGCACGGTCGACACCAACTGCGAGGGCGGTGCGCGGTGCGAGCTCGGCCGTTGCCTCGCGGGTAGCCGCCACTGTCGGCGAGACGACGACTGCCCCGACGGCTCGCGCTGTGAGGTCGGCGCGTGTCTGACGGGTGAGCGCGAGTGCGCGGGTGATGCTGGCTGTGAGGCCAACGAGCGCTGCGTGCTGGGCCGCTGCGCCCGCTGAGCGGCGCGCGACGGGCAGCACCACGGGTGCGCCGACTGGCTGCTAGACTGGGTCGGTGAGGCGACGGCAGACGACCCTGGCCGCGGCCCTGCTCGGCGGCTGCGCGTTCGATGCCTCCGGAGCGGGGTCGGGCGCCGGTACCGGCGGGATGACAGATGAGAGCGCCGAGGGATCGTCGGTCGGCGATGGCACGGGTACGTCCACTGGCACCGCGAGCTCGGCCAGCGTGACCGAGTCGACCGCGGACCCCACCGAATCCACGGGCACGACGACCGAGACCACCACCCAGCCCGTGGCCGATGACAGCAGCTCGAGCGCGGGCACCGACTCCACTGGCGAGCTGCCCGCGGTGCCGTGGTGCGACCCGCAGCAGCCGGCGCTGGCGGGCTGCTACGCCTTCGGCGATCTCGGCTCGGGGGTCCTCGTCGACGACTCGACCGCCGGCAACGACGGCACCATCGCCGCGATCGCGATCGATGCGGGCCCGCTCGGCGAAGCGGCGGTGTTCTCGACCAACAGTGAGGTCCGGGCGCCGGCGCATCCGGCCACGGATTTCCCGCTGGCGGCGACCATCGAGGTGCTGCTCCGCATCGATGCCATGCCGGGGTCGGGTCGTGCTGGCGTCATCGATCGCGACGGCCAATGGTCGATGTTCTTGTATCCGGGCGAGGGTCTCCGCTGCGGCGGATCCGAATTCGTGTTCTGGGAGACGCCCACCGTTGGCGAGTGGATGCACGTGGCCTGCGTGATCGGCGAGGGTTCGGTGCGGGTGTACGTCGGCGGAGCGCTGGTCGCCGAGCGACCGACCAAGGCGGCGATTCCGATCGACAACCAGGGTCCGCTGGCGTTCGGGGACGACAGTCCGTCGTTCGCGTCGCCGCTATCGGGGGCGATCGGCGGGGTGCGCCTGTGGTCGGTCGTGCGCACGCCCGAGCAGCTCTGCGAGGGTGCGGGCACGCTGTGCCCGTGACCGGCGGCATGGTCCGGACCATTTTCTCACATGCGAGAACATCGTCCGCATGCCGCGATCGCCGGGCGGCTGCGGACGCGTGGCGCCTGGCTGCTACGCTGTCGCGCGAGCATGCGCCCCTACGACGTGATCCTCTTCGGTGCGACCGGCTTCACCGGGACCCTGACCGCCCACGCCCTGGCCTCCCGCGCCGCTGTAGCACCGCTGCGCTGGGCGATCGCCGGGCGTGATCGCGGCAAGCTCGACGCGGTGCTGGCCGCCGTTGTCGCCAGGCAGCCGGGCATCGAGCCGCCCGGGGTGGTGATCGCGCGCAGCCACGACGCGGCAGAGCTGGCGCAGATGGTCGCGCAGACCCGCGTCATCGCGAGCACGGTCGGCCCCTTCGACGTGCATGGGGACGGGCTGGTCGAGGCCTGCGTCGACGGCGGCACCGACTATGTCGACATCACCGGCGAGCCCGCGTTCTGGCAGCGGATGATCGCACGTCATCACGACACCGCCCGCGAGCGCGGGGTCCTGATTGTGCCGTGCTGCGGCTTCGACAGCATCCCGCACGATCTGGGGGCCTACTTCACCGCTGCGCAGCTGCCGGGCAATGGCCCGCTCGAGATCGAGGCGTATGTTCGGGCGCGCGGCGAGCCGTCGGGCGGCACGTGGGCCTCGGCGATCAATGCGATGGCGAACCTGCGCAAGTCGGCCGGCAGTGGGGACGGATCGGCTCGGGGGGGGCCGCGGCCGCGGATTCATCACGCCGACGCGGTCGGCCAATGGGTGGTGCCGATGCCGACGGTCGACCCGCTGGTGGTGCGGCGGAGCGCCCGCTTCTGCCCCACGTTCGGCGAGTCGCTGCGCTACCACCATTATCTGCAGGTGCGATCGCTGCCGGCGCTCGTAAAGCTGCTCGCCGGCGTGGGGATCGTCGCTGCGCTGGCGCAGACGGGGCCGACGCGCGCACTGTTGCTGAAGTGGCGCGGGAGCGGCGAGGGGCCGTCGGACGAGGTGCGGGCGCGTAGCGAGTGCGTGGTCACGTTCGTCGGTCGCCGGGGTGGCGACAGTGTTCGCGTCGAGGTTGCCGGGCACGATCCGGGGTACGGGCTCACCGCGATGATGCTCAGTGAATCGGCGCTGGTGCTCGCGGAGGATCGCGAGCGGCTGCCGCATCGCGGTGGTGTGCTGACGCCCGCGAGCGCGCTCGGGGAGCCGCTGCTCGAACGGGTGAAGCGCGGTGGATTGAGCGTTCGGGTGGTGTAGCGGCTGGTGAACTGGCGTTGCGCGCCATGCTCCGCCCTATCGGCTGCTGTCCGGGAACCCTGGGGTCCGAGGCCCGGTGGACCCCCCGTGGACCCCCCGTGGACCCCCCGTGGACCCCCGGTCCTGCGGTGCACCATCTGACCGCGGGGATCCTCCTCGTCGGGCTGTTCGGGACGGTCCTTGGCTTTCGCGAGGTGCTCGATGCGATCGCGACGATGGGTGCCGAGGTCCCCGGATCGGCGTCCAGATCGGCGGTAGCCCGTGGCTCCTCGATCGCCCTGATCCCTGTGGTCTGGGCGGGTCTGGGCGCTTGCGTCGGCCACGGTGCTGGTGCTCTGGAACGCGGTCGCCCCTCGCGCGCGTCCGCAGACCGCCGCATAGGCGAGAGGTTCCGTCGCTCGCGGACGACCGCAGCACGTCACCGACCGAGATTGGCACCATCCGCGGGAGGGCGGCGCGCGAGCGAGGGAAGGACTCGCTGCTCGGCGTCGGTGGTGCGCCGGCGGGGCGCGAGAGTGCGTGCGTCGAGACGTTCGAGTATCGTGCGTCTGGCGAGCGGTCTCGCGGATGCAGATCGAGATCGTCACGCGACTGGAGCAGGGCGCACGCGGTGAGGATCGCCTGGTGGTGCTGCGTTGCGACGATGCTTGCGTGATCGTGATCGCCGACGGCGCAGGCGGGACGGGCTCAGGCGGCGCAGCTGCAGCGTTCGTCTGCGCGCGCGCGGAGGCGGCCGCCCGCCGCGGGACGCGAACTGCGGCACGATGGGTGGGACACCTCGTGCAGACCGACCTCGCGCTGCGCGTCTCGGGGATGGGCGGCGAATCGACGGCGGTCGTCGTCGAGATCGACGCCGAGTGGGGGATCGGCGGGGCGAGCGTCGGTGATTCCGGCGCCCACGCGATCACCGTGGATGCGAGCGTCGAGCTCACCGGCGAACAGCACCGCAAGCCGCTCGTCGGTTCGGGCCGCGCAGTTCCGGTCGGCTTCGGACCGGTGAACCGCCCGGGACAGATCCTGGTCGCGAGCGATCAAAGCGGACCGAGCACGGGCCCTCGGTCGCGTCGACGCGTACGGAGCGGAGGCGCTCACCCCGATAGAAACTCGCGCGCCGGGATGCACACCGCGTCGGCGGGCTCGGTCGCGTCGTACAGGCA
>Ga0105045_10002733_pt1 | contig 14990 bp, 3 predicted proteins | sample MAT02_FD_78089 | JGI IMG/M metagenome (GOLD analysis project Ga0105045, IMG submission 78089) | Freshwater microbial communities from Lake Fryxell liftoff mats and glacier meltwater in Antarctica - MAT-02 (megahit assembly) | ecosystem: Environmental > Aquatic > Freshwater > Ice > Liftoff...
AATAAAATAGGTTCCGGCACCTGGAGAGGAAAAATTCTGAAAAGCTTTATGCAAGTTTGTAGGGCCAGAAACTGCGCCAGCTAACAAAGTAATCCCATCGCTTCCGATCAATTGAGCATCGACGTTGCCCATGGCTAAGTTGCTAATCGCCAAAGTCAGACTTTCACCTGCCGCTAAATCCAGTTTATAGAAATCGGGAGTAGCCTGCGCAAGGAACCGGGTACTTAAATTAGGACCAACCAAGGGGCTTGCCGCCTGATTGAAATGCAACAACTGGCGAGTCGGATTCGAGGTGCCCGTCGCCTTGATTCCAACGGTTGCAGATGTCACTACACTCGATACAACCGTGCTTGAGTAATTGAGATCAATCGTTCCGTCCAAGGACAGAACCGCTTGCATCGTAAAATAAGTTGATCCACCTAGAATTCGAACGTTGTTCCATTGGACAATCAAGCGTTGGGTTGCACCAGTACCTGTGACTTGCCAAAAAATCGCACGCGTTGCGGTTCCCGTCCCTGAGTTATCAATGTTTAGGTCGTCCCATAACACTGCGATTACAGCCAAGCTTGGACTGGCACTCAAATCGGTATTTTCCCATTCGATCGTGCTTCCTCCAAAGGTGATCAATCCATTTGTATTGAATGAAACGCTGTTGTAAGTCGTTCCATAAAATGGAAAGGTGAAGCCCGACAATTGTGTAGAAGCCAATGTGTCCGTAGCGTCATCGCCAACCGCAGCAAAGCTTCTAGTTCCTGTCAGGCGGATGTCGGTGAAGCTAGGCGTCGTGGCAGCGACCGAAACAGAATCCGCTGCCCCAAGCACTGCCATGCGTCGTGACTGCGAAAGAGGAGTACTCAGAGTGAGCGATGTCGGTGTAAGGTCTTCGGCAGTTGCAGAAGTTTGATTCGAAGCTCCGACCGCACTTTCGGATTCGATTGTCGCGTTCAGGACTAACCGTACCGTGTAATCGCCCAGCGTTGCATCGACGCCGCTCACGTTGATTCGATAGGTTCCTGAAGCCGAAGCTTGTTTCAGGGGCAAGAGAACAGCAACTCCATTGCTTGCCGCGGAAGCAATGCCGATAGATGTATTTGCTGGATCAAGGAGTTCGACCTGCGGTCGTAACGTAGATGAAACTGGAGTAACTAGGATACTAAGTGTTTGAGATGCATTGAGCGAAATGGTAAAGCCGTCACTATCCCCCGAAAAACCAATCCAACCACTGCCTGAAGTCTCGTAAATCAATCCACCCAATGGCGAGGTGGCTGTCGGAGTTTGCTGAAAGGGCCCAACGACACGGTCCACGATGTAATTCGCAGTAAAATTGGAAGCGTTCGGATTCCCAAAGATGTCGGTAACTTTGTTTGCCGCAAGAGATGCATTGAGCGTACCTTCTGAATTTATATTGCCAATGGTATATCTTGCTGTGTCAGCGTCCACGACCACCGCGCTGGTAACGTTCCCAATATTGACCAACACATCATTCGACGAAATGGTCGCAGAATCAATCGCTTCATTGAAATCAACATCAAGAACAAGCGATTGCCCGACTGTAATAATACCATTGGAAGCTGGGGTAATAGTTGCTACTTGCAGTGGGATCGCGTCCCATCGAAAACTCCCGGTAAATGCCGACATTTCCGAAGAGTCGCTTTCACGCAAGATACTACCAGCAGCCATACTCATGTTGTGTAGCCCTTGAGTTGCTAGCGGAGTTGTTGCAAACGTGAAATCGATCGAATCTTCATCGACCAAGTTGAAGCCCGTCGCTCCAATAGCATCAACTGCAAAATCTGAAGCATCGACGCTTGATGGAAGATATGGTGCTGATAGATTGACCGTAAAGACAGAAGCGGGGCTCGTCATGCTAGAACCCACCAACGGGACCGTTGACGAGACCTTCAAGTTTAAAAACTGCGAGGGAACGGTAAACGAAGTTGTTAGCGTATTCGAGATTGAGCTCGCTGTAGCCGCTCCCTGTCCCAGCCCTCGGCGGGCAAAGGCCGTCCAGATCTCGCCAAGATTCGCACCCCCATTCAAGGCTGTATCCGCAGCCAGTACAGCGTCCCTAGCTTGGACCAAGCTCGGATTGGCCGGCTGCAATTTCAATGCATCCATGACCAACCTTAGTGCAATTATATTGCCAGCCGAACTCGCTGCATTGTAAATATCGGGTTCGTATCCGTATTTACCAATCAGTAAATGATTCAAGTCCCAAAGTGTGGAAGCCCATCGGGTTCCAACCCAGTGAACCTGAGTCGACTGATTCGTGCCTGTGCCAAAACTTAGAAAAGTTTCGTTTGTTTGGTTGCCGATATCGAAATCATATCGATAACTTCGGATCCCGGGGCCATTGTTGGCTTGACCAACAACATACATGCCAACTCCGCGGGCATCGAGTGTATCTATCGCACTTTTTTGGCGGAACATTAAGCTCCAAAAATCGCTCCAACCTTCTCCCATGCCTCCACTCTGCAACGCACCTAAAGCGCTTGCATTGGCCGGCCCTCCTGTCAAGCGATTGGAAACTCCGTGACCATATTCATGGGATATAATCGACGCATCCATATCACTATCGCGGCGCGGCGAAGTCGACGTGAATTCGTACATCTGCATTCTTGGCGCGAAACCGTCCGGTGGGGTTCCGAAGTTTGCGTTGTTGTTCGCTCCACCGTCCGCGTTATCCTGCGCATCCGCTTGGACCGCATCATTGCCCAATCCTCCTTGACCATAGTTATTGGTCTGGAAATTGCCAGCAGCAGGAGTAAATCCATACAAATAGTGAACATCGTGCAAGACGTTGGTCCAATAAAACAAGTTAGTGACGGCCGCATTCGCATTCAACAACGGTGAAAGAGAAGCGTTGAACGTGGCATTGAAGTTCAACGCCGAGCCGCCATCGGGACGACTTCCTACATCCGCAACATTGTCACCATTTCTATCCAAATGCGCAGCGACATTGTTTCCAATCGTTGTCGTGAACTCAGCACCCGCAATCCCGTTAGTATCATGCCAGCCGAACGGAGAGGCTAACGGTGCTGCGAGGTGCGGGTCGGTCACCGTTTGAAATGGACCATCTGCTGGAGTCTCAGTCGGGATAGCCAACACAGTGTAGGAGGCGTCATTAATCCAATCCCAAGCCATACGCAAATCGCCCGTCGATGCATCGACTCCCAAATGGTACCAATGCTCTCCGTCGGGCGTTCTCGCTATCATTTCCCAAGCCAAATCCAGTTCTCCTGACGGGTTGGGAACCCATACGCGGCTAGCATGCACCGACTCCGTTGAAAGCCCCGGAACACTCAATCGAGTCATCTGCCCCGCACCTTTTCCAGAGTTAAACGAACCAATTGGACCAATGCCCAAAGGCAGATCTAATTGATCCATTGCCGCAAGAGCCGCTGCCGCTGCTGTGATGGCAGAGTCCTTCGTCAGTGCGTCTGAATAGGCGTCGATACTCAGATTAGGAACGAAACTACTCGAAGCAGTGATAACTTGACCACGTCCAGTCAGGTGAACCCCTATAGATGTGTTTTCAATTTCTAACCCACCGAGTTGCTGACGAAGATAGATATGCGTGATACCGGTATCGGCATCGGTGTATTGATCCGTTACCTTCGCCGTCCGAATGGAGTCTACCGTCAATCCGTAGCTTTCAGCGTTACTTTCCAGAAAGCGCATCGCGATCTCTATCGGCGCTCCAGCATTCTCAGCACTCAGAAACTGATTGGCATTGGCCCACATTGTGGTTTCCGGAATGTAGTACGACGATGCGGTAAGTACACGTCGCTCCTCCAGATCCTCAATCGAAAGCATACGATTTCGCGAGTTCTGCCGAGTTGCGAGAAGCTTCTTCAGACTATTCCTCATTGACAAATAGCTTCTCACTTTGGCTCTCTTCTACCTATGCTTATTTCTGCAACGTAGTTTGCTCACCCAAATCATTGAACAAAAAGCAGTGGAGAGTCGAATTTAAACATGTTGCGGCGCGGCATGCCTTCATTCCACAATCAACCAGATTTGACATACCTTTCAAGCGGGAAAGAACTCAAATCCAAGCTTAACCTATTCCAATTCGATTCAAAAGACAATCAGTTATTGGTCGTTCCGCGAACAGTTTTTCGTGAAAAAATCGATACGTTTTGCCGATCGCCACCAACTGGTTCCAAGACTTTGTCTTGGAACCCACTGAATTGCAGGCTCTGCCTACCGAGCCTACGTGCGTTCGCTCACTACCCTCAATGCGACGCGACGCAGAGCATTGTGAGCAGTGCATTCCGAGGCGGAGCAGCGGTGCTAGGAAACGAGAACTACACAGGGTGGCGACGCGCGGAGACTGTCCGAAATACCTAATGCAATGATGGGGCGAGCGTCAAAGGCTGACTACTCCCCTTCCTTTTCAAACAAGTCGTTGCGCCGGAGTTTAGTTTTGTTCAGCGATTGTTCCGTCCGCCAGTTTGCGATCCGCTTGTGGTCACCGCTCAGTAGGACATCTGGAACGGAATGTCCTCGAAACTCAGCAGGACGTGTGTACTGCGGGAACTCCAGCATCCTGTTGCCTCGCGAGAAAGAATCGTCCCAACTGCTTTGCTCATCCCCAAGGACGCCTGGAATCATTCGGACGGTGGAATCCACCACGACCATCGATGCAACTTCGCCGCCATTCAAGACGTAGTCGCCAACGCTGAGTTCTAAAGGACTGAGTATGTCAATGACGCGTTGATCGAAGCCTTCGTATCGCCCGCAAAGCAATATCATCCGTTCGAACCGTGCGATTTCCTCGACGCGGCGCTGATCTAGCCTGTGACCTTGAGGGGTCATCATGACGACTATCCCTGGCGTCTCCGACATTTGCTGTACGGCTTCGACGCAGTAAACGACTGGGTCAACGCAGATTAGCATTCCGGGACCGCCTCCGTAGGGCTTATCATCAATTTTATGATGTTTCGTGTCGGTAGACCACTCTCGCAAATCGTGGATATGGATTTCTACCAATCCACGATCGATTGCCTTGGCAAGCAAACTTTGGGTCAGATATCCCGCAAAAATAGGCGGGAAGAGAGTGATAATATCAAATCGCACAGCGGTCGCTATGACACGGCAACTGGTTGCTTGACCGCTACACCGATCCGAGCAAGGGCATCGGACTGCTGTTTTAAGTGTGTTCCTTTGGAACCGTACTTTTTGATCAGAACCTGAACATTTTCGCTTGGCTGCGCGCCGACGCTAAGCCAATAATCGATTCGTTCGCCCTTAATAATTGCTCGGGCGTCGACTTCCTTGCACATAGGGTCGTAATGGCCCAGTTCTTCCAAGACTCGACCGTCGCGTGGGCAACGTTGATCGATGGCGCAAAGGCGATAAAACGGGCGATTTTTTCTGCCCAAACGCTTCATTCGAATACGAACCGACACTGTGCTAATTCTCCGTGAAAATTGAGTTTGCGAGGGTCGAAAGCATAACGACTCCTGCGAAGCGTGTGGAGACGTATTTCTCCGATTTTTTGATTTGAATGGATTCTTAGCTCCGTTTTTTCTTTCTCAGGAGCCTTTCCCGCTCCTTTTGCATCCTTTCCCGCTCTTTTGGGGTCAAGCGTTTTCCAGTGCTTTGCTTGACTCGCATGCCTTCCATCGGATTGTTAGGGTTGTTTGCCATCATCCCTTGCATCTGCTGCATCATTTTCATTTTGTCACCCATGCTGCCCGATGTCGCCATCTGGAGCATTGGGGCCAGCATTTCGAACTGCTTGACCAAGTCGCTGACTTGGTTTGGCTGAACGCCGCAACCTTTGGCGATCCGGTTTTTTCGGGAGGGGTCGATAACCTTTGGGTTTTTGCGTTCCTCGGGGGTCATGGAATCGACGATGCCCGTGAGTCGACGCATTTCTTTGTCGCTATCGGCATTGGCCATCATTTTGGACAGATCGCCCATGCCTGGCATGAGGGTCAGCATTTTGGTCATAAGCCCCGGTTTTCGAAGCTTTTGCATCATGTCGCGGAAATCACCGAGGGTAAAAATCCCTTTCGACATCCGTTCTTCGAGTTGCTTCCGCTCTTTTTCATCGATGAGCTTGTGGGCCTCGCGAGCGACTTCCAAAATGTCGCCCATTTCAAGGATTCGGCTGGCCATGCCTTCAGGTCGGAAGGGTTCCAGGGCGTCCATGTGTTCGCCCGTCCCGATAAACTTGATCGGAACTTGAGTTACCGCTTTGACGCTCAACAATGCCCCGCCTCGAGCGTCGCCGTCCAGTTTGGTCATAATGACGCCATCGAGCGTCAGGGCTTGATTGAAAGCCTTGGCGCTATTGACCGCATCTTGGCCGGTCATGCCGTCGACCACCAAAAACACCTGTTGCGGTGCGATCTGCTTGTCGATTTGCTTGAGTTGTTCCATCAATTCTTGATCGATGGCCAGTCGCCCTGCTGTGTCGAAGATGGCGACATCGGCCCCGGCAGCTTTGGCGGCAGCGAGGCCCTCGCGGCAAACAGCAACCGGGTCGACTGCGCCCATTTTGCTGAAAACGCCAACGCCCAGTTGCGTTCCAAGCACATGCAACTGCTCGATGGCGGCTGGGCGTTGCAAGTCGGCTGCGATCAGGAAGGGCTTAAGCTTCTTTTCTTTAACGAGCAGGGCCAGTTTTCCGCACGTTGTTGTTTTTCCTGCTCCCTGGAGCCCGCACATCATAATAGTGGTCAGTTCGCCACGCCGCATTGGAATTGAGTTATCCACGGGACCGAGGAGAGCGACCAGTTCCTCGTAAACAATTTTGACTAACTCTTCATGAGGTCGGAGCGAAAGCAATACTCTTCGGCCAGCTGCTGCTTCCGAGACGTCCTCCATGAATTTCCGAACGACATCAATGTTTACATCGGCCTCGACCATAGATTTTTCAACCATGGCCAAGCCGTCACGCATATTGGCGTCCGTGAGTTTCCCTTTGCCCCGGAGCGATTGGAAAGCGACTTGTAGGCCTTCTTGAAGCGACTGAAACATTTTTTTAGGTGGTTTTGCAGATGGGAAGTGACGTGGCCAAACAAACGAAGGCGAGGCGATGGGAGGGCTAGTGTCCCAATTCACTGTAATTTGTATTCGCGTGTTGGCATCTCCGAAAGTCTCTTGTGAGAATTTTGAGCCCTTTTGCCGATTTCCTCGAAAAGCAGAAGCGGCAGGCTTAAGGAAGCGAGTAGCAAAAGCCGCGCACGCTTGTTCGAGCAGTCAAATAGCGAAATAAAACTGACCTGAGCACTTTTTTGCGATTAGGGCCACATCGAGCCCTAAAGTGGAACTTTTGCAGCTCACCCCCCCTCCAAGCCAAGCATTCAATTGTGTGGATCGTGGCAGTTTTAGGGCCTTTTGGCAACAAGTAGTGGATTTAAAACGACTTGCATGCCAGGAAGTCGCATCTAACTGCACTTGATTCGTTGCAATGCTTGCGACGCGAATTAGACTCGAAATTGCGAGTCACTATTGTTTCGCTTATTGTTTTGCCCCTTGTTTATGGCACCTGATTGAGGTTTGTCGATGACCACCGTCGGTTTCGGAAGTAGTTCCTTTTCCAACAGTACCCCCAAAAAAGATCGCGAGAGGAAGCGTAAGCACCTCTCCATTCGGCAATCGCTTTTGGAATCTTTAGAATCCCGTCACCTAATGGCTGCGGGGCCGCAGCTTATTGGCGTGCAGCCGAATGAGGGATCTGCGATCGCACTTGGCGATGCAGGCTTGAAAGCGACGGTTTTAAACTCAAGTCCCCGCGAAATTACTTTACGCTTCGACGACGCGACTGCGCTGGATGCAAATACGTTTAGTGGAATCCAAGTGAAACGGGCGGGATCCGATGGGATTTTGGACTCAGCGTACTTGAGTACCGATCTTGGAACAAGCGGTCAAGTTGTGCTGGACTTCAGCGCGTCACTGCCTGGTCAGCAGGGAAACGGTTTGGAGCTCAGGTTTACCCAAGTGGCTCGGACAACGAGCTTACAAGGTAAGCCGTTGAGTTGGCCGTTGGTGTCTGTCGAAGGCAATCGCATTAATATCGAGGTCAACACGCTAGCCGGAAACAAAACTACCGCGTCCGATTTGATTCGAGCGATGTCCATAACCGAGAATCCACTGGTCGCATCCAAAGTTTTGGTGAAGAGACTTCGGGGTTTTGAGGGCACGGTCATCGCCGATACGGTTCCGGTGGGACGAATTCTAACTTTGCAAGGTGCTGATACGGCGCGAGTTTCTTCAAACTTAAATAGTGGCAATAATTTCCTCCAAGTCGAATTTCTTTCCACACGGCCAGGCTCGGCCGGAGCAAATACCACTGTTGAGTTTGTTTCTCGTGATTTTGGTGGCCAAGTCGCTCCGACTGTTACCGTTACGGGGCGAGCTGTTCGAGTCGAAGTCAACAGCAACTCAAGATTTTTGACAACTGCTCAAGAAGTTATCGATGCGATCAACAACTCGACGGAAGCGGCCGCTGTCTTGCAAGCACGGCTGGTGAGCGGCTCGCCATCTGCCCGAATTGGGTCCAATTTCGCCACGCCGACGCAACTCACCTTGACATCGGGTGATGACGTCTCAATCACGCCTGCATACATAGGTTTTGGAGATTCGAATCGCGAAGTTGTCATTCGATTTGCTGAATCTTTGCCTGACGATTTCTACATCATTGACATCTTGGGGACAGGTCCGTTTACGCTGCGCAACACCGATGGACTCCCTTTCAACGGAGGTTCCAGTCAAAGCGTCCGCTTCGACTTAGATTTGGGAACGACCGTTCAAGCGGTCGTGCCACAGCCCGTGGTGCGTGCTTCCGATGGAAGACTAACGCAACTCCGAAACCAAATTTTTGTTTACTTTAGCGAAGACGATTTAAATACAGTTGAAGCGGTTAAACCTGAGTATTACCAACTCATCTACACTCGTGATACGTTGAATGGTCTAGATGATATTTCGTTCCGACCGTCTTCGGTAAGTTACGATGCGTCTTTGAATCGAGCTACTCTCGTGTTCAATAGGTTCATCGATGCTCTTGTTGACCCCATCTCGCTGGCAACGTTACCCGTTTCTGCGATGCGTTTACGGATAGGAAATAGCGAGTCCCCGTCCAACTCACCTGTTTCTGTGATTGATCCAGCAGCAGATCCCGGAAGTCGTTTTGCCAGCGCAACCGACTTGGGAAGTGGCTGGCTAACGGGCCCGGGCGCCAAAGCAGCCATCGTCAATTCCGAAATTATAAACACGACAACTTATAATCTGGACTACCCAGGTGCGAACGATGAACAAGGCAATCGAGACAATCGTTATCAGAATCACGTGACACGTGTCGATACCGATGGAATTGCTATTGTTAGCTATAACTTTGCAGCACAACTTGGTACCGCGAATTCCAGCGTTCAATTGAACACGATCACTGAACCGCAGAAGAATTTGGTTCGACAGGTGATGTCTCTCTACGAACGGTACCTTGGAGTCCGTTTTACGGAAAGCGATAATCTTGGATTCACCATTGCTGTCGGCGATATGCAGGCAATCAATTCGAACACTTCTCTTACGACGGTCGAGACCAATCGTCCTGGTGGCTTGACGTATGCTGCAGGTCCTTTGCTCTCAAACCCCGCACAGTCAGCGGTGATTATAGACAGTCAGGATTTTAACCGTGCTGACGACAACCTTTTTGGAACCGAACTTTTTCGTTCGTTTATGCGTGGCGTCGGTGTCCTTTTAGGTCTAGGAAATGCGGATGAGTTAGCCCAGGCAACAGTCCAAAATAACCAGCCCATCACCGATCCAAACGTGGAGCAAGTCTTCCCTGGTAGTGCCGATATTATACATGGCCAATTTGTGCTTCGCCCTGAGGGGAAAGACATTGACCTGTATAAAATTTCAATTCCGTCTCAGGGAGGTAAGCTTCAACTGCAAATTGCGGCAGAACGTCAAGCCGATTCGAGTTTGCTCGATGCTTCGTTGCGACTCTATCGAAACGAAGGTACCCCATCCACTCCTCGCTGGATCGAGATTGCTGCCAACGAAGATTACTTCAGCGAAGACCCTCGCATCAATCTTGAGTTTGTTCGTGGTGGCGACTATATCATCGGAGTGAGTGCTAAAGGAAATACATCTTACAATCCGCAAATCGAAGACTCCGGAATCGGAGGAAAATCGGAGGGCAAGTATCAACTGCGAATTGACTACAAGCCACCGGCCGCGTCCAGCCTAGTGGACATAAATGGCTCGCCGACTCCCTTGGATGGAGACGGAAATGGTCGACCTGGTGGGGTTTTCAACTATTGGTTTGTTCCATCGAGGTCAGATCGAGCGGTTGCTGATGGAACGCCAGACACCTCCGCATACACGGTATGGGTGAGCAAGACCCCGCCTCCTACTGACCCTACTCGTCCGCTCCCTCCACTTGGGACATTAGCTCGACCGTACACCACAATAGTTGCTGCATTGCAAGATGCAGACAACTTTGCACGCACGGATTTAACTGGTCGCAGAGCTGTTATTGTGCGGATTCTTGGCAATACAACAAATCGTGCTTACGAAATCGGTTTCAATCGCTTTGGCGCAGTTTTGGCAGATGGATCGACTTTTGATGTTCCGAAAAACGTAACCGTAATGATCGACGCTGGTGCAATCATAAAGGTTGGCCGCGCTCGAATCAGCGCGGGTAGCTCTACGGTAAGCGTGGATCGAAGTGGTGGCTCTCTCCAATTGCTCGGAACACCTGATACCAGAGTTATTGTAACTTCGATCAACGATACCTTAGGAGTTGGTGTCAATCCAGACCGAACACCGCCGGCTGCTGCACCTGGCGACTGGGGCGGGATCGATTTTAGAAATAGAATTGATGGAAGTGATGAAACGCGAAGCGATAAGGAACGCAACGGACTATTCTTGAACGCGGTAGTCCATTCCGAAATTCGTTTCGGCGGCGGACAAGTGGTTGTAGATGGTGTGTCTCAAATCATAACACCGATCCATATGGTGGATTCACGACCTTCGATCGTTAATAACTTGATTACCAGAAGTGCGGATGCCGCGTTAGCAGCAACGCCAAACAGCTTTAAGGAAGACGACTTCGTCGATCCTCGTTCGCAGGCCAACGGTTTCTTTATTCCAGACTACGATCGGGTAGGTCCTGAGATTCACGGAAATCGCGTTTTCAACAATACGATTAACGGGCTTTTCATTAAGACACGCACCGGTGTCGCTGAATCTTTAGAGACCTTAACGGTTACTGCTCGATTCGATGATATTGATTTGACTCATGTTATAGGTGAGAATTTAGTAATCGCCGGACAAGCGGGTGGTGGGATCGTCGATACGGCATCACCTCCGACCACTGTCGTCACCCTGAATGCAGTTGCCGGTGGCTCCCTGACCGCTGGCACTTTCAATTACCGATTGGTTTATGTCGATGCTGCTGGCAACGAAAGCTTGGCCTCGATGCCAACCGCATCCGTCACGGTTTTGGCGAACAGTTCTATCGCACTCAACAATTTGCCAACTGTTGTTAGCGGGTCGCCATATGTCGCTCGACGATTGTATCGAAGCGATTCGACCGGAGCTGGCATCTACCGTCTCGTCTCCCAGCTCAATGCAGTCGCGAATACGTTTGTTGATAACGGTACCGTTACCGGTGGCCAACTGGTTCCGCTTACCATCAAGGTAAGATCACGGCTGGACGGCGGATTAGTGATCGATGCCGGTTCTGTTCTCAAAATGCGTGGTGCGAGGATCGAAATCAGAGATGGTGGTACACTTATCGCTGAGGGAACTCCGTCGTTGCCAATCGTAGTGACCAGTTTGAACGATAGTCGATATGGATTTGGCGGGACTTTTGATACGGCGAATACTCGTGGCACACGGCAACCGGACGAGGGTGATTGGGGCGGAATTTTTGTTGGACACGGCAGTTCCGCATCCCTGGATTACAATCGTTTGTCGTACGGAGGTGGTACGACAAGAGTGGAAGGTGGATTTACTTCCTTCAATACCATAGAGATTCATCAGGCAGATTTTCGATTGACCAATTCTCGATTGGAAAACAACGCTGCAGGCGATGAAAGTTCGTCTGGTTCAGTACGAGTTGGGAGAGGAACAAATTCGGCAGCGGCGATCTTTGTTCGAGGATCCCAGCCTGTCTTAATCAATAATCGAATCAACGACAATGAAGGGCCTGCGATTAGTATCGACGTGAACTCGCTGGGGCCTGATCTGATCAATGATCCGGGGCGCCAATCCGAGTTGCTGAATCGCACTTTGGACTACTCGGAGAACCAGGGCCCTCTCATTGATGGCAATCGACTCTCGCGAAATGCGATCAACGGGATGGTTGTTCGTGGCCAAACTTTGACCACTCAAAGCGTTTGGGATGACACGGACATTGTTCATGTGGTTCAAAACCAAATCACATCTGATAATTTTCATACTTTCGGTGGTTTGAGAATCAAGAGCTCTGCCACTGAGAGCTTAGTTGTTAAGTTTGGTGGCGGGACATCGCTTGCGGGGCTCAACGCCACTGGAACGCCTTTGGATATTGATAACAGGGTAGGCGGTAGCATTCAAATCGTTGGACAACCCAATTTTCCAGTTATTCTCACCTCGCTTGCAGATGATAGCGTTGGAGCAGGTTTTGGTATCGATGGTCGATCGGCATTCGACACCGACAACAACGATGTGACGACAGGTCTCGTGCGATTGCCGACCGGACCTGAGGTAGATCGCGGGACGCTCATCGACAATGACGTCGACGTAAACTTGCCCGGTTTCTTTTCGTTCAGGCCTTCAGCAGGGGGCAACGCAACGTTCCTTTCGAATTCTGGAATTACAGCACAGGGAACCAGCCAGAAATTCGTCAATGCAGACGTGATTTTCGATTTCACCAACTACATCGATATCGGTGCGATCGGCAATGGATTCGAGTTGGCCAATACCACGATCACGTTGCAGCCAACGTTGATTTCACCAGATCTGGTTGTGAGCGAGGGCACGTTCCCCGGCAACAACGGAGTCCCAGTTCGATGGAGAATTGAATCTCGATTTGACAACGGCGTATCGAAATTGTTTAACACGCTGATTTTGAATAGTGAACAACCGCTTGGAGCAATCGACTTTATCAATTATTTGGATGAAGACATTGAATCGCCAATCGATGATTTCCTCTACGTTACCGGAACGCCGGGACAGCCCGATTTCCGTGCTTTCACGATCGACGATTTTGAGCGAATTGGGTTTTCCCACGGGGGCATCTATCAGCAGGGTGTGGATCTTCAAAACGCGACCTATACCGGCTGGGCAGCCGACCGATTTCGATCTTTAGCGGGGGCTATCGAGACGACAGGAACGAATTACACGTTGCCTGGCAACATCAACATCGCTAACTTGCTACCTCGGAACGACCGTGTTCTGGGACCTGTTAACGGTCTGGCTGATGTGACCACCGCATTCGCTTGGCGAGTGGACCCGAATGCGACTTCGGCTAGAATCGTGAGCTTCTTAGAATTGGTACCGACGGCAATCCAACAGGTAGCAACTCCTGGAGCGTGGGAAGGGGTTTCGGCACAGACCTATTCGAATGACCGCAATGTCGGCGTCGTTTCCGAACGCGAGTCAGCACGAGCAAGTGCGCCGTCGGCGAACGATACACCGTCTTCTTCTCAAAACCTTGGGCAACTTGCAAAGCTTGCAACCAGCGGTGACGAAAATGCTCGATTGGGCTTTGAAATACAGGGCGTACTCAACAAGCCATCGGATGTTGATGTTTACAGTTTCACTGCGAACGGACGAACCGAAGTTTGGCTTGACATCGATCGAACAACGACTGGTTTGGATACCGTCGTGGAGTTGGTGTCGGCTGATGGAACCATTTTGGCACTCTCTGACGATTCCTATCTTGAGGAAACGCAAAGGCTGACTAATCCGTTGTACTCCACTCTCTCCGGGAATAGCGCGAGCCCACTGCGAAAGGGTTCCCTCATCCAAGTACCGAGGACCTCGCGTGGCGAAGCGAGAGACGACTACAGCACCAATCCTAAAGATGCTGGTATGCGAGTGTTGTTGCCTGGACAGGCCAATCAAGCGTCGTTGTACCATGTTCGTGTTCGAAGCAGCAATCAGACTCCCGGGCAACCGGTTGGTACCCCTGCGTTGAGCAATCCCGCATCGGTCGGCAATGGCCTTTCACGCGGTTCCTATCAATTGCAGATCCGCCTGAGTGAAACACAGGAGTTACCAGGCACGTCGATCAGCTACGCAGACATTCGATTTTCGTCGAACGGAATTACGTTGGCTGGAGTACCACGACACTCCCCTCTGGTTGGTGAAACAGCCGAGGTCCAGACAATTACCAACGACTCGATTCAAACCGCTCAGCCTTTGGGAAACATTGTCCAGACAGATCGTCAGACAATTTCGATTGCAGGGAGTTTGAGCAGTAGCACCGATGTGGATTGGTATTCGTTCTCAATTGAATATCAATCCTTGATCAGTCCACTCGCTCGATATCTATCGACCATTTTCGATATTGATTATGCCGACGGCATCGGTCGCGCTGATATGTCGATGTACTTATTTAGGCCCACGGTCACCAATAATGTCCTGACCGGCGGCACATTGATTCAGTATGGGGAAAACAGCAACATCCTTGACGACCGGAACACTGCCTTGCGAGGGGCCGATAGCACGGATTTAGGTCGAGGCACCACCGGCTCATTGGATCCATTTATCGGCTCGGTCGAATTGCTCGCAGGCAATTACTTGTTGGCGGTAACGAATCGTTCGCAGGTTCCTTCGGTATTGGCAAACCGATTGAACCGAACAGGAATCAATGACTCGGGCGTTCGAATTCAGCCTATTAACAGCGGACGGTTTATCGTTGAAGATCGCGTTGGTAACCGTCTTAGCGCGGTGGCCCAAGGACCAATCACACCAACGTTCCTTCCTCAGTCATCGCGAATTGAATACACCCTGGGCGATGTGCCGATGTACTATATTGC
>Ga0105045_10002734_pt1 | contig 14984 bp, 12 predicted proteins | sample MAT02_FD_78089 | JGI IMG/M metagenome (GOLD analysis project Ga0105045, IMG submission 78089) | Freshwater microbial communities from Lake Fryxell liftoff mats and glacier meltwater in Antarctica - MAT-02 (megahit assembly) | ecosystem: Environmental > Aquatic > Freshwater > Ice > Liftoff...
ACTCAACGCATTTCTCCAATTCAGATCATGCGTTGCCGCAGGAAATCGCTTGAACGCATCGTGGAAGTTGTGCTGAGCCAGCGCCAAATTCTTTAGATTGTTACTGCATTGCATCCGGCGGGCAGCCTCGCGGGCCGACTGAACCGCGGGGAGTAACAACCCCACCAAAATGCCGATGATGGCAATAACCACCAAAAGCTCCACCAAAGTAAAACCCTGTCTCATTTTCATCTGAATTACCCTTAAATAGGACACGAAGGAAGATAACTAGCCTGTAATGTATGAATTGTCGGTGAATAAAACAAGCCAATTGAAAAAGTTTTGGGGATTTTTTAAAAAAAAGTGCGAATAAACAAAAAACATTCTTATTGGCGGCTTAGAGCCAGATTTCTTGGGACATTTCTCGGGAATTGCGTACGATTGCTAACGGTTTCGTTGTCATGAAAAGCCATAACCGGTTCTTCGCATCGCATTTTTAGAGGCCGAAATTGATCTTTCGAACTTGGTTCCTTTTTTCGGCTTTGGTATTGGATTCCGCTTGTTTCGCCCAATCTTCGTTCCAGTTCGTGGATCGTCGCGAAGAGTCAGGGATCGTATCCAAACACTATGTTGACGAAACGGAACCTTGGTTGCCGCGATTGATGGTGGCCGGAGTGGCAACGTTCGACTACGACGGAGATGGTGCTCTTGATTTGTTTCTTCCGAGCCAACCACTTCCATTTCCAACGGACTCGCAAGCCGTTATCCAACCAGCCGACTATCGTGGGAATCGACTTTATCGCAACTTAGGAGACGCTCGTTTTGTGGACGTGACGCACGTTTCGAAACTGACATCTCAATCGCACACGCTCGGTGTGGTTGCAGGTGACCTGGATCATGATGGAGATCAAGATCTAGTGCTGAATAATTGGGGCGGGGTTGAGCTTTTCTTGAACCAAGGAGAGGGCACGTTTGAGAAGGCGACATTAACCCAAACACCCCAAAACTCCCTTCCTTCCAAGAACGCACTTTTGTTTGGTGCCGGTATTTGTCTAATAGACGTAGAGAACGATGGAGACTTGGATATCTTTGCGGCGAACTATGTAAGGTTTACGACCGAGGCCTATCGCTTGCTTGCACCCAGGTCCGGCCCATATCCACCTGGGCCAAAGGACTTTGACCCCATGCCAAACACGCTTTGGCTGAACGATGGCGAGGGTCGGTTCGTTGATCGCTCCGCAGAACTCGGCATATCCCACATTGCTGGTCCGAGCATGGGAATCATTGCAGGGGATTGGGATGATGATGGTTACAGCGAAGTATTTCTCTGCAGCGATGCAGCCCCCAATCAATTGCTCGTCAACGCGTCAGGCAAAGTCTTTACGGACGACGCGATCCTGCATGGCGTGGCCTTCGATGTCACCGGCAGCGCGAATGGAAGCATGGGTGTCGATGCAGGTGACATCGATAATGACGGTCTCGAAGATTTGCTCATTTCGAATTACACAGGACAGACCCCTGTCCACTACCGAAACCTCGGGGGAGGACTATTTGAGGACGTCTCGCGACGATCACGCGTCGGTAGCACCCTGCTTGCTCAAACGAATTGGGGCGTTGGTCTAGTCGACTTCGATCACGATGGTGATTTGGATGCATTCTTTGCGAACGGTCACTTCCTGCGTGAGATCGAAAAAACCGACGATCGAACTAGATTTCGCGAGACCAACACAATCATGAGAAACGATGGCCATGGTCGCTTCGAGGATCTTTCTCGCAAAGCAGGACCCGGATTGCAAATCAAAGAAAGCAGTCGTGGAGCCGCATTCGATGACCTGGATTCAGACGGTGATATCGACATTCTGATCTTGAACGCATCGTCTTATCCAACATTGCTCATCAACGAATCCACGCTAACCGGCGGATGGTTAAAGGTTCGATTGATCGGTAAGCAATCCAATCGAGACGGAATCGGGGCTCAGGTGATTGTTGAAGGCCGTCAAAGAATAGTTCGATTTGTAAGGGCAGGACGTGGTTATCAAAGTCACTTCGGCACAACCCTTCACTTCGGCTTGCCAAATACCAAAGAGGTACCAAAGGTCAAGGTACGTTGGCCGAGCGGAAAAACTGAGTCCTATCCAATCGACTACATCAATTTCCAGCTTACCTGCATCGAGGGCAACGGTACTACAGATCGTTGATTTTCAACGTTTCAATTAATCATTTGGGTCAAATAACTGGCCACGAATGGAATAGTCATTGCGTCTGACCAATACCTTTGTCAGTTTGACCGATAGCATTTTCAAGCTAGTCGAATAACTCGTGCCCTTGGCCTCATTCAGTTGGCTCTTCCGCAGAATTAATAGGCGAAAGATTGAGGACAATCGTCCTAAAATTCATAGTCGGACTCGGCAGGTGCGACCTACTTGGTCGCAGCGTGCATGATTTTTTCTTGTGTCGCTTCTTCGCGGGTGAACTCGGCGGTGATTCGTCCCTCGCTCAACACCAGAATTCGATCGCTCAACGTTAGCAGTTCCGGCAACTCGCTCGAGGTAACGATCACGCCTAGTCCATCTTGGCAAAGCCTATTAATGAGTCGATACAGTTCTGACTTTGCACCCACATCGACCCCACGCGTCGGATCATCGAGCAGCAGAATTTTCGGCTGAGTCAAGAGCCATCTGCCAACAATGCACTTCTGCTGATTACCGCCACTGAGACTCGTGATGGCTGACTCAAGCCCAGCCGTTTTGACTTGCAGCTTGCTAACCATCCCAGAACTCGCGTCTCGCTCCAATTTACGGCTGAGCAATCCCGCACTAAGCGTCTCTTCCAACGAGCAAATGGAGATGTTCTGCCCGACATTCATCGCAGGGAATATCCCTAATCGCTTTCGATCCTCAGTGACCAACGCAATGCCTGCCTGACAAGCGTCCGCCGGATGGCTTAGGACATAAGGTTTTCCCTTGAGCAGCATTGTCCCTTGTACAGGGTGTTCCGATGCGCCGAACAAACATTCCATCAGTTCGGTTCGGCCAGCTCCCATCAGTCCAGCTATTCCAAGAACTTCCCCGCGTCGAAGATGAAAACTAATATCTTTGAGACGGTATCCGCGCGCATGTCCTGGCCATACCAACGATAGATTCTTTACCTCTAGAATGACCTCTCCTGGCGCAGAACGCTCACCTAGTTCCAGCGACTCGAGCTCGCGGCCCACCATCCATTTTGTGATTTCATTCGCGTTGGTCTCGGTGGTCTCCAAGGTGCGAATGAAACAGCCATCTCGCAAAACAGTGATTCGATTCGAAAGCTGAAAGACCTCGTCCATCTTGTGCGAAATGTAAAGGATCGTTGCTCCTCGCTCTCGCAGCTTCGAAATCACTCGGTACAGCCTCGCCACCTCGCTCTCCGTCAAGGCGCTCGTTGGCTCATCCATAATAAGGATCTGGCTCTTCAAGCTTAGCGCCTTCGCGATCTCAACAAGCTGCTGATCGCCCACGCGCAGACTGCCAGCTAGTACCCTCGGATCGATATCTGTTTCCAGGTCATTGAGGAGTTTCTTTGCAGCTAAGTCCATGAGTCTATCTGAACGCAGTCCCATCGAGCTCCGGAGTTCGCGTCCAAGGAAAATATTGGCAGCCACCGAAAGCTGTTCCACAAGATTGAGTTCTTGGTGGATGATGCTGATGCTGGCCGATTCCGCATCGCGAGTACTACGGAATTGAGCTAGCTGGCCAGAGACATGCAGCTCGCCGTCATAATCGTTGATGACCCCGGAGAGGATTTTCATCAGCGTGCTTTTGCCAGCTCCATTCTCACCGCAAATCGCGTGGAGTTCGCCTTGGGTAATATCGAACGAGACGTCCGATAGTGCGCGTACACCAGGAAATGTCTTGCCGATTTTTCGCAGCGAAACGATTGTGTTAGCCACGAGCTTTTTGCTTCTCGGTTAAACCGTAAACGAACAGCCCGACGAGCACTGTGACGACCGTGATAACCGCCTGCTTCTCCCCCCGGGTGCTCATCGCGATCAATCCTGCAAAGAGCGAAAGTGTGATCATCGCACAGACCCCGAGCGCACCGGGGAATAGTCTTCGTCCGGAACCCCTGAGCTGTTGTAGTTGGCTAAAGGTTACTGCAAGCACAACCACGATCCCAACGATTAACCCCTCCCAAATATCGGCTCCAGATTTGATGATCTTCGAAACCGAGTCAATTACGATTCTAAGAAACAGCGCACCAAGAATCGTTCCAGTCACAGTTCCGATTCCACCTTGCAAGCTACAACCGCCAACAACGGCAGCCGCGATTGCGTTCAATTCGTGGCCGCGTCCTTGGTTCACAGGCGCGCAGACACCTTCGTTGGCTAGATAGAAGACACTCGCTAGGCTGGCCGTCATCGCTCCAAATACATAAGCAAACCACTTTAAGCGATCGGTGCGAATCCCGCTTAGTTTAGCGGCTTGCTCGTTGCCACCCAAAGCATAGATGTGCCGGCCAAGAACCGTTCGATTGAGAATCAACAAGGTGATAGTAGCGAGCACCATGAAAACAGCTACCCATAGATAGACATGCTTGGAATCACGGAGCCAAGTGAAGAACGGGTGGTCGATATTGACCTGCGCTTTCTTACTGCTCTGATAAGTCGAGGTCGTGTACTCGCAAAGAATACGGGCCATCGAACGCAATCCCACCAACGTGGACAAGGTCGCAACAAATGGAGGTAATCGAATGCTAGTGATCAGCCATGCATGCAATGTGCCAACGAAAAAACCTGAGATCAATCCCATCGCAATACTCACGATGACGACCAAACTCTGTACGAACAGGCCAGCCTTGCCTATATCGGTAGGGATAGATTTGCCAGCAGCATCAACCACCATCGGGAACAAATAGGTTCCAAGTGGTCCATATTGCAAATAGATCATACTGCACGCGATCACCGTCCCGGAGAATGCGATCATCGAACCAGACGAAAGGTCGATCCCACCCGAGACAATGACCATCATCGCGCCGAGTGCAAAGATCCCCAAGAGTGCAGTCTGTCTGCCGATCTCGATGGTATTGGTATCCCATTGAAACCAATAGGACCGGTTCGTATCGGCCACGAGTGTCACACCGATGATGGCAACAATGGCGATAACGAGTGCGATTTCGTTTGGACGGATGCCGAGCTTTGCAAGTAGTCCTGAACGTTGATTGGTCATGAGCTCTTCAAATTGTATTTGGCGAGCCACTTCTTGAAGTCATCGAGCTTCATGAAATCGACCACCTTCGCATCGAAATCCTCAGCCTTGAGTACAGACCCTTCGTTCGGCACAACAAGTCTAAGTCCCGTAGTGTAGATATCCGCGTCGACGCCCGTGTTCGGGAACATCTCTTTCTCGACGGCTGGATTCTCTAGTACCATTGCAGACAGCAAGCGTACTGCTTGAAAGCCCATGTCGAAAGGGTTTTGGACCAACATCGCATCGATGTTTCCTTTTTCCATTTCTTGAATGGCTGCTTCCTGGGCATCAAAGGTAACAACAGTCATGTCCTTCTTCACTCCTGCCGACTCCACGGTTCGAGCGATGGCAGGTGCGTTGTAGGCCCAAATCCCGACCAAGGCCACGAGATCGCGGTGATTCGACAGGGCGTTTCGAACATTTTCCTGAGCCCGTGTTCGGTCGGTTTCGTCGCTAATTCGATCTTTTTCAGTATATGCACTGCCAATTCCCTTTTTGAAACCGTCCATGCGGCTTCGGGCATTGTCATTGTCTGTGTAGCCAGCAAACTGGGCGTAGCCGCCTGCACTTTTCTCGCGACTGGCCAGAATCCCGGCAGCAGCTTTACCAAGCAACTCGCCAGCCGTCACGTTGTCGGTGCCGATGTAATACTTGCGGTTCCCACGATACTTGGTTCGCAGGAGATCGCCGTCCACCGTGATGACGTGAACGCCTTTTTTACGAAAGTTATCGAGTTCTTCCGCGATGGATGGGTTGTCTGCAGAAATCGCAGAGAGAGCGAGGCCAGCCAAATCGGATTGGCTGGCCAACTGTCGCAGACGATCAATTTGACCTTTAATCGAACCGTCTGGAACTTCCATCGAGGCGGAGAGCCCCGACTCTGCTAGTTTAAAATGCTTCTCACCCTCCTGAAGTCCCTGTCGACACGCGTCCCAAAACGGGTCGTCGGTATTGACCACGAAAACGATTCGACGTTTGGCACTAGAACCGGCAGTTGCGTTGCCTGCCTTGGTTGCATCCCCCTTCTTGGCTCCATCGCAGCCAATGATCAAGGTTGCCATGGCAACGAGCAACGAGGCGGAAAGCCAGCGGCTGGGCAATCCAAAGTGCTTAGACAACGAAAGCATCACGGTTTGCAATCCTTAAAAATAAAATGGTCGTTTAAGAAGTCGAAACCACCAGGGCGAAAGGTGGTGAGCCGGGAAGCAGCGGCAACTGCGGTTCACAGAAAAATCTCATCCCGAAGCGTCAGCGAGGGGCTTAGCGAATATCCCTCGCTTACGCATCGGGTTGTGAAAAATCCAAGTTAACGGCGTTTTCCTGTTTGTAGTAAGATACTCATTGTCGTTTGGGATGCCAGTAGCCCGCCGGAGCTCACGTGTCGAACTTCCAAATAAATCCCAAAAGTTGAAGCCTCCCAACCTATAAACTTCCATGAAATCCCGATTCGGAATCGAACAGGCAATCTGCGCAGCATGGCCAATCGAGCATTGGAGGGAGTCAATCGTGGTCATCGCCGCCAGCGGAGGGGCCGATAGCACAGCTCTGGTGGAAGCCCTGCTTCAAATCAGGCCCGACCCGGCTCGAACCATCCTCGCTCACTATAACCACGCGATGCGCGGGGCCGAAAGCGACGCCGATCAGTTCTTTGTCGAATCGATTGCCAATGGACTTGGTGTCAAGTGCATCACAGCCCGAACGACTCAGCACGAAACCTCCAAGCCCTCGGAAAGCAGCCTGCGCAAGTTGCGGCATCAGTTTCTAAAGGAGGTTGCATCGAACCATAACGCTAGATGGATTGCGATGGGACATCAAGCAGACGATCAAGTAGAAACCTTCTTGCACCACTTGCTCCGCGGGAGCGGGCCGAGCGGATTGTCTGGCATCCAAACATTTCGCTCGATCGATGCGTTGGTCGATATTGCAAGGCCATTGCTCAACGTGCACCGCTCTGAAATATTAGACTATCTTCAAGGCAGAAATCAAACCTATCGCGTTGACAGTTCGAATGCGACGCCTGACTACACACGCAATCGCATTCGCAACGAGTTATTGCCGAGCTTACGATCGTTTGCCAAATCGGAGTCTCTGGATGTTCGATTGTTGCAAGCCCGCGAGCTGATTGCAGAGGAGCATGCCGCGTTCGTTGAGTTGGCCGATCGGTGGCTTGCCAAGATTGGCTATGCGTCCGAAGATTTTTCGGAAACCTCGGAAGAAGCGGAGAATCGTCACAAGCAGTTCTCAGTGCCGATACCGATGTGCAGAAACGAACCGTGGCCAATCATTCGCGAAGCGCTGGTCATGATTTGGCATCGCATGGATTGGCCACTGCGAGAGATGAATCATAAGCATTGGCGGAAGCTGCAGAAGTTGATTGAACTAGCGTCTCAAACAACGCATCCAAAACGTCTAGAACTGCCAGGGCGAATCCTAGTCACCTGCCGCAAGGGGTTGTTGCGGATAGACTTACTTACCGTTTAACGCATTGTCATAAACTCCAAGGATCTGGAAGAAGATCATGAAGATGGCCGTGATGATCATGGCTGCGATAAACATCCATACCGCAAAGCCGGCCATGATTGCAAACTGCTTCATTGCATATTGTGCCTTCTCGCGGTAGACCACGGCCATGCGTTCCAGAGATTCGCTATCCGAACCGCTCATCTCGCCGACCTCAACATTTTGGATAAACTCCTCTGGCAGCAGTTTCGGTGCGTCGAGCGCTTCGGCAAAGGACTTTCCTTTGGTGATCGCTGTTGTCATCTTTTCGAGTCCAGAAATGTAGTAGTAGTTACCCGTACTGAGCAAGGCATCGCGGACGCTTCGTTTGGCATCGACACCAGCACCCAACATCATCGACAAAGTCATCGACAACCTAGACAAAGCGGTCATAGTAAGAGCCGTTCCAATGACCGGTACGTTACGAATGAGAGGCACCAATGTTTTGTGACAACCAAACCAATTCTTCCAGATGGCGAAAGCTACGACCGCCAGCGTTCCAAAGAAAACCGCCGAGATACTCATAAAAGTCAACATGCCCGACACGCCTCGCAATCCAATGCCGGTGAGATCAAGCGGTTTGTCCTGTGGCGAGCCTGCTTTGAAGAATCCGTTGATGAGAATAACGCCGCATGCGATTGCAAACGCCAGACACAACTGGATAACAGGGAATGTAATTTGCGAGATAAAGGCACTGCGTGTCTGCTTGAGATCCTGGTAGTAATCGGCCATCTCACGAAACGTTCGGTCCATGCCTCCTGCATGCTCGCCTGCATCGACCATCTTCACCAGCAACAACGGGAAATAATAACCCTGCAGCCCCATCGACTCCGAAAGCGAATGGCCCTTGCGCAAGGCATCGATCATGTTCGTGGCTACTTCGCGGTGGCGGGTTGTACCCGCTTTGGTCTCAATACCGAGAATGCGGAGCAAATCCACGCCCGACTTTAAACCCATCGACATCCTACGGCAAAATGCCTCTAGGGCCTTGAGTGAGATCCCACCGAAAACCCTTTCCATGCTTCTGACATTGCCAGACTTTGCATCGGGCTGGCTGCCTGCGTCGCCTGGTCTTGATGTGGAAGTCATGGTTGAGCCTGATGGAATTGCCAAGATTATTCGGGTTAGTAGTTCTACCCCAGGATACCGTCATTATGGCTTGCCTGCGCGGAGTTCGCCACGCAATAAGAGCTAATCGTAGCAGGCACATTCCATGTGCCGTAGCCACAAAAACCAAAGGTTTTGAATTGCGAACGGCACATGGAATGTGCCTGCTACTATAAAACCTCGATAGAATCGCGGTTTCAGTAATGTGGCGGCTTGTCGTCTGCGAGCGACCGGGGAGAGCTGTCGCCACTTAAACCGGAACGGATGTCCGACTTGGCTTGCTCAAGTTGTCTACAAAGGACATCAACCGTTTTTTGCTGGACGACCAAAGCAGAATTCAGATCCTCTACGGTCTTTTGCAAATGGGTAACGACGAATTCCAATTCCTGCATGCGTTTCTCTAGACGTTCAGGACTTAATCGTTCCGCGATCGGTGTACCAATTTGGGGTGCCATCGGTTACTTTTTCATAATAAAGCTTTGAACGGACCAGCCATCTTTTTCCGTCCGTACAACCCCGCCGCTCGCGGTGAAGTAGTGTTGAATTTGGGCGAAAGGTGGCAATTTAGCGCCGTTTACTTTCTGGACTTGAGGCTGTCCTCCGGTCTTGGGTTTGAGGATTTTGTCCATGATGGTTGCCATCATGCTTCGTGACTGTGGCAGTAGGCCTTGTCGGAACAGTTCGTATTGCATTTCGAAAGCTCGATCGGATCGGGTGATTTGAACCATGCTCATGCCATCTCCGCCGGCTACATCTCCAAGCATCTCAACGACGTTGGCAACGTCAGCCTCTTTCCCAAACAAATTCGACATAGCGGGATTCTTGGCGCGTCGAATCGCTTCTTTGATCGTTTCGACTTCCGAAGCAAATATGAAGTATTCGCCAAAAATGGCCATCGCCCACTTGTCGAGCAATGGCTCTTCCTCTGCCGGTTTCGCTTTGGAATCTTTCCCGCCACCGAAGTCAAGTTCGATTTCAGTTTCAGGTTTGTTCTCAAAACTCCAAATTCGCTGACCCTCGAAATCAATTGGCTTTGATTCAGGTTCGCCCTTACCATATCGGTCCAAGACCTTTGGCAATTTCTTGTTTGGATCGTTTAGTTTAAGAATGACCATCGATTGTTTGCTATCTGGCGAAATCGGTTTGACGATCTCGGTCACGACATGAAACTCGGTAGACAAAAAGGGAAGCAACTCTTTGAAAATATCGATCTGTGGCCCTTGAGGATCGTCTCGAATTCCTTCGATCATCCCGTCGAATGTGCCTTTCCCAACCAACGCGTCAACAATGCTTTGAAACTTTGGAAATGCTTCCTTAATGTTCCAAGAAAACGACAATATAGAAGCTGTCTCTTTGTTGATCCATTCTGGCGTGTCCAGCTTTGGTAGGTTAGGGAAATCGAGAATTTGAACGGCAGTGGCGGGCGGTTGTTTTTCAACTAAATAGCCATTATGGAAAAAGTCGAAGGTCTCGGTCGTAATTTGAATATTCCCAGCTAGGCATTCCAAATCAGTAAATCCCTCACGATCCAAAATCAACAAGATGTCCGCTTGGTTCTTGATCGGCTTGCCCGAGATCGATCGGAGAAGTTTGGCAAAACCAATTGGGCGAACAAAGTACTCGATCTCTGGTTGGTCACCTTCGTTCGGTATTTTCGCTTGTACGCGTTTATAAAGTTCAGAGTCCACCAGTGAATCTTTTTTGGTTCCCCCTTGTGCAGCCAACAACTCGTTCATGGACAGCAAGTCATCTGTTGCGAGCAATTGATCCTTGGAAAGGCAGTAAAACGCTTCGTGAGCTCGTACGTCACCCGCGACCTTGGGCAGTGTGTATTGGAAAACCTTAACACCCGACGTAGTGATAGTACTCGCAACCGCATTTTTGGCTTTGAGTTTGGTATCGACTCGCTTCAAAAAACTTTCGGCTTGAACCGACCGGCTTACGATGTCAATAATCATTGCGATCGAAAATGGCTTGTTTGTATCAGCAACGCGCGCAATCCATCCCAAGCTTGTTTGGCCGCCTGAAAGCTCCTTGATATCTTCGATCTCCAGATTGAGTTGCCAACCCGCCTCGCTGAACCTGTCTTGAATTTCTTTGCGTTGTGTCGTCCAAAAATCCTTGAGCTGTGGATCCTCTGCTAGCTTTCCAAGCTGAGTTTTGGCCCAGGCAGAAAGGAACGCCTGGGAATGGGGAAGCGAAAAAAGGGCTTGCGTGTCCGCCGGAAACATTTCGGCTGCAGGCAATGGCTTGTCCTGTCCTAACGACGGAACGGCTGCAAGGACAACGGCTAAAAACGCCGCTCCAATTCGGCACGATAATCCCGCACGCGAAACGAACGAAAGGAGGAATATACTCATGCTAAGTCTTGGTCGGCTGTTGGAGGAGTAGACTGTGTGGTTGCAAGGAAGGGACACCGTTGGATTTCCTCGTCGCAAATTGATCGAAAAAGTGAATAGTCAGCTTTTGCCAAACCGTGTATCGTATCGGAAATCGTCAAGTCAGGGGAACCCTGTTTCCCTGGAGACGACGTTCCAAAGAAGCTCAAATTCCATAGAAAACGCGTTCGCAAATGGCCAAAGACGAAGAAGTTCTGGTAATTCCAGCACAATTGCTAGACCAACTCGGGCCGTTTTCGGGGTTTCAGCCCAATGTCGACCGTTACCTTTCGACCATTTTGGACCGAGAAAATCAGTCGTTTCGCCTAAGAAGTCTTGTAGAGACCGATCCTTCGTTCAAACAGCTGATCCCCTACATCATTCTGGAATGCACCGATACGACGGGAACCCGTATTTTTCAATACACCCGGGGCAAAGGTCAGGGTGAAAAGCGGCTTCATGCTCTCCGATCGATCGGGATCGGCGGCCATATTTCAGTCGAGGACGCGACCGGCGATGATTGGTATCGGACTGGCATGCAGCGAGAACTGGACGAAGAAGTCTCCATTGAATGCAACGGCCAGCAGCGGATCGTCGGTCTGATTTATGACGATTCGACCGAAGTTGGACGCGTTCACCTAGGCATCGTTCACATCATGCAGCTTTCGTCGTGCAAAGCGCAAGCCCGCGAACATCAACTTGAGGATAGCGGTTTTCAAAGTCTCGAAACCATCAAGTCGGAGCTAGATCGCTTGGAAAATTGGTCGCAAATCTGCATCAAGCATTTGTACATGTGAAATGCTGTTGATTTAATTGGCCGTAACGCGTTAGCGGCGGTTACCGGCCCGAAAACTGGGGCGAACGGCCAATGGCACTCACTTTCGATGTTTGTGAACCGAGGGCACTAGCCGCGGGCATCCGTTTAGTAACCTCTTCGATCAATTCAGGTCCGAAGCTAGCGATTACGGTTCACATAGTGAATGCCATTTGACTAACGCCCATCGGCTAATTGATGCGATTGGTGAATCAGGCGAAAAATCGCGTTCTAGTCGTGCCAAGAAATTCGGTATGCTTGGCAATTCGCCGAAAGCCTACGCGACTTCCGCTACGAGTTTCTCTTGCGTCCCGGCCATTCGAGGCAGCACAGCTTGAATGATCGCTCGCAACTCGCTGTTGGCTCTTTCCACATCGAGATACTTAATTTCGATGCGATGATCGGCCGGACCTGAAGCAGCCGTGTCCACTTTGAGCGTCGCCATCTTCCAACCTTGGTCGAATGGCGATTGATTCAACGCCACACTTTGAAGCTTATCAAAGAAGGTGATCGAGGTTTTACGTTCCCAAGTTCCACTGCGATATACCAATCCCCATTCGGTGCGCGCGTATCGGAGACTCTTGGCCTTCTTTCCAACATACATCCATCCAAGTACAACGAATGCGGCTCCAAACAAAAGTCCCGTTACGATACTCCAATAGCAAAGTGTCAGCGAGACTCCGGTTGTTATCACAAGGATCGATCGAAACATTCTCGATTTGGTGCCAGCCGCTTGCGGTTGCCATTCGATCCGCTCGTCCAATCTATCTAGTCTTGGATCCAAGATCGCCAAAAGTCGAGGTACGTCCGAATGGTCTACGATTGGTACAAACCATTTGCGACCGATTGAGCTGGCTGCATCATCGGATTCTTTTTCTCCACCCGCTGTCTCGATTCGAATCGAGGACAACCCAAACTTTCTAATCAGCCATTTTTGCTGAATGCTGATCAGTTGGATTCGTCCCAAAGGTATTGTTGCCGAAACTTTGGTCAGGAGACCGCAACGAACATGCACGGAATCACCGATGCGTTCCAGTCGATAGCCATAGAACTTGAGCAAATACCATGTAGCGGAAAACGTCCTAAGGACTGCGAAAACAATGAGCAACCCAATCAAGACCAATAAAATGGCACTTGGCGAACTTGTATGAGTACCCAGGTACTCGACCAGCCCTCGAACCCAACGGATCGCCTGCGATGACGCACTACCCTGAGCACCTTCTCGTATCGATTCCCGAACCGACTCCTTATCCCAGCCCTCGGAAGCGAACCACTTGTCCGAAAATCGTTGTTGCCACAAAAACCCGATAGCCAACCCAGCGATCACTTCGCCGCGATTGCTAAGGAAACCTGCCAAGAGGACGAGCCTCGTTGGCAAAGCCAATATCAGTTCGGGTGCCTTCGTTTGGCTGCCGCTGACCGGCATTTGTTCAACGTTCTCTTCCCGCAATTCATCGAGGCCGGAATTGCGAAACGAAAGCAGCTCGTTTCTTAGTTGCGAATACTCTTTGATTGCGATGACACGCATGACGGCTTCGGGCTCTTTTCCAGAAGCCGTTTCGACTCGCACCTCTCCGACCCCCAGTATTCGGTGAAAGAGGTTTTGAGACAGGTCGATGTTTTGGATCCTGCTAAGAGGAACGGTTCGATGCACACGATTGATCAAACCGGAATCAACAATCAATTCGCCATTTGAAATTCGGTAACGAAACGTCACATAACGAATAATCGCAACCGCAGCACTAATCCCAAAGACAACCGCTCCAACAACAATTCCAACCCATCCGCCTCGGCTTGTTCCTACAATCGCAGCGATGGTCGGGATCACATTGGCCCTGAGGATCGATGCGAACTCGAATAGCAACGACACAGGGTGCAATCGTCTTGAGGATTGAGAGTTTGCTGTCGAGGCGATCATGCAACGGCATCTGCTTGCGCTGCGGACGGGACTTGGCTCGAGTCACGCTTGGACAATTGCTCTCGAAGCGACTCCGCTACGGGTATCTCTATCCCTTCCAAAGTGATCGACGGTTCGTGCGTCCCGCCGGTATTGAGCACGAGGCTGGCCAAACCATAAGCACGTTGCATTGGTCCTTGATGAACGTCGGTATGTTGTATGCGATCCCGGGGGATGAAGATTCGATGACGCCACCAAATGCCGCGGCGAATCTCAAACCCATGCGGATGCAATCGCCATGAGCTCGCGAGGAAGCTGCGACGAGGGAAAAAAGTCGCCGCCCAAACAAGCATGGCGACGACGATTCCAATCAGAATAAGAAATAACCACTGCCACGCATCAAAGCTTTGACGAATGGCTAACCCAAAGACCAGCCAACCCATACCAAGCAAACCTCCCACTACCCCAATTAGAATTTGCCAGCTCCGCCGTTCCATCCTCAACCAGTTTGTCGCTAGCGGCTGAAAATCAGAATCCGTCTCTGTCCTGTTCGGAGGCGATACGGCAATGGGGATTGCGGTTTCGGCGATGGCCGCAAGTGGTTGTTCATTGGATGGCGATGCCACACTAGAAATTTCAGAATTCGTGTCCGGTTCAGGCATCACTGAGATTCTTTTCGTTAGTAACAAATGATGGGCAGAGTTTATCCTACGTAGTGGGCTCTGCCCACCACAAACCCACTCATTCAGCCAACGGCGATTGTGTTTACTGTTCGTCCAACCAATCTGATTATTGGAAACAGAGATCTTTTGGATAGCAAAACAAGATGCCAATAATTTGGAATGAGCACAAACGAAAGATCATCTTCGCCTAGTCGACACTCTTTCGTCTAGGAATGCAATCCACAGATCCTTCAAAAAACGGCGGAGTATCACAGCTTTGTGACATAAACTAGCCCCGTTCGCCCCGTTCTCCCCGTTCGCTACGTCCCCTTTTCGCTCCCCACCCCGACTACGCACGCCGCTGACGCAGTGCTGACAGATAAAGCATATGACAACTATTTCGTTTTTGACACGATACCAGAT
>Ga0105045_10002735_pt1 | contig 14984 bp, 13 predicted proteins | sample MAT02_FD_78089 | JGI IMG/M metagenome (GOLD analysis project Ga0105045, IMG submission 78089) | Freshwater microbial communities from Lake Fryxell liftoff mats and glacier meltwater in Antarctica - MAT-02 (megahit assembly) | ecosystem: Environmental > Aquatic > Freshwater > Ice > Liftoff...
ACTCAAGCTCATTGCAAGTGATCTCTCAACGCAAATACTCGACAAAGCTCGACAGGGAACTTTCAACCAAACCGAAGTCAGTCGCGGACTTCCGATGCCTCTGTTAATCAAAAACTTTGTGAAGAATGGACTCGCGTGGCAAATCAAAGAAGACATCCGGAAGATGGTCGATTTCCGAGTGATCAATCTTGTCGAGTCTTTTCCGATAATGCCAACGCCGGATATTGTTTTCTTAAGAAATGTATTGATTTATTTCGCACCAGAGATGAAGCGAGACATCCTTAACAAGGTTCGCAAAGTGATGAAGCCTGATGGATTTTTGTTCCTTGGTGGAGCAGAAACCACTATGAATCTGAATGTCGCTTTCGAGCGTACTCAGATCGGTAAAGCCGTTTGTTACAAGCCGTAACAAACACAATGGACGTAGGTATTCCTACTCCAAACCCAGTTCCCGTCAATTCCAGTTCCCCAAGCCCTCATATAAGTTGCAAATGCAATGCTCCCAACACAAGACGACGTCATCGGTATTACCCAAAACATCCTAAGTACCATGATTAGCATGTGTGCTACACCAATAGAGGAAAAGCGTCCTCCGGTGAAAGGAAAACGACTTACCGGTTGTATCCAAATCAGCGGCGAGTGGAAAGGTGCTGTGGTCATTCAAGCCTCAGAAGACTTTACACGACAAGCCGTTTGTAACATGTTGCAAATGAAGCCGACCGAGGTTTCCGATTCCGATCTTGAAGACGTGCTTGCGGAAATCACCAATATGATTGGCGGTAATATCAAGAGCCACGTCCTCTCCCCGTCGTTCCTCTCACTCCCAAGCGTCACCACGGGCACCGACTTTAGCTTTCACCTTAAAGGATCAAAAGTGATCGCCGAAACGTCGCTTGATTGCGATGGCGAGCAACTGGATGTCCTCGTTTGCGAAAGCGTTGTTTAAAGCCGAATGAAGATTGGCGTCGCTAGAAACCGAAAGGTTTTTCCGGTTTGTGGCACTAGCACGTATCGACTACTGGACGTTGAATCTTTCCAATAGCCGATAAAGACTTCGACGAGCAACCCCCAACTCTCGAGCAGACTTGGCTTTGTTTCCATTGTTTCGTTTCATGACTTCTTGAATATGCATTTGAGACAGCCGATTTAGACCGATCGAAGAACCGATCAATTCGATCGGTGTTTGAGATGGCTGCGTCGGGCTAGTCAGTGTTGGGCTAGTCAGTGTCGGGCTAGTCAGTGTCGGGCTAGTTAGTGTCGGGCCGCCTGCGAGTGGTGACAACTTACGCAGTTCCGCAGGTAGGTTTTCCAGATGGATGATTCCATCATCAGACAGGATTTTCCCACGCTCAAGTGCATTGAGTAGCTGTCGTACATTGCCTGGCCAGGGAGCACTCATGAAAAGCTCCATCACTCCCGAGTCTAGCTTCCAAGGCTTTTTTAAGAAGTGATCGACCAACATCGGGATGTCCTCCGTGCGATCGCGAAGTGACGGGAGTTGGATTGAAAGCACGTTTACACGGTAGTACAAGTCCTCGCGAAATCGCCCTGCAGCGACTTCGGTTAACAAATCTCGGTTAGTGGCTGCGATCAGTCGAACCTTCACTTTGCGTTCGCGAACAGCCCCGACGCGTCTCATAGAACCGTCCTCAAGTACCCGTAGCAATTTGGCTTGTAAACCGCCTGCGAGTTCACCAAACTCATCGATAAACAAGGAGCCTCCATCGGCGATCTCAAATAGCCCCGGCTTGGCCTCATTGGCTCCCGTGAAAGCGCCTTTTTCGTATCCGAATAGTTCACTTTCTAAGAGAGACTCCGGCAAGGCTGCGCAGTTGATGACGACAAGTGGCCGATCTGCCAATGGGCTTTTGGCGTGGATGGCTCTCGCAACCAATTCCTTCCCTGTACCGCTTTCACCCTGGATCAGTGCTGGCTTGTCACTCGCCGCGATACGCTCGATGAGTCGCTTTACTTCGTGAATGACGGAAGATTGCCCGACGAGATCGTTTTTACCTGGATTATCAATGGCTAGTTGTCGTCGAAGATGGCGATTTTCTCGCTCGAGTCGCCCTGTCAAAGCTACCCGTCGAACACACGCGTCAAGATCGGAAAGCCCAAAAGGTTTAGTGAGGTAGTCTACCGCACCAAACTTCATTGCTTCGACGGCCGATGTGATGCTGCCGTTGCCTGTTAGCATGACGATCCGTATCTCGGGATCGGCTGCGACAAGACGGCGTCCTAACTCTAAACCGTTCATACCTGGCATGTTCTGGTCGAGTACCGCGACCTGGAAATGTTGCTTGGCCTGAACGGCGAGTGCCTGTTCGGCGGATGCCGCAGCGACTACGCGATAGCCCTGCCGAAGAAAAAAACGACAGGCAGGCTCCAGAAAGTCCGGTTCGTCGTCTACAAGCAGCAAATCGAGTGGTTCTGTGAGAGGAGCAGCTACCTTGAGGCTGTATGAATCTTTTGAAATCATTAGGTACTAACCTTTATAGTGGCGGCCGTTCTCATGCCTCGGGAACTCCCATTCTTAAAACGCAAACGGGGTGCCAGTTATCGTGTCGTTTCTCGAGTTCAATGCATTAAACTATCGAATACTTACCATTCACGTACAAAACGACGTACCGCCCTTCTGACGTACCGCCCTTCTAAGGGGCTGTCCTGGAATCACTCCTAATACCAATACGCACCGCTAGCTAGTGAATCTTAACGATGAAGCCGCGTCACTAGACTGCGCTGCGTGTTGGTAATGGCACAATACTAGGAACTTGTTTCGGGACAATTCCTGAGCGAGCAGATATACCTAAATAGTAACATGTGCGATTTTGGCACATGGGCAATAGGGACAAAATTGCCGCCGTTGGAGCATCGTCGACTGCGACAACTTGTCTTGATGATTCACGTCTCAAAAAGTTGCGACGGAAGCGACTGCTCAAAACCCGAATAGTTGCAGGTAGTTACAGGAGCATTGATTTTGCAATTTGGAGTTTGGCATATCCCTTGCATTTAGTAGGATAGCGGCCTACGGTTGCTCGCTACCCGTAGACAATTATCAGCACAATCCGCTCTTAGTGTATGAAACGCGAACAAGGGTTTAATGCGAATGTTGACGTCGACGGCAGAGAGATCATCAGGGGAAGCGATGGAGACTTTTCGCTACGATGATGCAATCGTTCGAATGTTCGTGACGGCCACCGTAATCTGGGCGCTGGTTGCCACGACGGTAGGGTTGTTGGTTGCTGTGCTTCTCGTGGCGCCCTATTGGTCGAACGGCCTTGGGACTGACGTTAGCGCGGTCCTTTCTTTTGCACGCCTTCGGCCGCTCCACACCAATGCAGCCATTTTCGCTTTCGCTGGGAATACAATCTTTGCAGCCGTTTACTACAGCACCCAGCGTCTCTGTAAATGCCGCATGTGGAGTGATCTACTTGGACGATTGCACTTTTGGGGCTGGCAGCTAATCATTGTCGCCGCAGCGCTGACGATACCTTTCGGCATCACGCAAAGTAAAGAGTACGCGGAACTAGAGTGGCCCATCGATATTGCCATCGCAATAGTCTGGCTCGGCTTCTTTGGTGGCAATTTCCTAATGACTCTAGTAAATCGTCGCGAGCGACACATGTATGTCGCGTTGTGGTTTTACATCGCCACGATCGTTACCGTCGCCCTTCTGCATGTCTTCAATAACTTGGTCGTTCCTGTCGGTTTATTCAAAAGCTACTCGATGTACGCCGGGGTCCAAGATGCGTTGATGCAGTGGTGGTATGGTCACAATGCGGTTGCTTTCTTCCTGACGACTCCATTTCTTGGCTTGATGTATTACTTCCTACCGAAAGCTGCCGAGCGACCAGTGTTTAGCTACAAGCTTAGCATTATTCACTTTTGGTCTCTCGTGTTCATCTATATATGGGCAGGTCCTCACCACTTGCACTACACCGCGCTTCCCGAGTGGGCTAGTACCTTTGGGATGTTGTTTAGTGTGATGTTGTGGATGCCATCTTGGGGTGGGATGATCAATGGTCTGCTGACGTTGCGTGGGGCTTGGAATAAGGTAACGACTGATCCGATTCTCAAGTTCTTCGTCGTCGGATTGACGTTCTACGGCATGTCGACTTTTGAGGGACCTTTGCTTTCCGTCAAGAGCGTCAATGCATTGTCGCACTACACGGACTGGACCATTGCGCACGTTCACTCTGGAGCACTTGGCTGGAACGGGTTCATGGCATTCGGGATGATCTACTGGTTGCTTCCACGTTTGTATCAGACAAAGCTGTGGAGCACGAAACTCGCCGAGTGGCATTTCTGGATCGGCACCATCGGTATCTTGCTTTACATTATCCCGATTTATGCAGCCGGTATCACACAAGGCTTAATGTGGCGAGCTTTAGACGACTATGGACGTCTTCAGTACCCTGATTTCATTGAGACCGTTCAGACGATTGTTCCTTTTTGGTGGTGTCGAATCATCGGAGGCTCTCTTTACGTCGTGGGTGTTCTGATGTTAGGCGTAAATGCCCTAATGACTTGGACTACTCGCCCGGCGGTCTACGCTGAACCAACCTACTCGGCTCCTCGATTGCGTCGGGACTATTCAGACGAAGCACTGCCTCCGAGCAATCTAGTCGGAAAACCAGTACTTGATTTTGCCGCCACGGCTGACACCTTTACAAAAATGGATTGGCATCGTCGCTGGGAAAGATTCCCTGTAAAGTTCACGGTTCTGACTACACTTGCAGTGATCATAGCAAGCTTATTCGAGCTGGTTCCGATGTTTTTAATACGTAGCAATATTCCCACCATTTCGAGCGTCAAGCCATATACGCCGCTGGAGTTGGCTGGTCGTGATGTGTATGTCAGTGAGGGGTGCTACAACTGCCATTCTCAAATGATTCGCCCCATGATTGCAGAGACACAGCGTTACGGCGATTTCAGCAAGGCAGGTGAGTCAATCTACGACCGCCCATTCCAATGGGGCTCTCGTCGAATTGGTCCGGATCTTGCCAGGGAAGGGGGAAAGCAAAGTAGCTTCTGGCACTGGACACACTTTGAAAATCCTTCACGAATCTCGCCGGGCACCGTCATGCCTTCTTACGAACACCTACTCACCGAGCGGCTTAACTTTGGTGAGATTGGAAAAAGAGTACGAGCGGCGCACTTTTTGGGAGCTCCTTATACTCGCGAATTGACTGAATCAGACGCGATGGCCCGGACACAGTCAGAATTAGTTGCGGCCGAAATCATTGCCCAGGGTGGCCCTGTTGCGTTTGGTGATAAGCCCATCAAGGACTCAACAGCCATCGCCCTAATCGCCTATTTGCAAAGGCTGGGACGCGATATTAGCCGCGTCGAGGAACCACCCAAACCGGCGGAAGTTGTTCCGGCCAAGCCTGCCCCAACCGCAGCACCCGTTGCAAGTGATATTTCTGATGAATTGGCACCGAACGAGAAGGAGGAGTAGTAAAGATGCTTAAAGACGTAGTATCCAGTTTGGACTATTCGACTTTCGATGAGATCGCATTAGTGATTTTTGCGACCGCTTTCCTCGTGATTATCTGGGGCGCATTTCGGTTACGAAAAGAGTCGACGGATCGGTTTAGCGCGATTCCACTGAGTGACTTAGTTCAAGATCCAATCGAAAGCAAAGACCCACCCCGCTAGTCAACTGTTGAATGGCATTCAGTAGTACACGTCCACCATACAACTTGGAAACTAAAATTCAAATAGAACACTAAACTATGAAAGAGCAAGAATCTCAACCCGACGAAACGATTGCGCACCTGGGACACCACTACGATGGTATCCAGGAGTATGACAACCCACTTCCTGGATGGTGGAAGAATGTATTCTGGTTGTCGATTGCGTTTGGTCCGCTCTATCTCATGTACTTTGCAGTTGGCACCCCCGGACGATCAGTTGCCGATCAGTACCAAGCCAACTTGGCGGAAAACACGCGCCTTCAATATGCTGAGATCGGCGATTTGGATTCCAGCCAGGCAACGCTTGTCAAGTACATGAACCTCCCTCAATGGGTCGGAGTGGGTGGATCCATCTTCAAAGCAAACTGTGTATCCTGCCATGGCTCGGATGGCGGCGGAAATGTTGGTCCGAATCTGTGTGACGAGAACTTTAAACACATCAAACAAGTCACTGACATTGCAAAAGTTGTCAATGAAGGACTCGCGGGAGGAGCCATGCCAGCTTGGGCAACACGACTCGCCCACAAAAACGACATCGTGTTGGTTTCAGCCTACGTCGCAAGTCTACGAGGAAGCAAACCAGCAAAACCCAAGGCACCGGACGGAAGCACGATTCCGGCTTGGCCAAAACCTGAGTAGTCAAGGACCATGAAAACCCAACTTCCTATCCTAGCATTAGGCATGTCTCAAAAGAGCATGGGGTGCGGTCGTTGCGTAACGGCTGGAAAGTCGATTCAAAGCATCTGGGATAGCCCATTACTGGCTTTCTCAAGTAGTCATGATTCGTCTTCGATTCTCAAGGCTGAAGAGCAAGTCTTACCGACTCTTATGGCAGATGGGAGTCGTAAGTGGCTATCTCCAAAGTTGTCCGAAGGTAAATGGTGGAATCGTCGCCGATGGGTAGCTTACGGTTTGATTGTTTTCTTTGTGACGATGCCGCACTTGCGGTACAACGGTAGACCGCTGGTTTTATTGGATATTGCTAAGCGTCAGTTTACGTTTGTGGGCCACACATTCTACCCAACCGATACGCCCTTAGTGGCCATCCTGATCCTGATGGCCATGTTTACGATCATGTTTATTACTGCAGTCGCAGGTCGTGTTTGGTGTGGTTGGGGTTGCCCTCAGACCGTCTACTTGGAGTTTTTGTTTCGCCCGATCGATCGGTTCTATGCAAGACTAGGCAAGACCTACCCTGGAATCGGCGAACTACTTCGATTACTGACGTATCTTGCTTGTAGTCTCTTCATTGCCCATACATTTCTAAGCTATTTTGTCGGGACCGACCGACTCGCTCAGTGGGTCCGGCTATCGCCGTTAGAACACCCGACTGCGTTCCTGGTAATGGGGGTAGCAACTGCTGCACTTTTGTTTGACTTTTTGGTGTTCCGAGAGCAGTTCTGCATGATCGCTTGTCCTTACGGGCGATTTCAATCGGTAATGCTCGACCGAAGATCGTTGATCGTTGCCTACGATAAAAACCGAGGGGAACCACGAGGCAAAGGGAAACGCCAAGAGGATTCGTCGCTTGGTGATTGTGTAGATTGTGGACGCTGTACAGTCGTCTGTCCTACGGGAATCGATATTCGAAATGGCCTGCAAATGGAGTGTATCCATTGCACGCAATGTATCGATGCATGCGATGACGTGATGAGTCACGCGGGTTTCGCGCCGGGATTGATCCGCTACAGTAGCGCTGAAGAACTGGCCGGCGGAAAGAAGGGCTGGCTCCGCCCTCGGACGATCATCTACCCAACTCTGATCACAATCCTTGCGGCTCTTTTTATCTATGTTTTGTCAACCAAGTTTGCAATGGATGTTCGTGTCTTACGTTCGCCTGGGGCCCCCTACACGACCTTAAGCAACACCGACACGCAAAACAATTTGAGGCTTCGCATTGTGAATCGATCGCAAGTTCCTCAGGCATACGCGATGACCCTTGTGCATCCAACGGATGCAACGATCGAATGGAGTTCAGGGAAAGAGCTCCAGTTGGAACCTGGAGAAAGCACCATTGCGCCGGTGTCAGTCCATTTTCACAATCGCCATACAGCCGGAACTGGGCATACGGCGGCTACCATCAAACTGGAAGACAGGAGTGGAAATCATAGAGAAGTAAAGGTTGAGATCTTGGGACCGAGGTAACTCAAAGTGATTATGACTAGTTACGATTCACACATACAGATTTCAAATGAGCGGAGGTCAAGACGCTTCTGGGTGATGGTAGTGCTCGCGTTCTTCAGCTTGGATATTGTCATTGCTTCGATTGCGATCTATTTGGCCACCCGAGATCCTTCGTTTCGACCGATGCCTGACTACGGCGATCAGAATGTCAGTTGGGAAGAACGCCATCAAGAACGGATTAGGTCTGATAAACTCGGTTGGACCGTTGAAATATCGCCGGTAGAACCGGGTAGGAACGCGATGCAAATCGTCGCTCAGGATAGCTTTGGGAATCCGGTTACGGGTGCTACGGGTACCATCAGCGCCTATCATTTTACTAGGGTTACCGAATTGACACTTTCCAGTTTGGTCGAAGTGGCCCCGGGCTTGTATCATTCGACAATCGATTGTTCACGTAACGGGATGTGGAAAGTAGAGCTTCGGATCAATAATGGCGAAGAGCACTTCCTCTATGAGAATTCACTTGAGTTTCCTGCTAAAGAGATGGAGACTAGTTGACTCCCTCTTTTTCCAATTTCTACTTGTTTCTCGCTGTCGTCCCAAGCTACCAATCCCCAAGCTTTCAAAAAATGTCGAATGAATAACGCCACTCCAACTCCAGCAAAACTTGAGCTGAAACAAAAGCAATGAATTGGACTGAACTATTTATCGCAACCTCTACTGCTTCGCTGGTCGGATCGCTTCATTGTGTCGGCATGTGCGGACCTTTCGCGATGATGGCGACACATACGCCCAATCAGGGGCACGAGGGCACATCCACGCATGTTCGCCAAGGCTTACACTCGTTCCTTCCACACGCCCAATCCCTCAAGACGTTGGCTTATCACTTCGGAAGGCTGACAACCTATTTAATCCTAGGTGTGATTGCAGGTTGGGCAGGGACACTGATCAATCGTCTTGGCGATACCGTTGGTTGGACTGAGATCGCGGCCAAACTAGTCGGATTATCGATGATCGGCTTCGGACTGATCCGACTAATGATGATGAGGAAACCGTCTCGAATAGTACAGCATTCTCCGGGCCTAGCTCTCTGGACAAAGAGAATACTGAGCGTGGGAAAAATTCTGCGATCAACATCACCTTACCAGAAAGCTTATTTTCTTGGTTTGATTACCACTTGGCTCCCTTGTGGTTGGCTCTACTTGTTTGCGCTTGCATCCAGCAGCACTGGTAGTATCAGTAGAGCAACATGGATGATGTTCGCATTCTGGCTAGGAACAATTCCGTTACTATCTCTATTAGCTTTAGGCGGACAAACACTCGGCAGTCCAACAACCCTTGGTAGGCTTCGAGCGATTCCAGTACTCAAGTCTGTTGCAAAAGTTCCGCTACAGGGGATCGTAGCCCTACTAATGATTTCGTTCGGTGTATACACCAGTGTGTATCGATCGCAGATTTCGCTAAACCAGATGGTGTCCCCTGTCAACGCTGGAGAGTTGAGTCAGACTAGCATTGCAGCGTTCAAAGACGAACCACTTCCATGCTGTACGGAAGGCAAAAAGCAGCCGAACCGAGAAAGCCGCTCCAAAATGGTTTCTGGGATTCTAAAACCGCCCGCCGAAACTGTCACGAAAGCGATCGGGCAATGATTGCGGCTGATAGAAATACAACACTCGAGTCAAGGCTCCCGATTCCCTCGGCGAAGAAAGACGTTTTGTGCGACCACTGCGGGCTCGTTTCTTCAACGATCATTCGACATGAGGGTCGATCCTTCTGCTGTCACGGGTGCGTTGGCGCTTTTGCGTTGATCCATCAAATGGGATTGGATGACTACTACGCGCTTCGCGCGAGAGCCAGCACCCAGAGGGTTGCCGGAAGCGACTCGATTTTTAATCGTAAGAGAGCTTCACTTGCCGCAATTGAAATGCTTCAGGACTTGGACGCAGCGGGCGTGACGGTTCATCGAACTCTAGAGGGACTATGCGAGGTACGGCTAGGGGTCGAAGGTCTCCACTGTGCGGCCTGCTCGTGGCTGATCGAACGGATGCAACCGACGCTAAAAGGTGTCCGTTCGGCGCAGGTACGAATGAATGATCGATCTATCCACTTGGTCTATGATCCAATGGAGACAAATCCGTCGGAGATTGCCAGTCGATTGGTCCCGTTAGGATACTTGTTGTTACCTCAATACGATAACGAATCGGCGAGCCGTACTAGTCGTCATCAACAGCATGAACACTTAATTGCAATCGCAATCGCGGCTTTTCTCGCAGCGAATGCGATGTGGATTGGCATTGCTTTGTATGCTGGTGAAGCGACTGGCATGCTGGCGTCGCATACAGTGTTCCTTCGATGGATTGGGACTCTCTTGGGCGTTTTGGCTGCAGTGTTTCCAGGACGAGTCTTTTTCAGGTCGGCCATGGAAGCGATCAAGACACGAACCGCACACGTTGACATTCCCATTGCGATCGCTCTTGGAATGGGAATTCTCGGATCCATCTGGGGAACCGCAGCAGGAGTTGGGCACATCTTTTTTGACTCTTTAGCCTCGCTAGTTTTGTTGCTTCGAATTGGTCGATATGTGCAATTTCGCTCGCAAAATGCGGCCGGTATATCCCTCGAAAAACTTTTTCAATGGACAAATATCATGACGACCCGCATAGCCAACGATGGGACTCGACAGACCATAGCCGCGTCGCAGTTGAAGGCTAATGATGTTGTCCTAGTTCAACCCGGCGAAACTCTCCCGGGAGATGGAGTCGTCGTATTGGGGCGAAGCCACTTAAACGTGAGTTGGTTAACTGGCGAGAGTTTGCTACGGTCCATTTCTATTGGCGATGGAGTTGTCGGTGGCACGATGAACGTTGAGTCGCCGATTCAAGTGCGTGTTACAGCCTGCGGGAACACGAGTCGCCTTGGACAGCTAGAAGAAGTCATTCGAAACGCTGCAGGGCATCGAACACCACTGGTTCGTACCGCAGACACGATTGGTAAGTGGTTCGTTGTGTCGATCTTGATTCTGGCAGTTGGCTGTTGGTTCGGCTGGCTATATGTTGGGGGACCCGCATCTGCGACGATGCACACTGTCGCTTTGCTAACGATCGCGTGTCCTTGTGCAATCGCCTTAGCGGCACCGCTCGTGATTACGATCGCGATTGGACGAGCCGCACAAAATCAAATATGGATTCGCGATGGTCAGTGTTTAGAAAGACTAGCAAAACCTGGGTTGATGTGGTTTGACAAAACGGGAACCCTGACAGAAGGGAACTTGCGAGTTACTAAATGGAATGGCTCTCCCTTGGGGCTTCACTACGCCTTGCTAGTCGAATCGCAAATTAATCATCCAATTGCCCGAGCTATTTGTGAATTTGGTGATTCTCGTTCCGACCAAAATACCCTAGACCTTAAGTCGATTCAAGAGTTTGGGGGAGCCATAAACGTGAATACAGGATGGAGCAATCGAGTTGCCCCCTCCGTCGCTCTTGACCTAGCGACGCTGCATGTTGTGGATGGTCTCGGGGTAACAGCCTTGGTGGATAACTTGCAAGTATTGATCGGTTCCGAACGTTTACTAAAAAGTAAACAGGTGTTTATCAATGCTGATTGGAGTGAACAGCAAAGTACCATCCTATCAGCCGGGAAAACCCCAGCATGGATTGCCATCAATGGACTTGTTGAAGGATTGTTTGCGGTTGGTGATTCACTTCGCCCGGACGCAGTGCAGACTATCAAAAGACTTCAGGAGCGAGGCTGGAGTATTGGGATTCTTTCAGGTGATCGGAATGAAGTCGTTAGTTTCTGGCGCAGAGAGATAGAGCGGTCTGGAATTCACTTTAACGCTGTCTACGGTGGCATGTCACCCGAACAGAAAGTTGAGAAGGTTCGAGAATCATGTATGAATCCTTATCGACCTGTTGTCTTTGTTGGCGATGGAATCAACGACGCGGCGGCACTAGCCGTTGCGGACGTGGGAATTGCGATTCGGGGTAGCAGCGAAATCAGCCTTCGCGCCGCGCCAATCTACGTGGCGAGCAATCGCCTCCATTCCATTGAGCGGCTCGTCGAGGCATCTCGGTCAACGCTCAAGACGATCCGACAGTGTTTTGCGATCTCGCTAGTCTACAACACAATCACGATCTCACTTGCGGTAGTTGGGCTGATTCATCCGCTAATTGCCGCCATCTTTATGCCTATCAGCGGACTGACTGTCTTGGGGTTAGCTATTGCCGGAAACTCATTTCCGAAAGAGATTCAAACATGAGTGTTCTCTATGTTACTCTTCCCCTTGCACTGCTTTTGGGAGCGATCGGGTTGTTTGCATGTGTACGATGCATTGCGTCAGGTCAATATGACGACCTAGAGTCTCCAGCATTAAGAATGCTTCATGATGACTCAGACATTACGACTGATTGAACGATGAGGGGCGATGAGAGGCGATGAGGGGCGATAATCAATCGCCACGCAAGACAGAGTAGACTTCTGGCATTCGTAGGAACCGTCCACGGAAAGGTTGCGTTTATAAACCAGGCCAAAATAGTTAAATGTTACTGTTGCAATAGCTCTAGAATGCATTTTGTCTTGCCATCAATGTATAACCTAAAGACTACAAAAGTATTACTCGAGCATCCTATCCGTAATCATGTTGTAATTTAGTTTATGGTTTGCAAGTCTCATCATCACCACGATTCGGGGCCCCCAATTGCTGCATCAGTAGAAACATCACTCTGTGCCGCGTTCGGATTGCTAGGATTTGGAATTTCGCAATATTTTGGCGAAAGCAGTAACGGCACTCCTGCCACAGCGGCGATTGCTGCGTGGTGCGTTGCTTATGTTGTTGGAGGGTATCGGCCATTGGTGGAATCGCTGCTCGACTTACAAAACGGTCGTCTGAGCATTCACACTTTAATGGTTGTTGCGGCGATCGGAGCTGCTATTTTAGGCGACTGGATGGAAGGAGTAGTCCTTCTTTTCCTATTTGCTTTAGCAGAAACGCTCGAGACATTCGCGATGTATCAAACAAATCAATCGATTCAGTCTCTTATTCAGCTGCGCCCCAGACAGGCCACAAGATTATCCGAATCAAATGATTCAGACATCGTCGTTGACGTTCAAGATTTAAATATTTTAGACATCATTCGGGTTAAGCCCGGAGAACGTTTCCCGATAGATGGGATTGTCAAAGACGGCAAAACCTGGGTTGATGAGTCTACGTTGACAGGGGAGAGTCAGCCCGTTTCGAAGAAGATCGGGGATGATGTATTCTCGGGAACCATGAACGGCCAAGGTACCGTTTTGGTCGAGATGACGAAAGCAATCGCAGACACGACACTCGAACGCATCGTTCACATGGTCCACGAAGCCCAGGCTCAGAAGACGCCGACACAGCGTTTTGTTGAATCGTGGCAGCAACCTTACGTCATTGGTGTGTTTGCAGCTTCCCTATTGGTGTTACTCGGATCGCGAATGGTTCATACCGAAGATTGGTATGACGCGTTCTATCATGCGATGGTGTTGTTGGTTGCAGCTTCACCTTGTGCGGTCGTCGTCAGTTCTCCATCGGTAATGCTTTCCGCGATTGCCCTGGCAGGAAAGCATGGCGTTTTGTTTAAAGGCGCAGTCCATTTAGAATCTCTCGGCAAGGTTGAAGCGATTGCCATGGATAAAACAGGAACCGTAACAATGGGGAGACCACGCGTTACAGAGGTTTGGACTGCAAACGAAGGGGATATTGTCAGATTGCTCGGCCTCGCCGCTGCTGTTGAAAAACATAGTGAACATCCACTGGCAATTCCTATCCTAGAGGATTTAACGAGCAGAGGTATTCAATCGATCCCAACCAGTTTGCGAGGCTTCAGTAGCCATACTGGGTTCGGCGTTCATTCTTATATTGATAACCTTTGGGTAGGCGTAGGCCATGAGGGACTCTTTGAATCGCACGGAGTATCTTTGCCAGCGAGTTTACTCGAAAATGTAAGCAGAATTCGCTCTCTTGGGCAGACGGCGGTAATTGTCGCAGGAACCGACGAAGATCACAAAGATACAATCTTCGGTGTGATAGGTGTCGCGGATGAACTTCGCCCCGAAGCGAAACGTACCATCGATATACTGAGGGAACTTGGCATATTAAGAATAGTGCTGCTAACAGGCGATCATGAGCGAGTCGCTGCTCCCATAGCGAAGCGCCTCGGAATAGACGAGTACCACGCCGGCCTACTCCCGGATGGAAAAGTGACTGAACTCGCTAAGTTGTCAAAGAATTATCACTTTATCGCGATGGTTGGAGATGGAGTCAACGACGCACCGTCTCTTGCAACGGCTGACGTGGGAATTGCAATGGGTGGAGCAGGTACCGATGTTGCTATCGAAGTGGCTGATGTTGTTTTGATGCGAGACGATCTAAGCGCTTTACCGTTTGCAATCTGGGTTAGTCGACTAGCCAGAAAACGAGTTCGCCAAAACATGTTTTTTGCATTCGGGACAATCGGTGTACTGGTGATTGCAAGCTTCTTCAGCCTACCCTTGTGGCTGGGAGTCATGTGCCACGAGGGCAGTACTGTAATTGTGGTTTACAACGGCTTACGGATGCTTTGGGAAAAAACGCCAGCGTTTGGAGAAAAATGAAATTCGAATTAGAACGACGTCTACCTTGACAGTTTGCTTGTGTTAGATCGGGCCCGCCGTAAACGGCCAAGCGAACCAAAACTTTCCCCCCACTTCCGATCTCTTGATTCTTTATTACACCGCTCTTTCACGATTGATCCAACGGACTACCACGAGTCATGGCTGTAGTTGCAAGTACGAAAAAATCTATGTGTTCAAAATGAAAATCGCTAATAAGTGTACAAAATAACACTAATTGAAAGTTTTAAAGTCCACGGTCGACCAAAAACAAAGAATTTTGCCCCAAGTCACGCCAGACTTCCGGAGTGGCCGTTTTTGCGTCTTATTACCGCTTAGTAGCCACTTCCGACAATTATGGCCGATTAAAGTCCACGATTGCTTGTTTTAGACATTACCAGGCAATAAGATGACGATTCCCGTATTATTGAACTGTCGGGAAGCTTAATAACAAGTTATTTGGACTAAAGGCATGTACTTCAAATTCTACTATTATGACGGAACAGGGAGCGACGGCCCGACATTGCGTGAGGCAAGCGACGA
>Ga0105045_10002736_pt1 | contig 14983 bp, 9 predicted proteins | sample MAT02_FD_78089 | JGI IMG/M metagenome (GOLD analysis project Ga0105045, IMG submission 78089) | Freshwater microbial communities from Lake Fryxell liftoff mats and glacier meltwater in Antarctica - MAT-02 (megahit assembly) | ecosystem: Environmental > Aquatic > Freshwater > Ice > Liftoff...
CCGCCTTTGCTCGGTGGCGTGCCCGTCAGATAGTGAACTTCACTTCCGTCCTCGTGAAGGATGGCACCACCACCTTCAGGCAGGTCACCCGTCAGAACCACGACGTCGTGACCGAGATCGGTTAGAATCTTAGCAACCAATATCGAATGCGGTGGGAAATAGCCCCGATGGCGCCGCGTGATCGGAGCAATAACACAAAGGCGCAATGGCCGCTGAGAAGTCATTCCTGCATTCCTGCAAAATATTTTTGGTGCATTGTGGCTTTGTCTGGCGTTTCCGCAAGGCTAAAAGCTTCACAGCAGTTTGGGAGGATTCCATGCAAGAGATCGGTCACTGGATCAACGGGCAACTCGTCAAGGGCACCTCGGGCCGTTTTGCCGAGGTCTACAACCCCGCAACCGGCGAAGTGCAGGCGCTGGTGGCGCTGGCCACTGTGGCCGAACTGGACCACGCCATTCAGGAGGCTGCCAAGGCTCAGGTCATTTGGGCCGCCACCAACCCGCAGCGCCGGGCGCGGGTGATGATGGCTTTTGGCGCATTGATCAATGAAAACATGGACCAGCTGGCCGAGCTAGTCAGCCGCGAGCATGGCAAGACCATTCCCGACGCCAAGGGCGACGTGCAGCGCGGTCTTGAGGTGATCGAGGTCTGCATGGGCGCACCCGCGATGCTGAAGGGCGAGATGATGGACAGCGCCGGCCCCGGCATCGACCTTTTCGCGATGCGCCAGCCCTTGGGCGTAGTGGCCGGGATCACCCCTTTCAACTTCCCCGCGATGATTCCGCTTTGGAAGATCGGTCCGGCACTGTCTTCGGGCAATGCGATGATCCTGAAACCATCGGAGCGTTGCCCTTCGACGTCGCTGTTCCTTGCGGAACTGCTGAAGCAGGCGGGGTTGCCGGATGGCGTGTTGCAAGTGGTGAACGGCGACAAAGCGGCAGTGGACGGAATTCTGGACCACCCGGCAATTCAGGCCGTGGGCTTTGTCGGGTCAACCCCGATCGCGCAATACATCTATGGCCGGGCAGCAACGAACGGCAAGCGCGCCCAGTGCTTTGGCGGCGCCAAGAATCACATGATCATCATGCCCGATGCAGATCTCGACAAGGCGGCCGACGCTCTGGTTGGGGCGGGTTTTGGGGCAGCGGGGGAACGCTGCATGGCGATTTCGGTGGCGGTCCCGGTGGGCGAAAAGACCGCCGACGCGCTGATCGAGCGCCTGATCCCCAAGATCGAGAAGTTGAAGGTCGGGCCGTATACCTCGGGAAACGATGTGGATTTTGGTCCCTTGATCACCAAGCAGGCGCAAGACCGGGTGCTGGGGCTGATCAATTCCGGCTTGGAACAGGGCGCCAAGCTGGTCGTCGATGGGCGTGGGCTGAAGATCCAGGGCTATGAGAACGGCTTCTTCGTCGGTGCCTCGCTGTTCGACAATGTCACCCCGGACATGGATATCTACAAGCAAGAGATCTTCGGGCCAGTCCTGTCGACCGTGCGCGCGGGCAGCTATGACGAGGCGCTTAAGCTGGTGATGGATAACGAATACGGCAACGGGACCGCAATCTATACCGCCGACGGTGACACTGCGCGGGATTTTGCGTCACGCGTCAATGTGGGCATGGTAGGAATCAACTTCCCGATTCCAGTGCCGCTGTCCTATTTCAGCTTTGGCGGCTGGAAACGGTCGGCCTTTGGTGACCTGAATCAGTATGGGCCGGATGCATTCAAGTTCTACACCAAGACCAAGACCGTGACCGCGCGGTGGTTCTCGGGCATCAAGGACGGGGCGAACCTGAACTTCAAGGCGCTGGATTAAGCCCAAGATTTCTTTTGTATTTGCCGGATGGCGGCGGTTCACTCCGCCGCCATTCTTCGTGGTTTCAACAGGTCTTTCAGATAGCGGCCGGTGTGGCTTGCTTCATTCTTGGCAATGTCCTCCGGCGTCCCGGTGGCCACGATTACCCCCCCGCCATCGCCGCCTTCCGGGCCGATGTCGATGACCCAGTCGGCGGTTTTCACAACGTCGAGGTTGTGTTCGATCACCACGACCGTGTTACCCTGTTCGACCAAAGAGTGCAGCACCTCCAGCAGCTTGCGAACATCTTCGAAGTGCAGACCCGTGGTCGGCTCATCCAGGATATACAATGTTCGACCCGTCGCCCGGCGCGCGAGTTCCTTGGAAAGCTTCACCCGCTGCGCCTCGCCGCCTGACAGGGTTGTCGCTTGCTGGCCGACCTTGATGTAACCCAGTCCCACCTCACACAGCGCATCCATCTTTTCGCGGATCGCGGGGACGGCCTGGAAAAAGTCTTTCGCGTCTTCACAGGTCATATCAAGAACATCCGCTATGCTTTTGTTCTTGAACCTGACTTCCAGAGTTTCGCGATTGTAGCGCTGGCCCTTGCAGGTCTCGCAGGTGACATAGACATCGGGTAGGAAGTTCATCTCGATCTTCAGAACCCCATCGCCCTGACAGGCTTCGCAGCGCCCGCCCTTGACGTTGAAACTGAACCTCCCCGGCTGGTAACCGCGCGCTTTCGACTCGGGCAGGCCTGCGAACCAGTCACGGATCGGTGTGAAGGCACCGGTGTAAGTTGCTGGGTTGGAACGCGGAGTCCGCCCAATGGCGCGCTGGTCGATGTCGATCACCTTGTCGAGATGTTCAAACCCCTTGATCGTCTCACACGGCGCAGGCGTTTCGTGCGCACCATTCAGGCGCATGGCGGCGGTCTTGAAGAGCGTTTCGATAGTGAGGGAGGACTTGCCGCCGCCCGAAACGCCAGTCACGCAGACGAACATCCCCAAGGGAAACTCGGCCGTGACGTTCTTCAGGTTGTTGCCGGTGGCGCCCACCACGGTCAGCGTCTTGCCGTTGCCCTTGCGGCGGACCTTCGGTACCGCGATTTCCCGCGCGCCTGACAGGTACTGGCCGGTCAGGCTGGCCGGATCGGCAGCAACCTCGGCGGGCGTGCCGTGGCTGACCACGCGTCCCCCATGCACGCCAGCCCCCGGCCCCATGTCGAAGACATAATCAGCCTCGCGAATCGCGTCTTCGTCATGCTCGACCACCAGGACGGTGTTTCCCGCATCGCGCAGGTTTTTCAGCGTGGTCAGTAAGCGGTCGTTGTCGCGCTGGTGAAGGCCGATGCTGGGTTCATCCAGCACATAAAGGACCCCCGTCAGGCCGGATCCGATCTGAGATGCCAGTCGGATCCGCTGCGATTCACCGCCCGAAAGCGTGCCCGCAGCGCGGCTCATCGTCAGGTAGTTCAGGCCGACATTCACAAGGAATCCAAGGCGTTCGCGGATTTCTTTCAAGATAGCCCGGGCGATTTCGTTCTGCTGTTTGGTAAGCGTGTGCGCCACGCCTTCGATCCAGGCATAGGCCTCGGTAATCGACATCTGCACCACCTGGCCGATGTGCAGCTTGGCGATCTTGACTGCCAGCGCCTCGGGTTTCAGCCGGTAACCGCCGCAAGCCCCGCAGGCGCGGTTGGCCTGATACCGCTCCATCTCCTCACGGCTCCAGGCGCTGTCCGTCTCGCGGTAGCGGCGTTCCATGTTGGGAATGATCCCCTCATAGACCCGCTTCACCTGATAGACCCGGCCGCCCTCGTCATAGCGGAACTGGATCTCTTCGCCCTTCGAACCCTGCAGAAAAAGCTCCTTCACGCTGTCAGGCTGGTCTTTCCATTTCGCCTTCAGGTTGATGCCATAGTGCTTGGACAACGCCTCCATCGTCTGGGTCAGGTAAGGCGACTTCGACTTGGACCAGGGCGCGATGGCGCCTTGCATCAGGGTCAGGTTTTGGTCTGGCACGACAAGGCGCTCGTCGAAGAACAGTTCCATGCCAAGGCCGTCGCAGACCGGGCAGGCGCCGAAAGGGGCGTTGAAAGAGAACAGGCGGGGTTCGATCTCGGCGATGGTGAAGCCACTGACCGGACAGGCGAACTTTTCGGAATATGTGATGCGGGGCGGCTCATCCCCTTCGGCCAGTTCGATCACGGCGATGCCGTCCGCAAGGTTCAGGGCGGTACGGAAACTGTCAGCAAGGCGGGTCTCGATCCCTTCCTTCACCACGATCCGATCAACGACCACGTCGATGTTATGGCGGAACTTCTTGTCAAGCGTCGGCGGATCCTCCAGTTCGTGGAAGGTTCCGTTGACCTTCACCCGTTGGAAACCTTGTTTACGCAGGTCGAGGAATTCCTTTTTGTATTCGCCCTTCCGGTCACGGATGATAGGGGCGAGCAGATAGGCGCGCGTGCCCTCGGGCATCGCCATGACCGCATCCACCATGTCCTGCACCTGCATCGCGGTGATCGGCAGCCCGGTCGCGGGGCTGTAAGGCGTACCAACCCGGGCAAAAAGCAGACGCAGGTAGTCATAGATCTCGGTCACGGTGCCGACGGTGGAGCGCGGGTTTTTCGACGTTGTCTTCTGCTCGATCGAAATCGCAGGCGACAGGCCCGAGATATGGTCGACGTCGGGTTTCCCCATCATGTCAAGAAACTGCCGGGCGTAGGCCGACAGCGATTCCACATAGCGGCGCTGGCCTTCGGCATAGATCGTGTCGAACGCCAGCGATGACTTACCCGAGCCGGACAGCCCGGTGATCACCACCAACTGATCGCGCGGAATGGAAACATCCACGCCCTTGAGGTTATGCTCGCGGGCACCCCGTACCTCGATGAACTTCTGTTCGGCCATGATCACCCCCGGATGCCGCCGCTACAGATAGGGCTTTGCGGCCGAGTCTCCAACCACAAATTGTGAACGCAAAGTGAACATTTCTCAAATGGCCTGAGGGTTTCGCCGGCGCGCCTGCAAGGCATGCACTCCGATCCCCAGCGCGCACAGCGCAGTGGCGGCAAGGACCAGGCCCGGTGGGCCGGACGCGGCCAGCAAGGCGGCCAGAACCGGCGTTCCCGTAGTGGTGCCAAGGTTGCCCAGTTGTGCCACCGAACCCGCAGCGCGGGCACGGTCTTCGGCGCTGAGGTTCAGTTCGGGGATCGAGGCGAAACTTGCCCCCTGCACCATGCCAAGTGCGGCAGATATCAGGAAACCGGCGGCTACCATTCCCGCCCCGTTGCCCCAGAACGCCCACAGCAGCAGGAACCCCGGCACCGCAGCCGCATAGCCCCATTGGACCAGCCGCACAGCCGACATCCGGCCCAGAAGCCGGACCCCCAGCGTCAGGGACACCACAATCGACGCGAGCGGCATCCCCGCAGCGATCAGCGCGCGGTGGCTGGCAGGGGTCTCTGGCGGCAGGAGGGTCAGGATGGCGACATACAGGAACGTGTAGCAGCAAAACCCCATCGCCGGTGCCGCAAGCCGGGGCGAGGCATAGATCTGCACGTGTTGGCGCAGGATGTTGCCCAGCGGGGAAGAAGGCGTCGGGCGCGGATCAGGCGGCATGGCAAAGGCCAGGACCCCGGCCATCGCGGCCATATAAGCGGCGTGGCCAAGGAAAAGTCCGGCCGGCGTGGCGTGGGGCCCGATCAACGCAAGTACGGCATAGGTGACGCCGAAAAAGCTGGACCACAGGGTCATCGCCATCGGTCGGCGCTGTTCGGGGGCCAGCGCTGCGATCATCGTGGGCCCCACCACGACAATGGCCAGATGCGATGCGCCCTCAACGATGCGGCTTGCCAGCATCAGCGGATAGGCCGGCAGCGGGGCTTGCAGCGCCGACATGGCCGCCCCGGCGGCAAGGGCCGCAACGATGGCACGGCGCGGCCCGATTCGCGTGACCAGCAGCCCCGCTGTGGTGCCGAAGATAAGCCCGACCATGCCTACGATGGACACGACAAGACCCAACGCCACCTCGCCATTGCCACCGTAGGAGGCGCGCAAGGTGTCATACAGAATAGAGACCTTGCCGAACTGGGCCGCAGCCCCAAGGCCCGCACACCAGAGAAGAAGCACAAGAAACATGGGGGGCAAAGCGCGCATGCCGGTTTGGTAGCTGGTCCACCGCGCCTGCGCCAGTGTCGCCGACCGCAAATCGGGGCGGTGGCAGGGCCGCCGCATTCCTTTGGGTCGCCCGCTTGCCCGCGACCGCTTGGCATCCGCTCCGCGGGGAAATCTGGCAAGAAAGGTAGCCGCTAGATATGGATCGCCCGTCCGTAGGCGTCCAGCACGGATTCGTGCATCATCTCGGACAGGGTGGGGTGCGGGAAGATGGTGTTCATCAGGTCTTCCTCGGTCGTCTCCAGGGTGCGGGCAACGACATAGCCCTGGATCAGCTCGGTCACTTCGGCGCCGATCATGTGGGCGCCCAGCATCTCGCCGGTCTTGGCGTCGAAGATGGTCTTGATCATGCCCTCCGCCTCACCCAGCGCGATGGCCTTGCCGTTGCCGACGAAGGGGAAGCGGCCGACCTTCAGCGTATATCCTGCGGCGGTGGCCTTTTCTTCCGTCAAACCGACCGAGGCAATCTGCGGCTGGCAGTAGGTGCAGCCGGCGATGGAATTTGGCTTGATCGGGTGCGGCTGTTTGCCGGCGATCAGTTCGGCGACCATCACGCCTTCATGGCTGGCCTTGTGCGCAAGCCATGGGGCAGCCGCGATATCGCCGATGGCGTAAAGACCGTCGACGCCGGTGCGGCAGAATTCATCGGTCACCACATGGGTACGGTCGATCTTGACCCCAAGCGCCTCAAGCCCCAGATTTTCGACGTTGCCGACGATGCCAACAGCGCTGATGACGGTGTCAAAGTCCATCGTCTCTGTCTTGCCACCGATCTCGATATGGGCGGTGACGCCCTGCCCCGGCTTGCGGTCCAGTTTCTTGACCGTGGCTTTCTCCAGGATTTTCATGCCCTGCTTGACGAAGGATTTCTTCGCAAAGGCTGAAATCTCGGCGTCTTCCACCGGCAGGATGCGGTCCATCACCTCAACCACAGTGGTATCCGCGCCCAGGGTGTTGAAGAAGCTGGCGAACTCGATGCCGATGGCACCGGACCCGATCACCAGCAGTTTCTTCGGCATCCGGCTGGCAACCAGCGCGTGCCTGTAAGACCAGACCAGATCGCCGTCCGCCTCAAGCCCCGGCAGTTCGCGGGCGCGGGCGCCGGTGGCCAAGACAATCGACTTGGCGGTCAGGGTTTCACTGCCCTTGTCGGTCTTGACGCTGACCGTGCCCTGGGCCGGAATCGTGGCCGCGCCCATGAAGACGGTGACCTTGTTCTTCTTCATCAGATGGCCGATTCCCCCCGACAGCTGTTTCGCCACCCCGCGCGAACGGGCGACGACGGCGGGCAAGTCATAGCTGATCCCGGTGGCGCCCAGGCCGAATTCCTTGGCGCGGTGCATCAGGTGGAAAACCTCGGCACTGCGCAGAATGGCCTTGGTCGGAATGCAGCCCCAGTTCAGGCAGATGCCGCCCAGGTGTTCCCGCTCGACGATGGCGACCTTCAGGCCCAACTGGCTGGCGCGGATTGCGGCAACATAGCCACCCGGGCCGGAACCGATCACGATAACGTCGAAGCTTTGGCCTGCCATCTTTTCCTCCCTGGAAAAAGTAGTTTGCCCTTAAACTAAATCCCCGGCGCGAGCAACGGAAGGGGTGCCGCAGGCCTATGCGCCTGGCGCATGGCTAATGCCTCTCCTTCAACTGCTCCACCAGCGCCGGATAGGCGCCGGCGGCAAGAAACTCCGCTTCTGCTTCGGTGTTCGCACGGCCAAGGGCGGCGTTGCGGAAGGGGAACCGGCCGAAGCGGGCGATTACCTCGCGGTGCGCAAGGGCATGAAGCAGGAACTCGTCCTCGCCCGGCATACGAACGCGGTAGAGTTCGACGGCGCGGTCCTGATCGGCCATTGCCTCGGAATGCTCGAAGGGCAGGTAGAAGAAGGTTCGCTCCGGAATCGGCGCGCCAAGGTCCCAGTCCTGCTCGACCGCGCGTGTGGCGGCGGCGCGGGCCTGTGCGTCGGTTGCGAACGCCTCGGGCTGGCCGCGGTGAATGTTGCGGGGGAACTGGTCGGTCACGACAAGATAGGCCAGCGTGCCGGCCGTGCCGTCGACCCAGTGCTCCAGCCCACCGTCCCGAGCCGCCTGCCAGAGGTCGACGAACCGCTCACGGCAGGCGGCATCCAGCGCATCGCCGCCGTTGAACCAGCCCTTCTGACCGACCTCTCCAATCCAGAAATCCAGAACCTCGACCGGGTCAGACATGGCCTTCCTTTCATCGTTGGCCAAAGCGTGACAGGTTTGGCTCTGGGGTGCAACGCCACCTAGGGTGTCGTGCGACGGGCGGTCTCTTCGCTTTTCTCCAGCGCGGCTTCGACGGCGATGACCGACAGGTTGGGCGACATCGGGGTGAAACTGCCCTGTTGTTGCGGTGCCTGCCGGCGCCGCGCCATCCGCCAGGCGGTATAACCCGCGAGTGCGGCAAAGAGCACGGCCATGAACAGGAAAAATCCGTCCGGCCCCATCGCGGCCATTATGTATCCGGTCAGGATCGGCCCGCCGATTGCACCAAGCCCGTTGATGAACATCAACCCTGCAGAGGCAGCAGCCATGTCGGAATTGTCCAGATAATCGTTCACATATGCCAGCAGCAGTGAGTAGAGCGGGTTCGAAATCCCCCCGCCCACCGCGCCGATGAAGACCAATAGCACGAAGGGCGTGGAGCCGAAGGGCAAAAGCCCATAGACCACCGGGATCATCAGGAAGACCGCCCCCACCGCCGACAGCCAGAGAATGACACGGCGCCGGTCCATCCGGTCCGATACCCAACCAATGGGATATTGCAACAACAGCCCTCCCACATAGATGAAGGCGACGAAAATCGAGATGTCGCGCACGCTCAACCCGGCTTGCGTGCCCCAGACCGAGGCCATGCCGAACTGCGCCGAGAACACGCCTCCCAGAAGGAACATGCCGACACAGCCCAAGGGCGAGGCTTTGAAAAGGCGGCGAAAGCTGAGCGGTTTGGTCGTCTCGAAGGCCGGGGCCTGGCTGACCGACAGAAGGATCGGAGTGAAGGCCAGCGACACCAGGATCGAGGGGATGACGAAAAGGATGTAACCCGATGGATCGCCAAGGTTCAGCAGCACCTGCGCCGAAATGATCCCGATCATCTGCACAATCAGATAAAGCGACAGCGACTGTCCGCGGGTCTCGTTCGTCGAGGCATTGTTCAGCCAGCTTTCGGCCGTGATGTAGACCCCTGAAAAGGAAAACCCGATCAGCACCCGCATAAGCGCCCATGCAATCCAGTTCGGCGCCACCGCATACATCACCAGCACCGCCGAGATCATCGAACCAAGCGCCGCAAATACGCGGACATGACCCACCCGGCGGATCATTTCGGGCGCCATGCGTGAGCCGAACAGGAAGCCCACGAAGTAGCACGACATCACGATCGACATCTGCAATGTTGTGAACTGCTCGATGCTGCCCCGAATGCCCAAGAGCGTGCCCTGCATGCCATTGCCCAGCATCAGAAGCATGATACCGAGTAGAAGCGCCCAGGAATTGCGGAGGACAAAAAGCATGATACGGCCCTTCGGTTGATGGTCGGCGCTACAGGTTAAAGCGGGGGACAACCCGCCGAAGGAAAAGATAAGGAAGAACAGTCAGCACCATCCCCAGCCCAAGCGACGGTCAGAACCCAGTTCCCGACCCTGACGCGTCAAGGCACCAGCAAAAACTTGCACATGCCAGAGCGTCGGCTCGGAATGGATGCGGTTCCTGCAGTATCCCACGTGTCTCGCAAAACCGGCATCGAAACGATCACTGCGGCAACGCCCGGGATGGGTTCCGCAATCCCCGAAATCACGGCGATCAGAAGGCTGGGCAGAGCGGCCTCGGTAATTCATCCGACTGTTTCTTTCGGGATCAGAAGTGAACTGTCGCCGTAAGAAAAGAAGCGGTAGCCGCTATGAATGGCATGGTCATAGATGGCTTGGATGCGCGCTTCGCCCATCAGTGCTGCAACCAGCATCACCAGCGTCGATTTTGGCAGATGAAAGTTGGTCATCAGCGCGTCGGTGATGCGAAAACGGTAGCCGGGATAGATGAAGATGTCCGTCTCCCCCTCCCAGGGATGCAGGCTACCTTGCGCGTCGGCAGCACTTTCGATCAGCCGCAGCGCAGTGGTTCCGACCGGGATGATCCGGCCCCCCGCCTGCTTGGTCGCGTTGATCTCATGGGCGGCGGCGGCGGTTACCCGGCCCCATTCGGCATGCATCTTGTGGGTGGTCACGTCCTCGACCTTGACCGGAAGGAAAGTGCCCGCGCCAACGTGCAGGGTGACTTCGGTGAAGTCGATGCCCTTGGCGGCCAGCGCGCGCAACAGGGCTTCGTCAAAATGCAAAGACGCGGTGGGGGCTGCAACCGCGCCGGCGTGGCGGGCAAAGACGGTCTGGTAGTCGGTACGATCCTGATCGTCTGCCGCCCGCTTCGCCGCGATGTAGGGCGGTAGCGGCATGACGCCGGCCTCGGCAAGGGCGGCGTCGAAGTCATCACCGGTCAGGTGGAAGGCAAGCGTCAGGTCGGTTTCCGATTTAACCGCCACAGTGGCGGACAGACCGTCGGAAAAGCGGATGACCTCGCCCAGATTCACCTTGCGCAAGGGCTTGGCCAGCGCACGCCAGCCATTGGCCTGCGGCTCCAGCAGAGTGACCTCGACCTTGGCCACCGCCTCGCCGCGCTGGCGGGTGCCGAACAGGCGCGCGGGGATCACCTTGGTGTTATTCAGGACCAGCCGGTCACCCGGGCGCAGGATGTCCAGCAGGTCGAACACCTGCCGGTCGCTTATCCGGTCGCCTTCCGCAAGCAGCAACCGTGCATGGGTGCGCGGGCGGGCGGGCCGGGTGGCAATCAGGCCTTCCGGCAGCGAAAAATCGAAATCGTCCAGCTTCATCCGCCGCTGTCCTTCAGGTTCGGGGGGGCCGATCGAAAGATCTCACGGAACAGGCCGGGCGTCAGGACGGACAGCGGGTTGACCGAAACATTTGGGTTCTCAGCCGTACCGGTCAGCCGATAGTTGAAGCCAAACAACCCTTCGCCCCGGCGCGAGAATATCTGCCCGACGCCATTCACGAGATAGATTGGTGAGATCACCCCTTGCAGGTCCAGCCGCCCCCCTGCGGCCTGGTAGATCCCGGCAAAGGAAATTCCCAGTGACGCGCCCACCGCCGACCCTTGGGAAATCTCGACTGCATCGGGCGTCAGGATGAAGTTCACCTCGCCATTGTTGAAGGCAAGCCCTTCGCCGCCCATCTGCTCCAGCAGGCCCACGACCGACACCGCAGACAGCAGTTCGGCAAGTGCCGGCGCATCCTGCACCCGCAGCCGGGTAAAGAGGGCGCGGCCGTTGTACTGCCCCGCCGGGCCGCGCGGGCTGAGCGTCAGATCAAGGCTGCCGCCCCGTCCATTCTTGAAGATGCCCGCCGCTGCCATCACCGCGCCGGCGTCTTCCGAGGTGATGCGGAACGCACTGCCGCCCTTGGCCGGTGCCATCACGCCCTGCACCGCCCCGCTGCCATTGATCGAGGCGCTGAAGCGGCCGTTCAGTCCACCGCGCGTGCCGAAATCGCCCTGAAACCCGGTCAGCGTGATTCCATCCGAAAGGACCAACCGATCAAGACGTACGCGGATCGGGCCGCCAGCCTGCCCTCCGCCGCTGCCTTTCGGCATGGCGCGAATGTCTAGTCTGCCGCCAGTGATTGCCACATCCGGCGCGCGGTTCCGGCCGGTGCCGGTCAGCGTGACCGGGGCATCCAGCCAGTTGCCAGCAGTGATCCGCGAGAAACGGGCACGCCCCAGCCCGCCGCCTTCGGCTGTCGTGATATCGCCCTCCGCCGTCAGGCCCGGTGCAGTCAGGACAAGCCGGCCCACGCTGGGCTGCCGGGTCAGGCGCGCCTCAAGGTCGAGGCTGGCACGGGTATCGGCACCCTTCGACCAGCCAAGCGGTTCAAGCCGGAGGCTGAGGCCCACCAGATTGGAGGTCAGCGTCAGTTGTGGTGGCAGGTCCTTGACCAGCGCGATGTCGATGGCCGCGGCCCCTTCGCCCCGCACAGCCCCTTCAGGCAATACGATCCCCAGGTCCCGCAGGGCGGCATCTGACAGCAGTACCGTGCCGTTGATCCGCGCGCGGCCCCTTTGTTCAGGGCCAAAGCCCTGCAGATAGGTCAGATCGACCGGCAAGAGGTCCAGCATCCCCTTGCCCGACAGCGAAAGTCCATCGGTATCCACCGCGACCTCGATCTCGGGCGCGGTCAGGATGCGCCCGGGCACCAGCGCGGGCGAGGTGAAGTCGACGATCCGGCCTGAAACCACATAGCTGACATCGGGCAGCGTTACCCTTGGCTGCAACGGCATGTAGAGCGTGGTCACCAGTTCCGCCCGCCCATCACCAAGGTTCACCGGCTGACCGGCGCGGGAAAAGAAACTGAACGGTTCCTGATCCAGGAGCGACAGCGTGGCTGTGAGCGCCGACGAGGTGACCAGCGTGATTTTTGCCGTCGCCGGACGCTGGGTGATGTCCACCACCTGAAAGACCGATCCATCCGCCTCGATCCGCCCGCCTTCGGGAGCGAAGACATGGCCACGGTCCAACGAGACCGTATAGGACTTTGAATCCAGTGTGGCATGGCCGCGCGCGTCGAGGACCGGGGGCAAGGTCCTGACAAGGCGCACCTCGGCCTCGGCAAATTCGTATCCCAGGCTGAAGCGCGGGGCCTCGCCCGAGACCAGCCGCAACGCGGCCCGCACATCGGTCAGCGTGGCCTCGCCGACATTGCCTTCGAACCAGTCGCGGGTCTTCGGCACCACCGAAACCGGCCACAGCTTGAGCAGACGGTCGGAATCGATCCGGTCAAGGCCGACGTCAATGCCGCCGGTCCAGCCCTCGGCCCCGGCCTCGACCGACCCGGACATAAGCAGCCGCTCCCCCGCTTCAACAAGCGCGAGTTGACCGATTTCCAGCCGGAACGGATCCAGCAGAAGCCGCAAGTCAAGCGCGCCCTGGGTAAAGCGCACGGGTTCCTCGAACAGACCCTCGGGGTCCACCATCACTTCGGTAAAGGCAACTTGCGCCAGCACGGTGTCGGGCAGATCCCCCGCCGCCAAGGGGGCGCCAGCTGCCGTCAGAAGATCGCCATGGCCCTCTGCCCGCAGTCGGAGCGAGGTGCTTTCCACCACAAGATCGGTCAACGCCAGACGGGCGGTCGCCGGCTCATAACTCAACGCCAGAGCAGCGCGGTCAAACTCGATCGGCTGCGCCCCTTCTCCCGGCGCAAAGCGGCCGGCTGCAATTTCAAGGTCCCCGGTCAGCCCGGTCACCACGCCATCTGCAGCGATGGTCGCCGCAAGCGCCCCGGAGATGGGTGCGCGCACAAGGCCCAGCCAGGCCAGGGGTGGCGCCATCGCAGCAAGGTCGGCGGCGGCGATGTTATCGACCCGGGCGCTCAGTCTTGCGCCTTTGGCGCCTTTGGCCAGCACAAAGGTCAGCGTGGCCTGCGCGGGAACTTCGCCGTCCAGCAGCGTCAAGCCCAGTTCGGCGGCCACCGTGTCCGGCTGGTTGTCTATGGTAAGCCGCCCGTCGCCCACCTGCCACGACCGGCCCGCGCGATCATCGGTCAGGGTCAAGGTCAGGGCCTCGGCCTCTATGACGCCCAGACGGTCCAGCACCGGCGCGGCCAACAGCGCTTCGGCTGCGCCCAGCATCTCACCCAGGCTTCTCGGCCCGCCGCCAGTGGCCATGCCGCCCAGTTCCAGATCAAGCCGCCCGCTTGCATCGCGTCGAACCGCAAGCCGCGCCCCTATCAGCCGGACCGACCCGGGCCGGATCTTTCCGGAAATAAGAGCTTCGGGGTCGAAAGTGACCAGCGCCTCGGGCAGGGCCAGCAGAGACCGGCCACCCCCGTCGATCAGGCGAATATCCTGCAACCGCAAACGCGGCACGAACACGCTGTCGACCGCAAACTCCACCCCGCCCAGCGAGACAGTGGTTCTGGGCGGCAGGCCCGCATCGGCCAGCCCGGCATTCAGCCGCGCCTCCACCTCGGCCACGGCAGCGGTGGGCAGACGGATCATCTTGCCGCTGTAGGCCAGCGTGACATAGCTGAACCCCAGCGCCAGCGCGACCAGCGTAAGAATCACGGTCAGACTGAACCGGGTCCGCCGACCCCTGGGCTTGCGGCGTGCGGACGCGGCCGGCGGCGGCGTTCTGGCGGCGGTCGTTCCAGCGTCAGGGGCGGGCTCAGGCATCGGCCCGGCGTCAGTACCCGGGCCGGCAAGACCGTCCCGGGGCGCTGTCCCGTGATCCTGGCCCGCGTCTGACCCTTGCATCTTTGTTTGCGCGCCTCACTGACGTGGTGTGCCGCCCTGCTGCAGCGGGACGGAACGAATGCCCGTCCTTGCCTTTATCTTTGCGCGAAGGCAACTAGAACGAAAGTCACAATAGATCGCAAAGCGAGGAGCCGCCCATGATTTCCGTTGGACAAACCGCCCCCGATTTCACCCTGCCGCGCGATGGAGGTGCCACGGTCACGCTGTCGGCTCTGCGTCCTGGCAAGGTGGTGCTGTACTTCTACCCAAAGGACGACACGCCCGGCTGCACTCTTGAAGCGCAGGATTTCAACGCACGGCTGGCAGTTTTCACAGCTGCCGGGGCCACGGTGATCGGCGTGTCGAAGGACAGCGCCAAAAGCCATGACAAGTTCTGCCAGAAGCACGGCCTGTCGATCGTTCTTGCCTCGGACGAGGTCGGGCAGACCTGCGAAGACTATGGTGTCTGGCTGGAGAAAAGCATGTACGGCAAGACCTACATGGGGGTTGAACGGACCACGGTCCTGATCGACGGCGCCGGCCAGGTGGCCCGGGTCTGGAACAAGGTCAGCGTCAAGGGCCATGCTGATGACGTGCTGGCGGCGGTCAAGGCGCTGTGACGTCGGCTCACCCCATGTCCCTGACGGCCATGGCGGTCGAGGTGCTTACCACGGCCGACGGGCGGGCCAAGGCGGCCCTC
>Ga0105045_10002737_pt1 | contig 14980 bp, 8 predicted proteins | sample MAT02_FD_78089 | JGI IMG/M metagenome (GOLD analysis project Ga0105045, IMG submission 78089) | Freshwater microbial communities from Lake Fryxell liftoff mats and glacier meltwater in Antarctica - MAT-02 (megahit assembly) | ecosystem: Environmental > Aquatic > Freshwater > Ice > Liftoff...
CTGTGGTTGCAAAGGAGACGGTGCGAGGCGGCGCGGGTGCGGGCGTGACGTCATCAACCGCGAAGGTGATCGGCATCACGCGAGGATAGCGCGCGCGATCAGTCGAGCGTGCAGGGCGCGTAGAAGCCGCTGGGCAGGCCGCTCGCGTAGGCCGCTGGATACATGCCGTAGGGATGCGCTCGCAAGAACTGCCAAGCGAACGGACGTGCTGCCGAGGGGATGGAGTGGCGCATGCCGTGGTCGCAGATGAACCCGAACTGATCGCCGGCGCGGAGGGCGTTGACCATATTGATCGTCGTCTCCCTGAAGCCAACGACGACGCGATCGTTCTCGCCACCGTGCAATGCCATCACGGCGACGCGTGCATCGGGTGTGTTGGAGCGCGGCGCGTTGCGGGCGATGAGGCCGCCTGAGTAGCTGACCACGCTGGCGATGTAGCTCGCGCGGCGAAAGACCATCTGCGAGACGTGAAGGGCGCCGGCGGAGAAGCCGATCGCGTGGATGCGATGCGTGTCGACGCCGATCTCTTGGATGGCGCAGGCCAGGGCTTCATCGGCGAACTCCAGGTCGACCTCATTCGTCCCGCCGGTGGTCAAGAACCAGGGGAAGGTGCCGGCCACAGGGTCATGCGAGAGCGCGATGACGATGCCTCCTTGCGCGAGGATCTCATCGCGGGAGGACCCGAGCGCGGAGGTCGCCTCGGCAGGTGCGCCGCCCGTTCCGTGCCAAAAAAACACAACAGGTCCGTCGAGCGTCGTGGCCGCTTCAGAGACCCAGATATTCGCCTGGCGCGTTGTCCCGCCCTCGCCCGCGAGCGTGACGACGCCTGAGGTGGAGAAGTCACCACAAGGGCCGCGTACTGCTGGAAGAATTGGGTCCATGCGCACCGGGCCTGCATCTCCACGTACGGCGTCGGGTGGCGCGAAGGGCGCATCGACAAGCTCGCTCGATGGCGAATCGCTGAGCTCAGCCATGCCCGCGTCGCTCATGCTCGCATCAGAGGAGGGTTGCACCTCCGTGCACGCGACGAGGGGTAGACAGAGAAGGGAGAGGACGAGTCTTCGCATGCACGAGCTAGACGACGAAACGCCAGCGCGCGCAAGCGATTTGCGATGCGCTGCGTAGGAGGCCACACGCAGTGGTCGAGTCGACGCCTTCGTGTGACGATGAGGTCTGATGCACGAGCCGATCTCACTCTCACGTTCCACCAGGTTCGTTGTCCTCACGGGCGCCGGAATTAGCGCCGAGAGCGGCATTGCGACGTTCCGCGATGCCAATGGTCTCTGGGAGCAGCACGCGGTCGAGGATGTGGCCTCGCCTGATGGCTGGGAGCGTGACGCGGCGCTCGTCTGGCGCTTCTATTCTGAGCGTCGTGCGAAGGCGGCGGAGGCCAAGCCCAATGCAGGGCACTTCGCGCTCGCGCGTGTGCAGCGACACCTCGGCTCGGACTTCACGCTCATCACGCAGAACGTCGACAACCTGCATAGCCTCGCGGGCTCCACGGGCGTGATCCACATGCACGGAGAGCTCTTCAAGACGCGCTGTGAGAACCCCGACTGCAAGCTCGCGCCCTTTGAAGACAAGCGCCTCTACATGGACGCTAAGGCGCTGCCGCGATGCACGCTCTGCGGCGCACGCCTGCGGCCGCACATCGTCTGGTTTGGTGAGGTGCCGCTTGAGCTTCATCCGATCAAGCGGAAGGTCGAGGACTGCGATCTCTTCATGACGGTGGGCAGCAGCGGTGTGGTCTACCCCGCAGCAGGATTTGTGCGCGAGCTCGTCTACCGTCGGCAGATGGGCGAGTCATGTCGGGCGATCTACGTGGGGCTTGAGAGGCCAGCGAACGCCGATCAGTTTCAAGAGACGCGGCTGGGCAAATCTGGCGAGATTCTTCCGACGCTCTTCACGCTCGACGCGTGAGCAAGGGTGGTCCGTCAGTGGGACACAGAGACCTGAATGCGGACTCTTGTCCCACGGGGTTTGGAGGCCATCTTCTGCCCTATGTCCCCTCGTTCTTGCCGAAGTTCGTCGGCCTCTCGGAGCTCGCTGGAGGGCTCGGGTTCTTCCTTCCTGCGGCCACGCGCACCATGCCCAAGCTCACGCCGATCGCGGCCGCTTTGCCTGTGGTCGTGATGACCCTCGCCGCACTCACGCATGTCCTCTACGCGGACTTTGGACACATGCCCCGAGCCTTGTCCTCGCTTCACTCAGCGCGTTCGTCGCCTGGGGACGCGGTATCAAGGCGCCAATCGCCGCACGCTGATTGGTGTTCCGCTGATTGGGTCCTGAGGGCTGTGTGACTCGCGTCGTGTTGGCGATGCAGCTACACAGGCCCTCATGTTTTTTGAAGACGCCACCCTGCCTCCACCTGAGCGCCGCATCTTCTGCAACCGCACGCTCAACATGCGATCCGTCCAGGCCATTGGCTTCGACATGGACTACACGCTCGTCCACTACCACGTGGATCGTTGGGAGCGTCGGGCCTACGCGCACTGCAAGAACGCGCTGCTGGCGAAGGGCTATCCCGTCCAGGATCTGATCTTCGATCCGAGCGTCGGCATGCTTGGGCTCGTGATCGATATCGAGAACGGCAACCTCGTGAAGGCCAATCGATTTGGCTACATCAAGCGCGCTTGCCATGGCGTTCGGATGCTCGACTTCGATGCGCAGCGAAAGGCCTACGAGGACACGATCGTCGACCTCGCAGAGAAGCGCTGGGTCTTCGTCAACACGCTCTTCGGTCTCTCCGAGAGCTGCCTTTATATGCAGCTCGTGGACCTCTACGATCAGGGGCTCTTGTCGACAGGTTCGCCTCACGGCGAAATGCCTGGGATCGTCGGCTACAGGAAGGTCTACGACCTCGTGCGCATCGCCCTCGATGCGGCGCATATGGAGGGCGAGCTCAAGGCCGACATCATGGCCAACCCGGATGAATTCATCGATCTCGATCCCCAGCTTCCACAGACGCTCCTCGATCTGAAATACGCGGGCAAGAAGCTCATCGTCATCACGAACTCCGAGTGGTTCTACACCAAGGCGATGATGACCTACGCGTTCGACCGCTTCCTCGATGGACGCGGCTGGCGCTCGCTCTTTGACTTGGTGATCGTGGCCGCCCGCAAGCCTGCGTTCTTCACGGAGCGCATGCCAGCGTTTGAGGTGATCGACGACGACGGAAAATTGTTCCCAGCGCATGGCAGGCTTGAGACGGGCAAGGCCTACCTCGGTGCCAACGCGCGGCTCGTTGAGCAGAGCCTCGGCATCCCTGGCGACAACATCCTCTACGTGGGCGATCACATCTTCGCCGACGTGAACGCCAGCAAGAGCCTCTTCCGCTGGCGCACTGGGCTCATCGTGCGTGAGCTGGAGCGTGAGCTCGAGGCCCTTGAGGGATTCAAGCCCGTGCAGGCCACGCTGACGCAGTTGATGAAGATCAAGGAAGTCACCGAGCACCGCTACTCGCTCCTTCGCTTGCTCGTGCAGCGCATCGAGAATGGCTATGGCGATCGCAGCGAGGGCGTTGAAGTGCCGCTGGAGTCTGCTGGTTTCCCTATCGGGAAAGTTCGCGCAGAGATGCGTGAGCTGCGATCACGCCTCGTCGAGATGGATGAGCGCATCGGCCCGCTGGCCAGGGCCTCAGGCGAACTGAACAACGAGCGCTGGGGCCTCTTGCTGCGCACGGGCAACGACAAGAGCCACCTCGCGAGGCAGATCGAGAAGCACGCCGACATCTACACCTCGCGCGTCTCGAACCTCCTTCACACGACGCCCTTTGTGTACTTCCGCTCGCCCCGAGGAAGCCTCCCGCACGACAGCGGCGAGGCCGGCGGCGTCGAGTGACGGATCCGCATGAATGAGGAGAACTTGCTGGTTTCCCTTTCGGGACAGAACTTGCTGGTTTCCCTTTCGGGACAGAACTTGCTGGTTTCCCTTTCGGGAAAGAACTTGCTGGTTTTCCTTTCGGGAAAGAACTTGCTGGTTTCCCTTTCGGGACAGGAGTTCACGCCAAAGATGGGGAGGCTTGGGAACATCTCATCGCTTCCTCATGTCGGTGACTCTGCGGAGCTGCCCTCAGCGCGAAGTCGCCTCATTTTTAACGTCTGACATACCCTGCGCGCGCCCATGCGTTCCATGAGCTCCCTCGCCAAAGAAACTCCATGACGAAGACTCACTTTGTGCTCGCGAGCATCGCGCTCGGCTCAGCCCTCCTCGGTGCGCCCCATGTGACAGCGCAGCGCCGTCCTCGCACGCAAGCGACTCAGGCCGCGCCTCCGCCGAATATGCCTTACGAGGCGCATCAGCGTGAGCTGCAGACGCAGGTGAGCGCGCGCGCGCGATCGCATCGTGCAATGTTGCCGCTGATTGAGCTCTGGCGTGGCTGGAACGATGCGCGTCCGGAGACGACGCGTGCTGCCCTCGATGCGCTCGCAACCGACCGTCGATCGAGCCCGGCCGTGCGGATGTATGCAGCGCAGCTTGCAGCGCGTGCGCGCCTTCGCATGGGTGACATCGCCGGCTCGCGACAGGCCTTTGATGCGCTTGGCTATGTCAGCGCATGGCGTGTGGTTGGCCCCTTTGACAACGAAGGAAAGACTGGTTTTGCACGGGAATACGAGCCCGAGCGCTTGCGCATGGCGCCCTTCGATCTGACGGCACGCTTTGAGGGGCGCGAGCGCGAAGTGGGCTGGCGCGAGTACCCCACGGTGGGTCACTACGGCTATGTCAGCTTCGACGCGGTGCATCGCCCCGACACGAACGTCTGCTCCTATGCGGAGACCTTCGTCACGAGCGACAACGCGCAGGCGCTGACCTTGTGGCTCGGCGGTGGAGGCGCGATCGCGGCCTGGTGGAATGGCACCGAGGTCTTACGCGACGATCACTATCGCCAGCCCGATCCCGATCGCTTCGCCGTCGTGGTCGGCGCGCATCAAGGGCCCAACCGCTTGCTTGTGAAGGCCTGCGCTGCGGAGTCAACGTGGGGCTTCTACGCGCGCGTCGGCAACGCGCAGGGTGAGCGCGCAACGGGCGTCCATTTCAACACGACGGCAGACGTCACACAGGTGCACTCGGGGCATGGCGTGACGCGCTTGCCCGCGACGCCGATGGTCCCGCTCGCAGCCTTTGAAGAGGCCGCACGCCAGAGCACGCCCAACCCCGATGCCCTGGCCGATCTGGCGCAATTCCTTGCGTTCACAGGCGCGGATGACCCTGCCGAAGAGCGCGCCAAGCAGCTCGCCGAGCGAGCCGCGACGTTGGGGCCGACGGCGGAGCGTTGGCTCCTTGCGGCGGAGCTCGCGACCTCACGGGGAGACACCTCACGCTTCCTCGCGCGCGCTGCGGCGCTTACGCCCAACGACCCCGATCTCCTTGTCGCGCAAGCACAATTGGCGATGGGAGGCCCTGCACCTGAGGAGGCTTTCGCGCTCCTCGATCGCGTTCCAGCGGGTACACGCTCCGCACTCGAAGCGGCAGATCTGCGCGCAGACCTCTACTCGAATCTCGGTCTTGAAGAGACCGCACGCGCGACGATTGAGGCCGCTGCGCAACAAGCGCCATTGGCTCCCGCGTGGCTTGATCGACGCGCGCATGCGGCTGATGCAGCGTTGCGTCGTGACGAGGCGATGTCGCTCTTTCACGAGGCGCTCTCCGCGCGCTTTGACGATCAAGGTGTGCGCGAGGTGATCATCGGCGACGCGATCGTGCGCGGTGATCTGGAGACGGCCGCTCGTGAGATCGAGGCTTACCGCGCGCTCTCGTCGGATAGCGTCACGCGGCTGCTTCGCATGGCGAGTTGGTACGAAGCCCTGGAGCGCAATGACGAGGCGATGAGCCTCTACCGCGCCGCAATGGAGCTCGCGCCTGATGATGCTGCGGGCCATGTGGCGTACGGACGCGCGCTGCTACGCGCAGGCCAAGACGCGCTGGCGATCCCAGCGCTCCAGCATGCGCTGGAGCTTCGTCCACAAGACGCCGAGACGCGTGAATTGGTCGAGCACCTTCAGCCCGAAGAGCGCGCCGATGAGGCTTATGCGGTGGCGCCGGAGGCATTGCTGGCGCGCGTGAGTGAGGAGCGCGGCTACCCCGTGCGCGTGCTCGAAGATCTCACGGTGAACACTGTCTTCCCGAGCGGCCTGGGCTCCACCTTCCGCCAGTTTGCAGCGCAGATCGTGAGCGAGGATGGCGCGCGCTCGATGCGAACCTTCCCAATCCAATTCGACCCGGATGTGCAGCGCGTCTCGGTGCGTGCGGCGCGCATCTATCGCCAAGGCCGCGTGCTTGAGGCGAGCGAGAGCTATGAACAGCAGCTCGGTGAGCCCTGGTACCGCATCTACTACGACACGCGCGCGCTGGTGCTGGTCTTCCCCGATCTTGAGCCTGGTGATGTGGTCGAGGTTCGCTACCGCACCGACGACGTGGCGGAGCGCAATCAATTCGATGACTACTATGGAGATATGCACTTTTTCCAAGGTGCATCACCGATGGCGCGCACCGACTACGTCCTCATCACGCCTTCCTCGCGCACCTTTCACTTCAATCAGCCGCACCTCGCGTCGTTGCAACACGAGACGCACACCGTGGGCACGCAGCGCATCGATCATTTCTTCGCCGAGGATGTACCGGCGCTACGCAACGAAGAGAGGGCACCGGGTGCGACCGAGGTTGCGCCCTATCTGCATGTCTCGACCTACGAGACTTGGAACGATGTGGGCCAGTGGTGGTGGGGCCTCGTTCACGATCAGTTCTATGCCGATGAGAACCTGCAGCGCACCGTGCGCGAGCTTGTCGCCGGCGCTCCGGATGTACGCACCAAGGTGCAGCGCATCTATCGCTGGGTGATCGATCACACGCGCTATGTCGGCCTCGAATTCGGCATCCACGGCTTCTTGCCCTATCGCGTTCCGCAGATCGTCCAGCGTGGATTTGGCGACTGCAAAGACAAGGCATCGCTCCTCTACACCATGCTCCGCGAGGCCGGCATTGAGGCGCGCATGGTGCTCGTGCGCACGCGTCGCAACGGGGCGATTCTCGATCTCCCCGCGTCGCTCTCCGTCTTTGATCATGCGATCGCGTATGTGCCCGAGCTCGACCTTTTCCTCGACGGAACGGCCGAATTCAGCGGCACGACGGAGTTCCCGCAGATGGATCAAGGCGTGAGCGTGCTCGTCGTTGGACCGAACGGTGCCGAGCTTCGTCGCTCGCCTGTGATGACGCCCGATCACAACACGCGTCGGCGCACGCTCACCGTCGACTTGCGCGCCGATGGCTCGGCTACGCTGGAGGTCGATGAGACCGTGCGTGGCCATGAGGCGCCGGGTTGGCGCTCGCAATATCAAGCACAGGGCACGCGCCTCGATCGCTTTGAGCGCGCCATGCGCAACACGTTCCACGGCATCGAGGTGGAGCGCGTTGAGATGGAAGGGCTCACCGACTACGAGGTGCCCGTGCACGCGACCTACCGCGCGACCGTGCCGCTATTCGCCACGCGTGATGCCGATGGCTTGCGTGTTCCGGTCTCGGTGATGGGCGATCTGGTTCGCTCGCTCGCACGCACCGAAGCGCGCGCGCAGGCGCTCGATCTAGGCTCGACCACGCACTACGTCGAAGACCGCACGCTGCGTGCACCCGCGGGCATGGAGGTCGCCACGCTGCCCGAAGGAGGACGCGTAGAGAGTCCCTTCGGCCTCTTCCTGATGACGGTCACACGCGAGGGCCGAGCTGTCTCGATTCACACGGAGTTGACCTTGTCGCGCGATCGCATTGAGGCTGTGGAATACAGCGAATTCCGCGCGTTCATCGAGCGAGCGGATGCGCTCTTGAGACAGCGCCTCACACTCTCGGGAGGTGGCCGATGAGTGCCTCGCGTCTCACGTCACTCATGGCTTTTGTGGCCACCTTGCTCGCCCTCGTGGGATGCGGCGGCGCGCAGTCCAACTCGTCCACCTCGGTGCTGGATGTGGAGCACTACCGAGCCCGCGCAGCGTCGTCTCCGCTCGATGCTGACATCGCGCTCGCACGCGCCGAGGCCGAGCTCTTTGTTCCGGGTGGCGACACCGCGATCGCGGCCGAGGCGATCGCGCAAGCGCGCCGCTTGAATGCGTCACCGCTTCGCACGCGCTTTCTCGAAGCCGTGGAGGGTGATCTTCACGGACACCACATCGCCTCGCTTGCGGCCTATCTGGAGGCCCTTGAGCTCACGCGCGCCTCGGCCGATCCGTGGGCGAGCGTCATCGCCGAAGTCTCGATCGCCTCGGTCGTCGAGTACGACGACTCGGTGCCGAGCTTCATTGCGCAGGTGCAGCCAGTGCTCGAGCGGCTCTTCGCGGAGCCTGGCGGCGCGGGACCCATCGCGCGCTATGCGGCGGGCAATATCCTAATCGAGCTCGCCTATCGCCGTGGCGATATGAGCGCGATGAATGCCCTTCGCGGGCAGCAGGGGTGTCTCTCAACGTTCCGCATCGCCGGGCCTTTTGGTCCGCGTCAGCTCCTTGATTTTGACCGCGCGCTCGCGCCTGAGGAGGCCGGACGGCTCGCGGCTGAGTACGATCTCGGCGTGGGCCGTGGTCTGCGTGCAACACGCGATGCAGAGGGCCGTGGATGCGCGGTGCACCTCGGCAATGGGCCTGTGGGTGGTGCCGGTACGACCTATGCCGAGGCGACGATCAACGTCGCGACCTCAGGCACACACACGATTCGCCTTGAGACGCCGAACGCCGTCGAGCTCTTTGTCGATGACGTCTCTGTCGCGCGCATCGATCGCCGCACGACACCACTGGGCCGCACGAGCTTTCACACGCTTGCGTTGAGCGCGGGGCCCCACCGGCTGATGGTGAAGCTGACCACGCGTCATCCAAACCCGGTGCTCATCGCGGCCGTGCTCGATGGCGACGTGCGCGGTGAGAGCGTTGATCTCTCAGCGCGTGAAGTGCGCACGCCGCATCCGCTGGCGCACTACCTGGATGTGACGCGGGCGATGTCGCGTGCCGACTGGGTAGAAGCGCGTGAGCGCCTCGGCGCACTCGACCCCAACACAGCCCCGGTGATGATGTTGGTGCTCGCGACGGGCGTCGCCCTGAGTGACCCGCTGCGTGGCGCCAATGTCGCACGTGATGATGCGCAGCGCGCGGTGAGTGAGGCGCGTGAGCGTGACTCAGGCGCCTGGTATCCCGTGATTCAAGCCGCGCGCTTCGAGGCCGATGCCGGACGCGTGCGGGAGGCGATCGCCCTTCTTCGCGCAGGCACGAATGATTTCCCGGACGTGCTCGCCTTCCCGCTCTCGCTCGTGGATCTGCTCACCGCGCGTGGGTGGAGTGATCAGGTGGAGCCAGTGATCGCCGCGATGCAGACGCGTGTTCCGGATGCATGCAGGCCCGATCGCGCTGCGCTCAATCACGCGCTGGAGCGAGGTCGCATGCCCGAGGTGGATCGCCTCTCAGAGGCGCTCATGCGCTGCGATGCAAGGAGCGATGCGCGCCTTGAGCGCCTGGTGCGTCAGCGTCGCTGGGATGAAGCGAATACGGAGGTCTCGCGACTGGCTGTGATGGAGCCCTCGTCGAGTCGCTTCTCGATCCTCGACACCGAGCTCTCGATCGCCCGCGCCCGCAGAGACTCGGCGCGCGTGGATGCGTTGCTGACCGAGCTGCGCACGATCATGCCGCAGTCGGTGAATGTGGTTCTCGCCGAGGTCGACCGTCGGCTGGCGAGTGGCAACGAGCAGGCTGCACGCACGCATCTCCTCGAAGCGTTTCAAGCGGAGCCCGAGGCGATGACCGACCTGCGTCGCCTTGCGCGCGCTGTATTTCACGAGAGCCCACTTGAGCCTTATCGCCGTGATGGCGCGGAGGTCATTCGCGACTTCCAAGCGTCGGGCCGCACCTACGAGAACGCGCCGCAGGTTCTCGTCTGGGACTACACCGTCACGCGCCTTCTTCCCGAGGGCACGATCCTCGAACTCACGCATCAGATCTATCGCGTGCAGAGCGAAGAGGCGGTTGACGATCTCGGCCAATTCCAGGCGCCTGCGGACGCACTCATGCTCACGCTTTGCACGGTGAAGGCCGACGGAACGCGCCTGGAGCCTGACGCGATCGCAGGTCTGGAACATATCGAAATGCCGAGCCTTCAGGTCGGCGACTATGTGGAGAGCGAGTACATCCGTGTGCGTCCTCCGGCGCTCGCCTATGACGGTGGCGCGGTCGGTGATCGCTTTTACTTTCAGAGCTTCGAGATCCCCTTCGACACCAGCCAGCTCACCCTCGTCGTGCCCTCGGATGCACCCGTGCGCATCGACCCGCGTGGCAATGCACCAACGACGCAAGAGCGCACCGAAGAGGGCACGCGCGTCTATCACTGGGAGGTGCATGAAGTGCCGCTCCTCCAGCCTGAGGCGGGCTCGGTTCACCTGCGCGAGTTCATGCCGTCGATCGGCTGGAGCGTGCGCGCCGAGTGGCCTCAGGTGATCGAGGCTTTCCGCGACATCCTCGCCGACCGCAATATGCGTGACCCCGCTGCGGAGCGTCTTGTTCGGCAGATCGTCGGTGACGACAGGTCCACCGTCGAGCAGCGCGCACAGCGCATCTATCACTGGTTGATCAACAACGTCTCGGACACCAGCAACGTCTTCGGCCAAGCCGCGCCGATGCTCTCTGCGCGTACCGGAAGTCGCTCACGCCTCTTGGTCTACATGCTCTCGCTGATTGGCATTGAGGCCGATCTGGCGCTGGTGCGGAGCTTTGCGTTTGATGCGACGCGAAGTGATACGCCGGATGACGACACCTACGCCGATCTCGCGATCCGCGTCCAGGGCTCGACCGGCCCTTTCTGGGTCGAAACGGGCTTGGATCACTCGGCCTTCGGGACGCTCTCGCCCTTTGTACGTGGCCAAGATGCGCTGATGCTGAAGGCGCCCTTTGAGCGCACGACGATCTCCACGACGCCACTCGAAGCAGACCTCCGCACGGTCGATGTGGATGTGACGCTTGCCGCCAACGGAAGCGCGCGCGCGACGATCACCGAGACCTTCCGAGGCGTTCCCGCAGCGACCTGGCGCGGTGAGCTGGAGGGCATCGCCGATGCACAGCTTGAGCGCATCTTTGAGGAGAATTACGTGGCGCGTCTTCTCCCCGGTGCGCGTATGGAGAGCCTGCGCATCACAGGTCGCGAGGACGCTGAGATACCGCTCATATTTAGATATGAAGTCGAAGTGATGGAGCTGGGTCGCCTGGAGAACGGTGTTCGCTTCATGCCGACGTTCTTCCCTTCGTCGCTCACCAACTCCTTCGCGCGTCTGAGCTCACGCACACGCGCGCAGCTGATTCCACCCCTCGCGATGGATCTCGATGTGCACCTGCACGTGCCCGCGGGCGCCGTCATTGAGGCCCCCGAGGACGCAGCCTTCGATGGTGAGACTGGCGCGTCGCTTCACTACACGAGCACACGGGACGCAGGCGGTGCGGAGCTGCATCGCCATGTTCGTGTGCAGCGCGCGCGCGTCTCGCCGGAGCAATACCCAGGCTTTGCGCAGCAATGCCGATCGGCCGATGAATACGAGGCGCGCGCGGTGCGCGTTCGGATGCCCTAGTCGGACACAAACGAGCGGGAACAAACGAGCGAGCGCGCTGTGTTTTGGACGGCAGCGAGCGCGCTCGCTACGATCACCATGATGCTCTCAGGCAATACGCAACGGACTTCGCTCGTGACCGCTCTGGCGTTCGCGCTCGCGAGCCTTGCCATGCCGATGCTCGCGCCCTCGCATGCGCAGGCGGACATCTACACATTCACCGATGAGGATGGCGTCGTTCACTTCACGAACACGCCGCCTTCGAGGCAGCGTGGCGTGCGGGTGGTGATGCGCACGCGTGAGGCGCGTGCTGGTGATGCGCCGCGCGCAGGTGGCGGGGCGCGTGACACGTCGTCGGATCGATACCGACGCTACGACGCGTACATCCGCGAGGCAGCCGCGCTCTATCGGCTCCCTGAGGCGTTCGTTCGCGCGGTGATTCGTGTGGAGAGCGACTACAACATTGGCGCCCTCTCACGCGTTGGCGCTCAAGGCCTGATGCAGCTGATGCCCGGAACCGCTGCGCGCATGGGTGTCCGCGATGCCTTCGATGCGCGGCAGAATATCCTTGGTGGCACGCGCTATCTGCGCGTCCTGGCCAATGGCTTTCGCGGCGACTTGATCCTCACGATCGCGGCCTACAACGCTGGTGAAGGCGCGGTCGCGCGCCATCGCGGCGTGCCTCCTTATGCCGAGACGCAGCGCTACGTGCAGCGCGTGCTCGGTTGGTACTACCGCTACCTTCAAGAAGAGCAGCAGGCCGCAGGAACCGCGCCCGCTCAGCCCTAAGGCTCGGCTTCTTCTTTCGTCTTCGTGACGAGCTTTCGCATCTTCACCAAGACGCGGATGATCACGATGGCGAGCGCGAATCCCAGGGCCGCCACGCCAAGGCGCGGATCCATCGCGGGGCCGGCCAGTGCGTGCAGCGCACCGAGGATGAGCGCCACGTAGGAAAGGCGATGAGGCGAGGTCCACGTACGCAAACCAAGCCGCGCGTTGACCTTCGGAAATGACGTCAGCGTCAGCGGCGCAAGGACCAGCAGCGCCAGCGCGCCGTGTCGCAGATAGCCAAGCGCCAGAAGGCGATTCCACACACCTGTGAGGCTCAATGCGTGAAGGTGAGCCAGCGACGCGATCGCGTGGAAGAGCGCCGCGCCAGAGGCCACAAGGCCAAGCGAACGGCGTACGCGAAGCAGACGGACGCGCGACTCCTTGGTGGTGAGGTGTGTGCCCAGCGAAGCGAGCGCCGAGAGCATCAACAGAAGGAGCGCCGCCATGCCGAGGAGGGCATGCATCAGAGCGACTCCAAGAAGAAGATCAGGTCTGCGCGTGCCGCCTCGGAGAGTGACGCGGCGTCGCCATGCCTCTGGCTGCTGTTGTGCTGCATCAGCACCTCTTCGAGCGTCTCTGCGCGGCCATCGAAGAGGTAGGGCGCGCTTGTTCGCAGTGCGCGCAGGCTCGGCACGTCGAAGGAGATCGACTCATCATGAAGTACGGCATCGGGGAAGAGCTCGCGCGCTGCATGACGCGAGAGGTTCGTGAACGCGGGCGGTGTGTGGCAGTCCGCGCAGTGCGCCTCGAAGAAGGCATCGAGGCCGCGTCGCTCACGCTCCATCGCCCGCGGTGATTCGATATGGGGCAGGGGGAGGGTGCGCATGAACGCATCGAGCGTCGCTTGGCGGTTGCCTGCATGCGTGCGGTAGCCGCGGTACTCCGCGACGGCCACCTCGTAGAGATCGCCAAGCTGCGGATAGCTCCCATCGCGAAGGAAAGGCGCGGTGCCCTCAAGACCACGCACATCGAGCGTGGGCGCGAGGATGCGCTGACCGATGTTGTGCGCCTCGCCGTCGGTGGCCCCGAAGAGATGGCAGCTCTGGCAGCTCGCGCCCGCGCGTGTGCCTTCCCAGAAAGCGCTCTCTCCCATGCGCACACGAAGCGCATTAGGGTCCTCCCTGCGCAGCCCTTGTGCACTCGGCGCCCAGGCATCCAGGCGCAGCACATGGAGGGAGCCATCCAAGAGCGCGCTCTGACCCTCGCTGGCCGAGGTCGCGACATAGTGCACGCCGACCTGCACGAACGCGCGTGGCATCCCCAGCGAATCACCCATATCGTGATATTCTGCTATTTCCCGCGAGGGAAACCCGCCAACAGCCCCGCGCTCAGGCAGACGCGCGAGCTCAGTCGACCCCGCGAACGCAACGAGCAGCGCGCCCTCGTCATCGAAGGCCAGGCTGATGGGCGAGAGCCCGCGATCGACATCGCCTGCGTGGTCTTGCCGAGCCGTCCGCCGCGCGGTGGGCTCGATGCGTGTGGGCGCGAGCGTGCCTTCATCGAGCCAGATGAGCTGATCTTCGATGAAGTGATTGCCCCGATTCTCCGGCTGAGAGTCCGTGGTCGCCAGGACGACCGATCGCGCGTTCGCGGCGATGGCGAAAGCAGGCATCGCCAGCGCGCGTGTCTGCGTGAGCGTCAGCGCATCGTCTTCCACCTCAACGCGATGAATGCGCGCTGGCGATCGCGTCGCGATGAAGATCGTGTTGCCCGTCGTGGCGAGGTCGATCGGCACGCCCTCGAGCCTCATGCGCGCGAGCACGCGTGAGCCCGCTTGGTCGAGCAAGAGCAGCTCGTTGGCGAGGCCCTCGATCAATACAGCGAGGTGCGAGCCGGTCTGCGCCATCGCGGTCGCACCGAGGCCAATCTCTGCGCCGACGGTGCGCTCTTCTGGGCGTATCGAAATCATATGGCGTTCATGTCGCAACGCGACAAGAAGGTTCTCACCTGAGAACGCGCAGTCGACGGGTCCATCTCCTGGGTGAAGGGGTGCGGAGAGCGCGCCACGCGCATCGATCACGCGCACCTGGTCGGTCTCCTCGCTGACGATGCAGGCCTTCCCATCGCCTACACGGATACGACCTGGATGGGCCAGGGGACGCACCGCGAGCACGTGCTGCCTATGCGCTCTTGCATCGACCTCGATCGTGATGGGGAACGCCTCGTCAAAGGTCTGCGTGCCGCCCTCCAGATGCACATCGAAGCGAAAGACACCGTGGCCAAGGGCCTGCCCTTCATGGCGTTCATCGCTCACCACAAGCGTGGCTTGCGAGGCTCCCTCGGGCGCGCGGACGAAGAAGGTCTGGGGCTGATCGAAGCGCAGAAGGGGCGGCGCGAGGGAGACCTCGGTCGAGAGTGCGAGTCGATCCGCGAGACGTGGCCCAAGCTCCGACAGACCCTCACGCGCGGCCAACCCCGCAATACGCGGCGCGAGCAAGATAGAGAGCGTGAGTACGGCCAATGCGAGCCAGAGACGCTCTTTGGCGAGGCGCTGGAGCGATGCGCGCATGCGTGTGCGCAATCCCAACTCAAGCAGGGCAAGCGCGCTGAGGTAGGCGAGTAAGAGCGTGGCGAAGGAGTGCGCGCGCGCCA
>Ga0105045_10002738_pt1 | contig 14979 bp, 11 predicted proteins | sample MAT02_FD_78089 | JGI IMG/M metagenome (GOLD analysis project Ga0105045, IMG submission 78089) | Freshwater microbial communities from Lake Fryxell liftoff mats and glacier meltwater in Antarctica - MAT-02 (megahit assembly) | ecosystem: Environmental > Aquatic > Freshwater > Ice > Liftoff...
CGTTAAGTTTGAGACAATTTCTTATACTTCATTGAGAATCGCCAGAATTTTGCTCTTAATGGATTATTTTAATTAAAAAAACTACCTACTAGGTTTTTTGGTTCAATTAAATCTGGTGGATCCGGTGGGATTCGAACCCACGACCAAGGGATTAAAAGTCCCCTGCTCTACCAACTGAGCTACAGATCCATTAAGCTAAGAGTAAGTAAGCAATAACTCAGGCTTTTGTCAAACCTATGTTCCTGTCTATTTGACATCTACAAGAAGAGGGTAGGACTTGAACTTGTTTTTTTTCATTGTCTTAAGGGCGGTTGTACTCAACTTGACCATTTTATTACCAATTCTAACTCTTTGTAAGTTGGCCTTAACTTTAGTTAGAGTCCCCCGCATAGAGTGGCTTCTTTTGTTTACTTTTCGGTATGTGATTCCAGTTAAGGCGCAAGTTGCAGGCATATTAGATAGTTAATAGGTCTTTTCTCATTTCAAAAATCATCTTTGTCAAGATATAAGGACAGTTCAATTAGCTCAAATTAAATATAAAGTTATTCAGGCAAAACTTCACATATTGACAAGCTATGCTCAATTAGAAAAAAACAGTTTTAACTCTATGTCCCAAAATTCAGGTTTTAACATTCCACAGAGCAATCAACAACCCCTAAACAATCAATCCCAAGAAGGCGTTCATAATTACTCTAATCAGTATTTTGATCTTAATTCGCAATCAACTCCGCCGCCAGCCCCTAAGAAACCTAAATTTGATTATAGCCGAATCAAGAATTTTTTAATCAAGCGTTGGTGGCTTGTAATCGCGGTAGTCCTAGTTACTTCACTTGGAATTTTGGGAGTTTATGCATTGACACAATTCAATAGGACTCCAGAAGTTATTGGCACATATACTAATATCAGTGTCAAAGTTGAAGCGCCTACCAGCCTCTCCAAAGGCAGTCCTGATACTTGGAAAGTCACTGTTGAAAATTTGGAAAATACTGTATTGAAAGATGTCGAAGTTAATTTTAAGTTCGATAGCGGATTCGAATTCATAAGACACATTAATCCTTCACCAGAAAACCCTGAAGGTAGTAGGTATAAGTTTTCTAGACTTGAAGCTGCGGGAGAAAGTGGCTCACAGGCAATTGTTCAAATTCAAGGTACAACTAAAGCCAATATTGATACAGAGATAATTTTACAAGGTGAGGTGTTATATACTCCTGACGCCTTAATAAGATTTCAGAATCAAGGTCGCCTTGGGTCCAATGTTAATACAAGGCGAAGTGTACCAATTCCACCAACGAGAACAAATACTACAGCTGCTAGAGTTCGAATCCAGTTGGATAGTCCAACAGCCAGCGTACCAAATAACAGTGAGGTTGTATTAAATTTAACTTTTTCTAATACATCAGACAGAGAAATCAATGATTTGAGATTACGCATGCGCTATCCTGAGGGTTTTAGCTATAGTTCATCTGAGCTTTGTGGTGGCAATACTACACAGACTTGTAGAGTTAATCCAGATGACAGTAACAATATCTGGAATATTAATAATTTACCTAGACTTCAAGAACAAAAATTGAAATTACGAGGAACACTTTCGGCCTCCAGTAGTGGAATTACACGTAGTTTTCAAGCTGATATTGAGATTAAGCAAAGTAATAACAATTACCAATCTGTAGCTACAACTTCTAAAGATATTGCAGTTGAAGCAAAACCCTTAACTGTGAGCACTATGATAAGCGGTAAGGAAAGCGATCCAACATTTCAAGAAGGTGAGACTTTGAATTTTACAATAACTTATGAAAACCAGGGCACTACTAATGTTCGAGGTGTTGAAATTACAGGTACGGTTGAAGATCCAGCAAGTTTATTAGATTGGAATACTGTACAATTCAATTCTGGTGGTCGCGGTACTGCTCAGAATAATTCTGTCAAATGGGCTGGCAACAACGTCAGCCAACTCGCTAACTTAGGTGTCAAAAACAAAGGACAGCTATCTTTCACTTTGAAAGTCAAAAGCGGAGCAGATTTTATCAAGACTTTTCGTCCACAAAGTGACTACATTATAATGCCCAAAGTACAAGCTCAAGCAATCAACGTACAGCAAATTCAAGCTGATGGTCCGGAATATCTGGCCAAAGGAGATGTTGGTTTTACTCAAAGAATTGTAAGTCGTGAAATTGACGGAACTCAAGATAACCGCCGACGATTTGGAGTAATTTGGACTATTACTACCAAGCAAAATCAAGTTAATCAAATTCAAGTCAGAACACGAACATCCTTACCAACTAGTGCCTGGACACCGTCGAGTATAACACCTATTGCTAGAGCTTCACAACTAACTTACAACCCAACCAACGGTGATATTCTCTGGACTGTTGGTAATGTACAGTCGTATGCTGGGATCTCCAATCCAATTGTAACGATCAGTTTTGATCTTGTTGTTGAGCTTGGGATTAATGAAAATATTAATCAAACACAGTTATTAGATCAAGTAATACTTGAAGGCGTTGATGATTCAACCAACGCAAGCTATACTAAAAGCGTAGGACCTGCTAATGCAAGTAGATAGGTATTCGAACGAATTAAAAATAAGTTTGTTAAAACATGCGATTACTACATTGATTTTCAAATCATAACTTTTTGCAAATGCAGATTCTCTCAGTTAGGATAATTTTAATTTTGTCGAAGTTCAGATTATTTAAGTCTACGTATCTACAATGATAATTCAACTGATTTTGAGATCAATCCATCCAATCTCTTCAGGCAACATTTGTAGTCTGGTTAAAAATCAAAGACAATTTATATAATTTTGCACAGTCCATAATACTCTTAAATAATTTGTAGTTAAAATTGTTCCCCAAAAAAATATTACATTCCGACCAAAAATAATTCTAGATTAGAAACTGGTAAAATTCCATTTAGATTTTGTTTGATTTGAATAGTGCTTTTTGGGTTTGACGAAAGTATTTAAAACCAGGTTTTAAAGTTAAGAATGTCTTTTAAGGTCAAGTTTAATAATCAAAAATCTGAAGTCGATCCGGCATCACAGCTGCAAGTTATAGAAGTCGAAGTAGTTGATTCCAAACCAGAAAATCAGATAATTATAGTTCAAGAAAACCCTAATGCTATTGTCAGAAAAGCCTCAACTCAAAAACACAATGTTCAAAGAATTGGAATCCTGCGAATCCTGTTTAGCAGAATAGTTTTGTTTGCACTTGCAATAAGTACACTTGGCGCATTTGCTTTTTTTTATTTCCAGACTTTTCAGCCGATTATTCTTAGTCAAATTGGGGTTAAGAGTTTGAACCAAATAACTTTAATTTCCGACACCTACAATACTCAGTCTAGCAAATATTTTGGAATACCCGCCGAGTTATATCAAGGACTGGATAGTGATAGCAACTTAGTTTGTGGAATTGATGGTGAATACAATAAAAGTGAATCTGAATTTCAAAAACTTAACCAATTAGCGACCACGTCGCTTCAGCCAAACCCTGATTTAGCTATTAAGTTTGAGGTTTATAATTATTATTCACCAAGTATTAATGAAGTTCTTGATCAGAATTATTCTAGTTATAGCCAAGCTCTTAGCATATTTCAGAATACTGCCAAAGAATTGCGGATCTGGCCTCAGTTCATGAACTACCGCTCGCATTTTTTTAAAACTTGCAAAGGTCTTCAACAAACCCCAACTATTCAAAGTGAACTCTGCCAAGTCAATCCCTTTACAAAGATATGTGTCGATCAAAAAAAACAAGATTTTGAACTGATTAGAGGTCTTTGTAGTCAGTTATTAGATGCAACTGTAGCATTTGAAAAAGCTAATTCAACTTTGCCGACCTGGTTAGTTGGATTTGGTGATTCGAGTCAGCAGTCAATCAATAGCTGTAGGGATTTTCCAGTTAAGGATAATAATCTAGATTTAACCAAATGGCGACTTAATTGGCTTATAAGCTACGAATCTGTGATAAACTATCGACCAGACCTTAATTCTAATACTCAGTCCTTAAACAATGCGACTACAGAATTATCCAAGAGTGTGGAAGCTAGCAAGTTAAAAATTAATAGTATTCTCAATAGTAAGGCCGATACAAACAGTCGCTGGTATATTTTGGATCGTAGGTAGATTGTTGATTGCACTGTTAATGCTGCCAAGGTTATTGTATAGTTTGAACAATTTTTAAGCTTCGATAAACACTTGTTTTCTTGAATTTATATATTGCAATGACATTTTCTTTAAAGTATTAATACAATCCGACTTGAAAATTACATTATGAATCGGATAAAAAACCTTATTTATTCAATTAGAGAGATAATCAGCTTTTGATAAATCAAGAAAGACTAGGAATACTAGTCAGGTTAACTCGATTAAGTTCAATATTAAGCTACGCACAGACTCCATCGACCTTTGGCTCTTCGTTGTTTAATTGTATGAGGGGATTTGCGCATACGGACACGGAATCCGCAGGTACGTGCTCTTTGGCGAGTTTTGGGTTGGTAGGTTCTTTTCATATGGGCTTGAGTCTAGTCAGTTAGAAGTTATTTAGGCGAATTAGAATTGCTGGTCTTTGTCAAGAAGATAAACAAGTCTGATCCTTTCACCAAAAAATACTGAGCTCTAACTATATTTTCGTTTGACGAAAAGCCGTTGCCAGGTTTTTTACTCTATAATATATATGTTTTATCTGACAACGTCTCGCCCTTATACCAATTCAACTCCACACCTTGGAACAGCAATGGATGCCGTCTATGCTGATTGTCTGAATCGGTTTTTAAAAAGACTCGGGCAGCAGACTTTTTTTTCAATGGGGACGGACGAACATTCCTTTAAGATCGTTGATAAAGCTAAAGAGCTTGGTGTTACACCAAAGCAATTTGTAGACGCCAAGTTTCTTGAGTTTGAATCTTTTTATAATCAACTTGACCTTAGTTTTGATGAAAATTTGCAGAGTTCTAACCCCAAACATTATTGGGTAGCTAATCTAATATGGGAAAGACTACTTATTAAGAATCTGATTTACAAAAAAACTTATCAAGGCTTATACTGCATTGGCTGTGAAGACTTTTATAGTGAAAGTCAGTTGATTGGTGGCCATTGCCCAATCCATCCCCATCTTGAGATTCAAAAAGTCAGTGAGGAAAATTATTTTTTTAAACTAGCAGCTTTTAAGGAGCAAGTTCTAGAATACTTAGATAGAGTTACAATTAATGATCCAAGTGTTAGAGTGGAGATGAAGAATTTTGCCAAAGATTTGCAGGATATTTCCGTTTCAAGAGATCGCAGTCGTTTGAGCGTTGATTGGGGGATTCCGGTTAACTCTGACCCGTCGCATCTTATGTATGTTTGGTTCGAAGCTTTACAAACTTACTTAACACCGCTAATTCCAGATGAATTGTACGAGAATTGGTTGGAAGGTAGTCCCGATATTCAAAAAACTATCGAGCTTGAAGTTTGGGAAATCTGGGCTGAAGAATTACCCCAAAACCTGCAGATAATAGGTAGAGATAATGCTAAGTTCCATTTGATTATTTGGCCAGCTACACTTTTTGCCCTTGGGCTCAGGCCAATCGAATCATTGCTTGTTCACGGGATGATTAATGATAAATTCGGACGCAAATTCGCCAAAAGTGCTGGTAATGGCATAACTTTGGAAGATACTTTGTCTCAATTCGGCAAGGATGGTACTCGATTCATTATTCTCCATGAACTTAACAGTATCGGTGATACTAACCTTGATATTGATAGGGTTATTGAAAGTTATAATGCTAATTTGGCTAATAATCTTGGTAATCTTGTAGTTCGCGTAACTAATCTGGTTGAAAAAATGTTAGGCGGCTTAATTAATTTTGATCCAATTGATATCAAAGTACCGGCAGCTATGAAGCTAGAAATTAATACCAATGAAGTTTATAAAGAGCTTGAGGATTTGGCCCCTGAAAAAGCTTTTCGGATTCTGATAACTCAGGCAACTTTGATTAATCAATACCTTGAAAAACACAAACCTTGGGAATTAGCCAAAGATGCAGACAAAAATGAGGCCAAAATCAAAACTGTACTTACGGTTGCAGCAATTAATTTGAAAACTATTGCTGAGACACTGAGTATTTTCCTGCCTGACAGCGGTGGTCAGATCTACGAGATTCTGACTGCTTCAAAAATTATCAAAGCACCAGCTATTTTCCCGAGAATTGAAGTAGATGCAGAATCTTAATTTATTTATAAGCGCAGTCAGTCTATATAATTTCAATACCAAGATTTTAGCTGATCCAAAACTTAGATTGACAAAAGTCAAACAGGGACTCAAGTAACAAATCAATTTTAATTTCAAATTATTAATATATGTCATATAACCAGCATGAAAGCAGTATTTTTCAGACCCTTATCGATTTTTTTTCTGGAATAATCAAATTCCTTTCTGCAGCAGCAGCCTTAGCTATAGTTTTTACTGGAATCTCTAACTCACAAGCAACTCCTGATAACTATGTTTTTGAGAAAGACTATGTACGAGATTTTAATGTTGTTGCTGGTAAAGCTGATTCGACAGTCCAATTTGTATATTTTATTGACCTTCAATGTCCAGCATGCAAGGCTAATGACCCAACCGTGCAAGAAATTCAAGCTGAATTCGGTGACCGAGTCGCCTTCGTTTATCGCAACTACACTTTGAGTGATATTCACGTTTTTGCTGACGTCGCTGCTCGTGGTGGCCAGGCAGCCGCCCGTCAGGGAAATGACAAATACTTTGCTTACAAAGCCAAAATATACGCTACGCAAGAGACACTTTCAGTCGATAATATTATCAAATCTGCTCAGGACTCCGGAATAGATATGGATCGGTGGAATAAGGATCGCCAAAGTAGCCAAATTCTCGATGAAGTCAGAACCGATGTCCGTGATATTAAAGCTGCTAATCTACCAAAAACTAAAAATAGACCAGATGGAGGTAAGGCACTTGGAACTCCAACAACAGTACTTATGAAGGATGGAGAAGTATTTGATTCTTGGACTGGTGGCTTAAGCAAAGACGCTCAAAAAGCAGCTATCGCAGAAGCTTTGATTTAGTTAACTTGTTTATTAAAATGCAAAAGTAATTTTTGTTCGGTAATTGTTTTATTAATACAAAAAAAATCCAACACAAATAGGCTAATTTGACACAAATCAGAATTCCAAGTCGTTATAAAATAATTGGGCGTCTTGGCCGAGCGGTTAGGCAGAGGTCTGCAAAACCTTCCAGAGCGGTTCGACTCCGCTAGATGCCTCCAATTAATAATTATATTCCAAAATTCTATTTTACAAATTCCATTGCACTACAAATAATATTGGAATTTGGAATCATTTGCATTTAGTATCAAATTGAAAATGTGTTCGATAGACTTTTTGACAAATCCCAAAGGCTTTAATTTTGAATAATGAGAATGAAAACTACTTTTTTCGCTGGAGTTGCGATGCCTGCAACTAACTATTTAAAATTATTAAACAGGGTCAAAACTTTAGTTCCTTCTACCAAAACAACTTTATACTTTTTTTATAGTGAGTTCTTAATCCGAGCCTCACGCAATTCGTCCTATCGTGAGGTTTTGAATAGAGGGGTAATAAGTGCAATTGACGGTAAGGGTTTGGAATGGGCCAACTGGTCAAAAAGTAAAATCAAGAACACTTACATAAACAAACCTAATAAAGTTTTAATCTATTTTAAGTTTGGATACTTTTTAATAATTAATTTGATACTGGGACTAATAACTATTATTTTCAAACATAATTTTAGTAAGCGAACTGGTAATCAAGTGATTCTTGGTCGGGATTTTACTTTTGATATTCTACAAGTAGCTGCTACCAAAAAATGGAAAACATTAATTATTGGGGGCTCTCACGCCGTTCAATCCAAACTTCAGGATCACTACCCTAGTCTTAGTCTTGATTCCTGGTACCAACCTTTTGATTGTAATTTAATGCGAGATCAGCCCGAATCTGATTTGAGAATTGCTAATAATATTGTGGCCAAGCATCAAATGTTAAATTCAGATAATTTACTTCAAGTTTTCCCGACACTTAATGAAGTCGTTAAGCGAATACGGAATAGTAATTTTGATTTAATTTTAGTTTGTATTGGCGGGGCCAGTGGGAAGCAAGAATTCCTTATAGATTATTTACAAAAAGATTCTAAGTGTAATTTTACTTTAGCTGTAGGAGTTGGAGCGGCATTAGATCATTTGGGAGGCGGTATTAAACAGCCAAGAACCTCAATTATTCTTGAAAAAGTTGGCCTTGAATGGCTGCACCGTCTAATCACTCAACCTTATCGGCGAGCTAGAATACTTGATTCAATTCTGGGCCTGTGGATTCGAACATCATGGGAAATGGCTGGCGGTGAATAGTTTTTCATATAGCGCTTTATCTTTAAGAATTAGCCTGAGTTGTTCAAAGCTCTCAAGAATTTTAATTCTGACAATAGCTACAAAAAATAGTAGTTCTACCCGCTTCTTCAATTTTGATTAACTTTCTTCCACAGACCAGGCATGGTAAGCCGCCTCGACCGTAGACTTGATGAGATCTAGCGTAGTTGCCTCGACTACCATCGGCAAGAAGATAGTTAGCTACTGATGAACCGCCGTCTTGAATAGCTCTTGGGATTATAGTGACAATAGCTTTCCAGAGTTTTTCAACCTCTTTCTTTTTCAAACTTTTGCCAGGTCTTGTAGGAAGAATTCGAGCCTGAAAACATGCCTCATCGGCGTAGATATTCCCGAGTCCTACTACAATTTTTTGAGAAAGGAAAATTCTTTTGATTGAACTGCTAGTTTTTTGCAAATGTTTATAGAAGTATTCAGCAGTAAAATTAGGGTCAGCAGGATCCAGGCCAAGATCTTCAAAATGATCGTTAGTATGCAACGATTCAAAATCTGGATAGTACAAGAGATACCCAAACATCCGAGTATCATTATAGAAAAGAGTTCCATTATCGAGTTCAAAAACTACATGACTATGTTTGTTTGGAAGTTTGGTTTCACTTTCTTGAATCGGATGTCCGCCAAGGGCCAAATTAATTTTGTCGTGACTTTGATATACTAATTGTCCAGTCATTTTGAGATGAACTACCATAACTTTGGTGCTTTGGAATTGAAAGATCAAATTCTTGGCAATCCGGTCAACTCCAACTATGGTTTCATCAGTTAAATTCTTAATGAACTCTGCAACCTTGGATTCGTCTGCAATTCGTTTGGTTCCTTTATTAGAAACTAATTTGGGTTTGGTAACTGTAATTTTTCTAATCCGCTGACCACGAATAAATGGAATTAAGCTTAGTCTCAAACTTTCAACTTCTGGTAATTCTGGCATAATCTAGAATTTCTTCGCCAAAAGGGATTTGTCAACTAAGTTAACTTGAACAAATTCTTAATAATTAAGTCTAATTCATCTTTGGAATAATTTTGTAAGCAATCTAGAACACCCTTACCTAGAAGGTCTAAACCTACTCGCTGAACACCACCCTTAACAGCCAGAATCTGAGTTAGAGACTCGTCGCAAGCATCATCGTTAAGTACATCTTGTTTAATTCGCTCCAATTGCCCAATTAACTTATTAATAGATGTCGCCATTTTCTTTTTTTCACTTTCATCCAAAATGAAATGCTTACCGACAGTTGATGTTTTTTTGTTGAAAAAAGCCATAATATATTTATATTAAATAGAAGTTAGAAATGTTAACCAGCGTTAAAAGTATAAATAAAATTAATTAATATTACATTAGATGTCAATAAGTGTTATTTGAATATAACTTTATATAGTATACCCCACTATGGTTTGACAAGTATTAGTTTTAATTATAGTTTGCAAGTAAGTATTTTTACTTAATATTTTTTATATGGCACCTCATAACAATCAACCCAAAAATAATAGTTCTATAATAGCAATTGCCAGTATTGTTGTTGGTATTGTCTTAATCGCAGGAGTAGTAGTCTTGGCTGTCAATAATAACTCAGCTTCTACAATCAGCTCAACTAATTCAAGTTCAAGCAGTCAAAAATCTGAAGACAAAATGGTCAAAAAAGATGGTGAAGTTGTAAGTAATGTTGGTTCATATACGAATTACTCCGCAGATCTTCTCAAAAAAGCAGAGGACGGTAATGTAGTAATTTTCTTTAAGGCCTCTTGGTGCACAACTTGTCAGGCTCTTGATAAAGACATTAAGGCTAACAGTGATCAAATACCTTCCAATCTAACCATTCTTGATGCTGATTATGATAAGGAAACTTCTCTCAAGAAAAAATACGGAGTTACGACACAGCATACTTTAGTCAAAGTTGATAAAGACGGTAACCAGATCAAAAAAGTCACAGGTCTAAGCAGTTTAGCCAAAATTACTGATTTTGTTAAATAAAGATATGACACTTTTGTTTCTGTCCTATTTTGCTGGAATTTTAACAATACTAGCCCCTTGTGTTTTACCGCTACTTCCAATTATTATTGGTAGTTCAATCTCTACTCAAAACCGTCTAAAACCTTATTTGGTAATTCTTGGGCTGATGCTATCAGTTACTATTTTTACTATCGTATTGAAGGCTAGTACAATTTTGATCGATATTGATCCTAGTTTTTGGACGTATGTTTCAGGTGGAATTGTTATTGCTTTTGGCTTGATTTATATTTTTCCAGTTTTATGGGATAAAGTTTCAGGCAAGTTAGGATTATCTTCCAAATCTGATCAATTATTACATCAAGCAGGTTCCAAAAAAGGTTGGATTGGTGACTTACTATTAGGTGCTTCGCTTGGGCCAGTTTTTGCCAGTTGCAGTCCAACCTATTTTTTGATTATTGCCACTGTTCTGCCTGTTAATTTTTTGACTGGGATTGGTTACATAATTGTTTATGCTCTGGGTCTTGGTACTGTGATGCTAGCTGTAGCAATTTTTGGTAGAAGCGTTGTTACTAAGCTCAAATTCGCTTCCAACCCTCAAGGATGGTTCAAAAAAGGCCTGGGAGTTCTATTCATTATTGTTGGGATTAGTGTTATCACTGGTTTGGACAAAACTATAAGCACTAATATCTTGAATACGCCTGGAATTTTTAACGTGAGTATATTCGAACAAAACATTCTTGATAGCAACCTACCACAGAATTAAGAACAACAAAAGAGATCAAATTCCAAATATACACATCGAAATTTATAATACTCCAAGCTCAAATCACTACTTTGAATGTGCGTATTTTGGTACCGATTAAGTCGCACAAAATCTTTTGTATAACTATTTAATTAATATTTGAAGCTGAAGTACTAATAACCTGTTCGCTATATGAGAATATACTTTAATGACAATCAATTAAAAAATTAAAATAAACTAAAGTTAATTGATAACAATCTTGACAACACGTCTAGGTTGGGGATCTAATCCATACTATGAATATATCTACCCTCGCCAAAATCCTTGGAACTAGTATTAGTGATCTACGTGAAGTTGGAACTAAGAACAGTATCTATGGTTTCTTTGGTCGCAACACTCGTATTCCATATAATTCTGCTGCTGCAATTACCAAAATCGTTCGACCAGACAAACTTGCTAAGCTCGAGAATGACGATCGTATTTACTTACCCAGTAATATCATAGTGGCTGATTTTGCGGAAAGTATCGGCCGCCCTGTAGGTCAAGTTATTCGAACTCTTGTCATGAATGGAATAATGGTAACTATGAGTGAAAAAATTGATTATGACACCGCTTCCTTGATTGCCAGTGAGTTTGGTGTTGAAGTTTTTGCTGAGGATGGAGGTATGTTCGAAGATGAGAGTGGTAATTCGGATCAATTAGTCAAAACGGTAGAATACGAAAATACTGACAAAAAAATGGTACTGCGTCCCCCAGTAATCACAGTTATGGGTCACGTTGATCATGGCAAAACCACCCTTCTTGATACTATTCGAAGCACTAATGTTGTGGCTGGAGAGGCTGGAGCTATTACTCAACACATTTCGTCATATAAGATTGAATACCAACCTAAAGATGATGGTAATGCTAATTTGAACTTATTAAAAGGTAAAAGTGGGGGTTACAAGATGACCTTCGTTGATACTCCAGGTCACGAGGCATTTACTGCTATGAGAGCCAGAGGTAGTCAAATGGCTGATTTTGTTATTCTAATGGTTTCTGCAATAGAGGGTCCAAAGCCTCAAACAGTTGAAGTTATAGAAAGATCCAAACTAAGTAAAGTTCCAGTAATTGTAGCAATTAACAAAACTGATCTACCTGAAGCTGATCCTGAAAGAGTAAAGCAGGAAATTGCTAAGTATGGGCTAGTACCTGAAGAATGGGGTGGAGATACACCTTTTATTTCAATTTCAGCCAAGAATAATATCGGAATTGATAAATTAATTGAGACAATACTAGTACATGCCGAAATTGCAGAGCCCAAAGGTGAGATCGATTGCCCTGGTCAAGCTGTCGTTGTCGAGAGCCACTTGGATACCAAATTCGGTATAATTACGACTGCGCTTGTAGTCAAAGACACGATTAGAGTTGGGGATATAATTAGAAGCGGTGACAGCGTTGGTAAAATTCGCAGACTAGAGTCAACCGATGGTCAGGTGCTACAAGAAGCTGTAATTGGAGATCCTGTTGTAATTATTGGACTTTCTGACCTGATCAATGTAGGTGAGGCGATAGTTACTCATCCAAGTGTCAAAGATGCTAATAATCAAGCTAATATTGAAAAAATCAAAAAAGCACAGTCCAAGAAGATCATTATGAACGGGGGTACAGTGACAGCTACAGACAATCAGATCAATATAGTAATTAAGGCCGATGTTTTTGGTTCACTTGAAGCTATCAAAGAAAGCATTCTCAAAATTCCACAAGAAAAAGTTAAGATTGTGATCAAATCAGAAGGTGTAGGCGGTCTTAGTGAAAGTGACGTTGAGTTTGCTGAGACGTCGGGTAGTAGTATCCTGGCTTTTCACTGTGAAGTTTCTTCCAAAATCGAACAAATGGTGAAAAATAAAAAAATTAACTTAGTTCAAAGCGATATTATTTATGAACTTCTTGAATGGGTTGAGGAAGAAATTCTCAAGAATACCAAACACGAAACTAAGATTATTGTCCTTGGTAAAGCTAAAGTCCTGGCAACATTCAAGGCCGAAAAACAAAATCAGCAAGTCTTCGGGGCTGAAGTAATCGACGGCAAAATTTTTTCAAACAAGGAATTAAGACTCTATAGGAATAGAGAAGAGATTGGTAAACTTGATATTGTTGAACTACAAAGGAATAAAGTTAAAGCTAGTGAAGTTAATATTTCACAGCAGTTTGGTGTCTCAGTTACGGGTAAAGGGAAAATCCAAAAAGACGACGAAGTTTGGTCAGTGGATGAAATATTAGTTAAATAATTGATAAGCGACTAAAAAGTAGAATATTTTTAAAACCATCGGCTAATTTTTTTTATTCATAGCTGGCAATTAGCTTCCTGTTGCAATTAGCTTTTGATTTTTAAGACTGAAAACTGATGTTTTGAAGTAAATAATTTTTTTTAAACAAAAATGTCTGAAATTTACATTAACCTTGAGATTTCGTTTTGTGAATAAGACAAGATAATATCTTGACAAAATCTGGGCTCACAATAATTATAATTACATTATGTTTTATAATAATATTTCTCGCTATTTACGCTCAGGTGTAGTAGCCGTTTCAGCATTAATTCTGTCTGTAACACCACTAATTACTAGTTTTCAAGCTTCAGCTCAGGGAACTGCAACAATTTTTCAAATTGCTAGCACAACTCCAGCTACAAGTACTCTAGCTTCAGTTTTGGTTGAAACTGGACTCAACTCAACTCTTAACGGAGCTGGCCCATTCACAGTTTTTGCACCAACTAATGACGCTTTTGCCAATCTAGGACCAAAAGCAATTAGACTTCTTACAGCTCCAGCTAATAGAGCTTTGTTAAGTGACATTCTATTATATCATGTAGTAAGTGGTGATGTTAGTGCCGCTACAGCCCGAACTCTTACAACTGCTAACTCAGTACAAGGCGATGCTCTCGCTATCTCTAATCCAGCAGGTGTTCTTACAATTAATTCAAGCATTGTAACTACTGAAGATGTTCTTGCTACCAATGGTAGAGTCCACCTTATTGATAGAGTTCTTCTTTCTCCAAGTTTGACTACTAGATTCACTACTCTTCTTGATGCTAATAATACCATCACCGATTTGGTTATTGATACTCCTACAACTGCAACTCTTGAGTCTTTAGTTATTGGTGCTAATCTTGCTACAACTCTTGCTGGTGTAGGTCCATTCACAGTTTTTGCTCCAACTGATTCAGCTTTTGCTAGATTAAGTGTAGCTCAAAGAGCAGTTCTTACTAACACAGCTAACGTAGCTCTTCTAACCGATATTCTAAGATACCACGTAGTAAGTGGTAATGTTACTGCCGCTACAGCCCGAACTCTTACAACTGCTAACTCAGTACAAGGTGATGCTCTCGCTATCTCTAATCCATCAGGTGTTCTTACAATTAATTCAAGTGTTGTAACTACTGAAGATATTGTTGCTAGTAATGGTAGAGTTCATCTTATTGACGCCGTTCTTCTTTCTACAGCTTTGGCCGCTAGATTAACTGCTGCTGTTAACGCTGCTGCAGTAAGCTCAGCTTCTTCTGTTTCTTCAGTTTCGTCTTCAATCTCGACCGTTGTTTCTTCAAGCAGGACTTCTAGTAGCCCTGCAACCACATTGATCAGATCTGGTGGATCTTCATCTTTCCAGATTGGACTTCTACTTAGTTCTATCATTGTTTTGGTTATTGGTGCTTTCAAAGTACTATCTTCAAAACGATCATAGTTAGAAATAGCTTTCAAACACTTGACTTCTCCTATTGGAGGAGTTTTTTGTTGTCTCGAATTATTTTACTTTCAAATAATACACTTCCAAACTAAATGAGTTGAGCCAAATTCTAGGCAATATAACAGTCATTAATACTCTCAAATGAAATCTGTTCATGATAAAC
>Ga0105045_10002739_pt1 | contig 14979 bp, 5 predicted proteins | sample MAT02_FD_78089 | JGI IMG/M metagenome (GOLD analysis project Ga0105045, IMG submission 78089) | Freshwater microbial communities from Lake Fryxell liftoff mats and glacier meltwater in Antarctica - MAT-02 (megahit assembly) | ecosystem: Environmental > Aquatic > Freshwater > Ice > Liftoff...
GTGTCCGAGTTCACGCCCTTTTTTATTTTCCCAAGTTTTCCCCACAGGTCCGCCCACACCCCAAAGCGGCGATCCTCGCCGCAGTCCAAAGTTCCGCCTGCGGCGCAACCGGGGCGCTAGCCTCAGACATCCTGACGCTGAGGATTGGAGGTCGTAGCGAGGAAGTGTTTTCCCCAACGGGGATCCGCCCTACAGCCTAGGGGGTTGCGAGGGACGAGCTACCCTGGGTCGGCACATGATTGGAATTCAAATCCCAACGGGATTTCGTCCGTTTCCGCGACGAACTCGACCTTGCCGACCTTGTCCCCACTGCCGCCCTTGGAAGCTCTGCGGATGGTAAGGAAGCGCCAATTGACCTCGTAAATACTTTCCTCGATTCGCTCCTTTAAATCACGGGCGCGAGTGTCCGGGTGAGTGGTGGAGACGAGGTAATCGGCGAGCCGGAAAAAATAAGCACTGTAGCGCGAGCGCATCAATTGCTCAGCCGTCTCAGGCTTCGTGCGGCCGAGATGGTATGGCTGGCAGCAAGCGGCGTAGGTCGTTCATGCAGGCGAGTGTGAGGGGATAAGGAGGAAGTTGCTAGGTTCAAGTCTTCAGTTTTCAGGGGAGATGGAAGCAGGTGAAATGAGAGGTGGATTGACCACTCAATGGCTGAAGGCCTCGCGTAGGAATATGTTGTTAGACGCATCTAACACGCTCCTCCTACACCCCGCTTTTTTCTCGCATATCCTGCCTATTACTGCTATTCTGGACCTATGCCAACGTTTGGTTCAACAAGGTGGTCCATCGTCGCCCGCGCCGAGCAGGACGATGCGTTGGAATCTCTTTGCGCAAGCTATTGGGAACCCGTTTGCGCATTCGTGCGGAGCTCCGGAGTGGATGCGGAGGCCGCCAAAGACATTACCCAGACGTTTTTTGTAAGGCTGGTGGAAAAGGGCATCATCGGGCGGGCGAATCCTGAGGTGGGGAAATTTCGGACCTTTCTACTTTCAATTCTCAAGCATCATCTGGCGGATTGGAAAAAGAGCGAAAATTGTTGGAAAAGGGGCGGCAGGGCGGTGCGTGTGCCGCTGGAACTCAATGGGGCGGAGGGGCTGGCATCCGCAGCGGAATCGCCGGAGCAGGCGTTTGACAGGCATTGGGCGGAGGCATTGATGGAACGGGCGGCGGCGAGGCTAAGGCATGAAACGCAAGCATCTGCCAAGGCGGAACTTTTTTCAGTGCTTACCCCATTTCTCAGCGAGGAGCCGCAGCCGGGGAACTATGCGCAGATCGGCGATCGCTTCGGGATGAAGGGTGGGACCATCGCGATGGCAGTGCATCGTCTGCGGCATCGGTTTGGTGAATTGATCCGTGCCGAGGTGGCAGATACGCTCGCGGATGCCGGGGATATTGAAGAGGAAATGGCCGCTTTGCGTGCCGCTCTGCGTGGGTGACTTCCGCTCATTATACCATGGAAATGATCCCGCCAGATAGCATTCCATCAAGCTGCCCAGTCTGTGGCGGTGCGCGGCGGGCGACCTCACTGGGCCAGCAATGCCCGGCTTGCGTTTTTGGTTTGGCTTTAGCTCCCGCCAGCTCGATTCCAGAGGGAGGAGAAAGGTGGTTCGGAAAATTTTGCCTGAAGCAGGAATTGGGACGCGGCTCGATGGGGGTGGTCTGGCGTGCTTTCCAGCAAGATCTGGGGCGCCACGTCGCGCTGAAAACCTTGAGTATCGGAGTTTTTGCAGACCCGGTATTTTTACAGCGGTTTCAGCAGGAGGCGATGGCTGCGGCAAGGCTGGCCCACCCGGGAATCGCAATGGTGCTGGAGGTGGGCGAGGCGGAGCACGAGACATTTTTTACGATGGAGTTGGTGGAGGGCGGGACGCTTGCGGAACGATTTGAAAAAGCTAAACTTACCCACCAGCAGGCGGCGGAGCTGGTGGAAAGTGTCGCCCGCGCCGTCGCCTTCGCCCACGGCCAAGGGGTGCTGCATCGGGATTTGAAGCCATCCAATATTCTCTTGGACCGGGAGGGCAGGCCCAAGGTGGCAGACTTCGGGCTGGCACTGGCGGTGGAAGATGCAGAGGACAGGCAAATAGCCCGGCAGGCCGTGGGGACTCCTGCTTACATGGCTCCAGAAGTGGCCAATGGGGCGCGGGGCGGAGTGGCGGCGGATGTATTTTCGCTCGGAGCGGTGCTTTACGAAGCGCTGGCCGGGCGGCCGTTGTATCATCATGTCGGCACCCGTGCCACGCTGATCGCCGCGCAGTCCGGGGAGTTCCAAAATCTGCGGCAGCTCGTGCCGACTCTTTCCCCGGATCTGGCGGCGATTTGTATGAAATGTTTACGGCGCGAGGCGGGCGAGCGCTACGAGACCATGGCTGCCTTGGCGGAGGATCTACGGAGATTTCTAGACGGCCGCACCGTGCTGGCGCGTCCCGGCAGCGCAGTGGATGAAGTTTGGAGTTGGGCGAGAAGGAATCGCGGCACGGCCATTCTCAGCGGGGTGGTCTTGGTGGGTATGATCGCGGGAACAATCGCGGTTTTCCAGCAAGCTGCCGTGACTCAGCGCCAAGCGGAGGCATTGGAAATCGTTAAAATCGCCAACGAGCAGGGGACCCAAGAGCTCGCGAAAACTGTCTATCTTGCGGACATGCGTGCTGCCGGACAGGCAATCGTTGCCGATCATTTGATGGAAGCGCGGAGTTGGTTAGAAAAGCATTCCCAGAACCCGGATCGCGGCCCGGAATGGTCATGGATGGTCCATCAGGTTCGCAGCGAGGCATCCGCAGAGCTTCTGTTAGACGCGCATTATATCTCCGCCATCGGCTTTTCCCCGGATGGGCAGCGGTTGGCGATTGGCAGGGCAGGGGCGACTCCCATGTCCTACGATCTGGCGGAAGGAAAATGGAGCGAACTTCCCGGGGATCTATCCTCGCCGCCGGTTTTTGCGTTATCTCAGCAGCCATTGGTGATTCACGATGGGGTGCTTGATCTGGGAAATCACCAATTTCCAGCGGCCTCAGTGCGGATTTCCAGCGATGGCGGGCGGGCTGCGCTCTGCTCGGTGCGCTCGGGATTCTATGCGCCAGTGGGCGGTGAGATTTCCATCGTGGATCTGGAAACTGGGACGCAAATTTGGAAGTCCGAGGCCGGAGCGATAGGGACCTTCGCGCTGGATGGGGCAGGGCGGCATCTTGCCAGCTCCGGCCCGGCGGGTGGCGTGATAGTCCGGGAGGTGGACTCCGGAAAAATCGTGAACCAGTGGCAAGGTCCGCCCTCCACATGGCTGGAGTTTTCCCCGGACGGAGCGCACCTCGCCAGTGCAGAGGCTGGGGCACTGCGGTTGCTGGAACTAGCGAGCGGGAAAGCCGAAAATCTCTTCTTCAGGGATGGCGAAACCGTGACCTGCGCATCATTTTCGCCCGACGGGAAATTTCTCGCGACTTCCTGCACCGATGGCCTCGTCCGAGTCTGGGCGCTGGGGGCGGCAGAGCCATTGGTCGGCGAATTCCGTGGCCACGAGAGCGAAGTTTGGTGCCTCGCCTGGAGACCGGATGGCAAGGCACTCGCGAGTGGTGGCCGCGATGGACGGGTGCTGTTATGGCTGATGGACAATCTTCCAGTGGAGCCACCCCTCATTCCCGCCCGTTTCCAACGGCCCATTTTCGCGCCAGACAGCCGCTCGCTGCTCACAGCGGCAGGAAATGGCGCAGAGCTGCAGGCCTCCCGCTGGGCACTTGCGGACGCCCGGCCTCTCGGAACTTTCCCGTTACTGCTGCAAGCCCAAGGCATCGCCCGGGACGGTGATGCGGTGATGTGGAATCCAGATCTGGGCCGGATCGAGTGGTGGCCACCGCTGGCGAATGCTCCGGCCCGCATTCTTGCCATCGCAGCGGGAAAATTCGATAATCCCTGCCAGCTCAGCCTTTCGCCCGATGGGACGAAATTCGCTTTGGTGGATAATTCCGGATTGCTCACATTTTTCCCAAGCAGCGGAAACGGCACACCGCGCGAGTTGCCATTACGCAGCGCACCGCCGGCCGGCGAAAAATATAGCATCCGGGATGTCGCATGGAGTCCTGCTGGCGATCAGCTCGCGGTCGCATTCGGGACAAGCTCCCATGAGATCGTCTTGGTCGATACCCGCACTTTCAAACAGGTCGTGCTTTTGGGGAATAAAGACGATATCGCCGGGTTGGCATTCGCGCCCACTGGCACCATGCTCGCCAGCGGCTCGGTGGATGGTGCGATTCTGATCTACGATTTTGTGCATCCCAGCGCCGTGCCCCGGCGGTTGGCCGGGCATTTCCGCAGCACCGTGGATCTAGCGTTCTCGCCGGATGGTCACACCCTTCTGAGTCTTGGCACCTTGGAGGGCGTGAAATTCTGGAACATCGCGACTTGGCGGGAAATCGCCTTCATGCCCATCCCAGATGCCGCAAGCCACATGGCGATCTCGCCGGATGGCGCGTGGCTAGCCATCACCTGCGGCACCCAAGGCCAGCCCGAGCGCGTGCGGCTTTTCCCCTTGCGGTAAATTTCTTTGAAAAAATAGTGCCGCGCCGGTGATCGTGAAGCGGCGATCCCGGATGTATGAGAGAACGGGGGAATTTTCTTCACCCTCCGACTCCCAGGCAGCCATGAATTTTCTATCAAACTTCTCCAGCGTGTGCCGCATTCTCGCGGTTTGCGCGATATTATTGCCGAACTCAGCCCGCGCGGGATCATGGTATTTAGAGACGATCGGGCCGATAACGACTGCCAATACGGACATCATTGCATCTGATTCCGGTAGAGACTCAATTTTGGTGTCCACCTCGGTTTCTTTTGAAGTAGGCGAATTTTTCTTCCCTATAGCGCCGGTGCAATACCGATTCGCGGTGGTTCTATTAGATGAAACGAATTTATCTATAGAAACTGTCGATTCAACACTAACAGTTCCGGGCCAAGTTTGGACTTACTATTTGCCCAAATTCAGCGCGACAAGTACGAACTTTGTCATTCCGATTACGAATTTGAAACTGACACCTAAAAGCCCCTTGGTTCCGGGTAAACGCTATCGCGTATCCATCATCGTCCAAGAATTTATCTTTAACAATTTTTTCATCGATCTTACAGGCTATTACCTTGACCGGAAATCTGCCACTGAAACCACCGGGAAAAAATACTTTCACTGGACTAGCCTGAATGGAGCCGATGCGCAGGCAAACGTCATCGGTGAGTTTGAAGGGCTTTCCACGCTGTCATCCACAAGGATGGTTGCCATCCGCAATGTAGCTGGCAAAGAGGGATTCACCTTTACCGCGTGGGGTTCATATGCGCGCTACGATGAATTCGATACTCCACTACCCGCCGTGCCCCCGGCTAATGGAAATTACTTTCCGCTAGCGATTCCCTTCACCTACCAATGCGTCCTGACCGATAACACGACCAACTTACCAGTCGCACTTCCCAACGGCGGACAGTTCACCACCATCGAGACCGTCCCTGCCTTCACCTTGTCTGCGGGCAAAAGGATTCCATACAAGAAATTGTTTGATCGGACTTTGACTCTGATCCCTACAAATCCCGCTGATATCATACCGGGCCGCACCTATTCTCTCACTGTTAATTTCCGGCACACGGATCCTTCACTTGGAAACGTAAGCTTTGGGACGCGCTCCCAAGGTGGCATGAAACTGATCTCGCTAAGCGGCAAACTTCGTTTTGGTAATGTGGATACGGTGTTCACGTCTCTGTCAGGGAATCCAGCAACCGGCGCTGTCACCAGCTTGGGCGGCGGCCAGTACCGCTTCCCGGTGACAGTGCCTCCCGGCGGCGGAAGTGTGGCCGCACAGCCAGACCAAACATTTGGCGGTGGCCCCCTCACCGTCACTTATCAAGGCCAGGGGGATTTAGTCCTACACGGAAACCAAACGGTCCAGCTCTTAGCAGGTGGTTCTGGCACGAGTGCGGGTGTTCGTTGGACCAGAGGGCCGGTGGTGCTTGGGCTGAATGGTGCCACTGCACAGAATTTCCGCGTCTTTTTGCCAGCGGGATTCGGATATTCGGAAGCAAATGTCGCGTCCATTAAAGGTAGCGCGCGGGTGGTTGTGTCGCTTGATGGCTCCCTCGTACCTTCGGGAACAGTAACTATATCTTCATCTATTCCAGGAGGAAACCTGTGTTTAGCTCATGAGCGGCTGCCAGTTCGTGCTTATTTTAGAAATATCGAGTGGGATGTAATCTCTGGAACCTTTCGCGGAGTTAGTCCGGTAGGAATTGGTGGCTCGGCCCTCAACGTTGTCCACGTTCGCTTGCTCCAGATTGAGAGTTTAAAGAACCTCCGTGCACTCAACGTTTTCGAAAACGGGGACGACGGGACTCGCAAAACCAACGATGGCTATCTTGGATTGTTGGGAACAATTTCAAGTTTTGTGGTGCGAACTTCATCGGATGGTCGGGCGCTTTTGGATGCTAACTATACGGCCACGTATGATCATTTTAAAACCCACTTCCCGCGTGATCTAGCGATTTCAGCAGGCCAGACAAGCTTTGCGTTACAATCCTCCGCTGTCGTTTCCGGCAGTGTCGTTCAAACGGCTGCAACCCCTGTTAGTCTCGAATATTCGACCATCGCCGCAGATTCTCCGGCATGTATCCTTGGTGGCGGCAGCACGCTAAATCTCAGCTTTACCGCAGCTAACAAGACTTGGGGAATCACCCCGGATGGCGGCCTCCGGGCAAACGGCACTGTCCCGTCACAAGCTGTGAAGTGGGGTCTCAATCCAGTGGGAAACTATGCCCACTCGGTGCTCGCCGTTCGCTCCGGAGTCATGGCAGTCGCTGGCTTCGCGCTTCCTTCTACTGCCTATCCCGGGACGCCAGAACTGGGTGGCGGCTACTTGCCAGCTACGTTGTTGCTCAGTGGCCACGGCGGTGCGGGAAATCCTGCGACAGTCGAGCGCCCCTTCAAGCCCGGTTACGATTCTGCAACCACCGTGGGCCTCGCGGGTCGGGCCGATTACCCGGGCTTTAACTTCCGCGCCGACATTACCGGTGGCCTGCGTGGCGAGAGCAACCTCGCCGCATCACCCACTTTCAGTTATGGCCTCCAATCTTATAGCAAATATTATCTCCGGCGCGGCGGCGTGACCGGTGCGCATGCAGCCGTCACTGCGGATGTCACGCCATCGCCGCAGTTTCATGGCTACAATATGGCTTTGGACGGATTGCGCCTTGCTTACCTGGATACTCGGAACATCGCCAGCAAGACGAGTGGCAGCGTGGTTCTCCCAAAACCGAGTGGTTTCGCGCTCGCATTCTCACGCCTGACTTTCACCTCTACCGGAGAATTAGAAAATGCGGAGCTTTCCAATCCCGGCCCCAAAACCTTGTTCTACTGGAACACCGGCATCGATGTGAAAGCCATTAGTTTTGCGTCCAAAAACGAGTGTGTCGTCGCCATGGGAGGTGCCTTTCTGACTCTGGATGTCAGTGCCTCTCTTCCCTCGATCACATCCAGCGCCCTCCACGGCCGCATCGGCATCGATCCTACTGGGAATCTAGTAACATCGGCAAATGCGGGTAGCTCTGGAGTGGATTCGCGCTTCATTCTTCCGGCACGAATCGAGATTGCGGGAATCAACGGCAGTTATGGTTTTTCCCCGGTTTCCAAAGTCGCGTTGAACAACCCCTTCGCGACCGGTGCTCCCGCTCTCGGGTTCGCCAGTTTCGCGGGGAACTTATCAGTGCCGTTCTTTGCAGAAATTCCGGTGCATGTCCACGCGAGCTCCACCACCAACGCGGATTTAAAATCCATCTGCCATATCATGGGAAACTGGACAGAACCTAATGGACGGAATTTCTTTAACGACCCAAATTTCGATCCGACAAACCGCGGCTTTCCCAACGTTAGCCTCGAAGATTACCGCAACAATACCCTGCCAGCCTACCGCCCGATCGCGCACTACAACTGGCGGGGCGTCGCCGATCTTGACTACCCGATGAAATGGGAGCCCGGCGGCCGCTTCTTCACGGGCGCCGCTGATGACAACGACTCCATCCTTGTCCTCAACGTTGACCACCAGCTCCAGCGTCTCACCAATACCGGCTGCTCGATTACCTTCGGCACCGGCTTCCAGACTCCTCAGCTCAACGTCGGTTCCATCGCTGCAGAGCTCGCTCTCGGTCCGGCTGCCAATGCTTTGAAAAAAGCACTCCCCGATCCCGAGGGCCTGATCGCCGGGATCAACGGCCTCGACACACTACTCACCGATCGTTTTCAAAAAACCATCGATGCCCCACTCAACACCGCGCTCGATGCCGTGGCTGGAGAAATTGTCATCAGTCTCAAAAATTTCTATGCTACATCAGGCCCCAACGGGTTCGAAAATCTTCAAGGTTCCACGCTCGGATCCCAAGGTGGTGTGATTTCCCAGCGGATTCGCGATCTTGTCGGGTCGGCCGGCACGCTCACCCGCCAGATCGAAGATTCCCTCAAAGACGCTGAGACCTCTTGCAATCTGGCCTTGGCGGTCATCGGAACTCCAACTCGGCGGGGGGAAATTCTAGCGGTTGTGAAAAAACTCTCCGAGCTAGGCGGCACCCCGGTTTCCGCAGCGTCCGCCAGCGTCATGACAGAGTCCGAGGATAGTTTGCTGCAAGCGCAACGCATCATCGAGGAGGCAAAGCAGACGCTCGCTGCCCTGCAAGGGAGTAGCGCGATTGCCAGCCGTCTTACCAGCGCATTCAGTTCCGCCTCTACCGCCGCCTCGAACGATGCCATCGCGGGTGTCGTCGCCAGCTTCCGCAACGCCCCCGATCTCACGGGAAATTACATGAATGAGTTTACCGACGCGCAGCTCAAAGCCCGCGTCTTGATGATCCTGAAACAACGCGTCTCGGGCAGCCAGCTTGCGGACGCCGCTCAGCCGATCTTGCGTAGTGCGTTCCAGGAAACCTCCGCTGGCTTCCGCAGCGCGATCGATCTCATGTTTGCAGAGGTCAACCGTATCCTGAACCGCACCGTCCGCGAGCTCACCGTCCCTTATGTCGAAGCAGCATTTAAAGAGCTTGCCGGTGCCACGGGCGCTGTCGGGGAAACTGCTGCGGGAGTCGGCGATTTCTGCGCAGCCGCGCTCGTCAATGGTTCTGCAGAGATCAATGGAAACGAAATTGCAAAAATCCGTATCGACGCCCGCTTGCAGCTCCGCGTCGCTGGATCGCTTGAAGTGGATGGTTATTTCGAAATGCGCAACCTCGCGTCTGGAACCCCCAGCGTCACCTGCCGCACCCCGGGCGCGGTGGCGACGGAGGTCTCCATGGGTGCCAATGCCAAAGCGGATTACGGCCTTAATGTGGGATTTGCTGTCAGCCTCGACGGTCGCTTTTCCTTTGTTAACGAGGGCCAGCTTGTTGGCTTGGATGGCAGCTTCGACCTGCGGGCAGATATGCCGGTCAAGCAGGCGACCATCAGCCGCTTCGCGGCGAAATTCGGCTTCGGCAGCGGAGTTGGCTACATCTCCGGGCTTGCGGAAGGTTCTCTCTATTTTGTGGACGCGCAGGGCCGTTGCTTCTTTGGAACCACTCGCAATCCACTGGATTTGATTTATCTCGATTCAGACACCCTCGCCGTGCTTGGCCCCAACGCTTTGGTGCAGGAAGGTCCATGTCTCAAATTTCCCGTCACTGGTTTCTACACCGGCTTGGAGGGTAGTGCTTCAGTCAATGAATTTTTCGGAATCCCGGATAGTTGCGTGCTCAGCCTCAAGGCGCACCTAGGCTCGGCGAGTTTCTGTTTTTTCCAAAATCGCAATGGCCAGCCATACATCATCCCCGGCGTCCGCTACAAATTGGGGCTTAGCGGAAGTGTGCTGTGCGTGCTGGATCTGAGTGGCGAGGGAGCGCTCGCCGCCTCCGCGCAATTCCCCGTGGCCAGCCTTGCTGCAGCGATTGAGAGCCCGGTCAGTTTCGCCACCAACTTGATCAATGCAGAAGCCACCGGCACTGGCAGGATCACCCTCGCCGCAAAAATCGGTATCGGTCCGTTCTCGATTAATCCGGAAAAAACCCTCCGCCTCACCATGAAACTGACTCGCGAGAATGTGGACGTGGAGTTCTGATTTCTAGCTACTTCCCGAATATTTCAATCATTCAAACAGCTTTAAAATCTCAATGAAACTTACAAAAATCGCATTCCTGCTCCTCGCAATGTTGATCTTCATCAACTCGCTCTCAGCGCAGGTCAGACCCCCTGAAAAACAGGGAGATGCAATTGAAAAGGGAGTCTCCACCGTGGGCGTTACCACGTTGGATCCAGCGGGCCAGCCTCTTGCTTACGTCTATCTTGGTAGCCCGCAAGAGGCTACCCTCGAGAACCGCACATTCTCTGTGCACCTCAAGCCTGCCGCCGCCGCTGCTCCCGGGACGTTCTCGTTCCAAGGCACCATCGCCCGCGCTGATAGCCCCGCCACCGCCACCGCGCTGATCGACCGTGCCGTCCGCCTCGGACAAGACCGTGCAAAGTTGGAAAAATCCATCCGCTTCCTCTACCGGATGGCCAAGCACCCAGACTATCTCAATAGCATTCACGATCCTCGCCAAGCTGGCGATCCCCCGCATCCAGATGATCCACCACAGCCCGGCGAGCCACCTATCGGACAGCAGGCGGTCATGATTCTCGCCCGCTCCACCAGCGATCCGGAACTCGCCAGTTTTCTCCGCACCACCTCGGGAAGCTCTCCCGGTATAGCACTGCTCTACGGCCGCGCTTGGGCTGGAGCACTTCCCGCCAAGGGGCAAATGGCCACTCTGGAAATCCGCCTTCGCGAGAATGGTGCTGACGGAAGTGTCATCGGACGGCTGGAGCTGAAAGCCGGCATCCCCGTCATGCTGCCTGCGCCGTCCGCGCCCGTGCAAGTCCCAGATCGCACCCTCGCAGGCCACCTCGCCATCGGTCTGCGCTGGGGCAGCCCCCCGGACTTACGGCGGCTTTCACTGCTCGGCTATGGCTTCCGCGTCTATCGCGTCGCTTCCGAATTCGCCAGTCAAAGCGGAATGACTGGAAATACTCCGCCTAACATCGCGACCCTCGATGGTCTCGTCACCGCGATGCCGGATAAAGTGATTCTACTCACCGAGGGCATGATACTCCCTCCTAAAACTTTCACCGAAGCCAATGCTGCTGATTTCATTGCCGATCCAAAAACTACGTTCACCGTAGATCGCAATCAACGCTGCTGCACAGGAACCGGACAACTGCCCCGAGATTTCAACAACGAAGAGGATTTCCATTACTTTGCCGTCGCGCTCGATCTCCTCAGCCAGCCCGGCGGCGTATCGCTAGCAGGCTATGGTAAAGCTTGCTACACCGCCCCTCCGCTCACACCAGCGGATCTGGCGGTGGAAGTGGACACCACTGCAACCAGCCCGAAGATCAAGCTCACATGGAAGCATGTTCGCGGGAAAAAGACTCCGCCCACTGCCTATGAGATCCTGCGGGGTGTCAGTGCGCCCGCCGCGAATTCTCCGGCTGATCCACGCATCAGCGCGGCAAACAAGATCAACAATGGAATGCATCTGGAAATGCGAGATCCTGCTTTGCTTGTCCCTTTCAAAACCGTCGCTGTGAATCCAACTTTAGGTGACAATCCCACCGTCGTTCTCAGTGGCACCGACGGCTCTCCTTTCATCGCTCCTGGCGAAACCTGTTGGTATGCCGTCCGTGCGATACACGCGGGAGAGTGTGGGACGCTCCACTCAGATCCCACCGCCGCAGCCTACGCCTCTCTCCGCCGCACTGATGCTCCGGCAGCCCCCCAGCTTTGTTACGCTGGGTTTGGCTTCCCATTCGCTGTCGTACGTTTCAAGGAGCAGGTTACAGAGTCTGCGGCAAACAATCCTCGGGATACGATCATCGGCCTGAGATGCGAAGTTGAGAACGACGGCATCAGTCATGTAAAATTTGAGATCCATGACTCCAGAAGCGGAAATCTCATGTCCGTTTGGGAAGAAACAGTTTATTTCCCGCCATATAGTCTCAGTTCGAATTTTGTCGAAATCACCGCAACCATACCAGGCGTGAAACTTGGTAAGGTCGAAATTTTCTGCACCGTCTATTCTAAGTCGGGCGCCGTTAGCAGACGAATTCGTGTCACCCCCAGAGATGACGCTGTATCCACCGCAACCAATTACCAACGCCTCGTTTTCGTCGCTGGAGCTTTCTCCGTCAACAATCCTCCCACTACCGCCAGCTTTCTCCGGCCGGCCGTCATATCTGGAACACCTGTCACAAGCACTCCGGTAAAGATCGGGGCCAATGAACTGACTCTCGCTAAATTCTTCCTCCCGGCACCGCCGCCGGGCATTTCATCGCAGGCTGTGAGCCTCGAGCGATTGTCTGGCGGCAGATGGAGGCCGATCGGCGGTGCGCGTGTTTCACCGAACGGCACCGTCATCATCCCATCAGGCCTCGTGAACCCAGTCCGCGCAACCCTGCTCAATATCGATTCACCGCAAGGATGTGCGGGCACCGCGCATCAGGCTGATGGGCCATCGGGCAGCAGAGCGCCAGTCGTCCTTGGGATTTGTCTCAATGAGTTCGCAAATCCAAAGCCCACTGAATATCGTATTTACCGACAAGTCGGCGGCGGCAGTCTCGATCTTGTGGGTCAGGGTAAGGCGGATGCATCCCAAGGCATCGCAGGCTTCGTGGATAATTCCGTTCCAACCGTCTCCACTGAGATCCGCTACTTCGCCCAGCTCGTGGATACGAATGGCAATGCCAGCCCGATGTCCGTGCTCACCACCTGTCCGGTGAAAATCATCTCCCCTCCCCCAACACCCGTGCTGCTCGCCGTTCGCCCGCAGGGCATCTCAGAAATGGAGATCAGTTGGTCATGCCCGGCACCGGGAATCGAGCGCTTCCAGATTTTTGTGGAAACTCAAAAGGGTCCGCAAGGCTTTAGCGTGATCAATTTGCCAGCCTCCATTCTCGGGGGATATGTGAGCGCCATCCTGGGAGGCAATGGACCATCGCTTCCCTCGGCGGGAAATCTTGCTCCTGTCATCACTCAAGGGAGTTTCAGCCAACTCACAACAACGGTTGGGCAAACTGCGAAACGCTATATGAACACACAGTCATACTATACCCCACGGGTGGCTGCGGATGGGCCGCCGGATCTCACCATCGGCCCCGGCCCTGTCTATTTCATTAAATTACCCATTCCTCCGGTGGGCACTTATAAAATATGGGTAAAGGCCATCGGCAACACCGGAGCCACCAGTGCGATCTCGAATATCATGGAATACAAGTGGTCGCCACCACGCACGACCACTCCCGGCCCAGAACCGATCCTCGATTGGCCAGCCCGCGCGCTTCCTGCTGCAATCCCCGGCACAGGCTTCACGGTCCCGGTCGAAGTCATCGCCATCCCACTCTCTTCCGCGTCCGGTTTGCCCAACACACTTTTTCCAGAAAATACTAATCGCAGATACCTCCGTGGGGTCGTCATCGGCCAAACACCTATAACTGGGTCAAAAGATTATACATTCCAGCAAAGCCCGCGCAAACTCACAATTAGCGGCATCGACCAACTCGGCGGTCGCAGCAATCCCAACGAGTTCCTCGCCCGGCCCTCGGATTCTCTTGGAGAAACCATTCTTCCCGCAGTCCTCTACCGCAGACAAATCCCAAACACTACATTTCCACAACCCGCTGGCGATGTGATTCAGGTCTCACCCATGATCGAGAACATCGCCAGTTATAGGGAAAACTCTAGTAATGTGGTGATTGATCCATTCGTGGCCACCATAGAAGCCACCTCCGACGGAGTATTTGTTTTCAATCAACGGTCATATTTGAGCTTCGCGATCATCGATTCCCAACCCCTCATCGAAGGCGCTCGCTATCAATATTTCCTAGTCCGCTTCGATGGGTTAGGAGAGATGAAAGAGGTCATCGAAGCCGGTTCCACCACCATTCCGGAAACTCCATGAAACTCACCGCCATGAAACTCACGCTTCCCCTCTATTTCCTCTCCGCCGCTGCTGCGCTCGCGGGCTTCACCTACGAGACACCCACGGAATTTTCCAGCCAAGACGATGTGAATGGCGATGGACGGCCCGATATCCTCGTGATGGATCGCGATACCGGAGTCCTGCGGGTTTTGGGCAGCATCGCAGGCGTCTCGTTCACCAGCTCCGGCCATGTCGCCACTGGTTTAGAACGTCCCGACAGCTTTAGCTCGGTGAAATTGCCCAACGGCATGGCACTTACCGCCGTCGGTGATTCGCTCGATAACCGCGTCCTGATCGTCAATCCCCTCACCGCGACAACCCGTGAAGTGAGCTTGGGGGGCCTGCTTCGCCCTAGCACCATCGTAATCTCCTCCCCAATCGCCGGGCAAATTCCAAGCCCGATCGGAAATTTATTCATCAGCAGCGATTCCAACGATGCTCCCACCGCGAGACGGTTTAGCACCTTTCCAATACTTTCCGGAGTCACAACTCTAGGGACATCTGGAAGCAACTTTTCGGCAACTCCTCCACCGGGATCGCTGCGGCGCGGCAATCCGGTCCGAATCCAGACTCTCAACGCGCTCGGGTTCACCTTCACCGAGGCAGCAACCAGCGGATTTGTACTAGCGGTCGGGGTGCCCCATCCCCGTTCTTCCCTGATCAACCTCGCGGGTCTGCCCCCCGATCCTCTGTGGGCATTCGGCAATTACGGATCAACCGCAGGCCGCGCCGGGTTTCTTTTTTACACCCGGGGTGCTTCCTCATTCCTTCCTGCGGAGATCGCCGCCAATCTTAACCCAGCGGCTTTTACCACGGCGGCTACCGTCGATCTTGGCTCTTCGATCCATCTCCTCATCACGGTAACAACTTCACCCACGGACCGCCTCCTCGCGCTCCTTGATGGAGGAAAACGGGCCGCACTTTACGATTACAAGGTCGGAGCCACTCCAGCACTTGTCCGCGCATGGTCGGCACCTGCAGGAGAAACTTTCA
>Ga0105045_10002740_pt1 | contig 14966 bp, 12 predicted proteins | sample MAT02_FD_78089 | JGI IMG/M metagenome (GOLD analysis project Ga0105045, IMG submission 78089) | Freshwater microbial communities from Lake Fryxell liftoff mats and glacier meltwater in Antarctica - MAT-02 (megahit assembly) | ecosystem: Environmental > Aquatic > Freshwater > Ice > Liftoff...
CCTGCGCCGAGGCGCCCCAGAACGATGACCAGGTCTCGCGGAGCACGTCAACTCCAGAGTTCGGCGTGCTCGACGCCCTGCATCGGCCTTTCGATCGAAGTCATCGCGGCACGATGCTCAGCCCCATGTCGGACGCCGACCAGACCCGCCCACGGATCCCAGCGTTCCTCACGACCCGCCTCCCGGGAGGCGGGTCGTCGACCCGTCGTGCGCGCGCCGTGACACGAAGCCAGAGCGCAACGCCACCCGGCCGCCCAGGTGTTGCCGGCACGTCGACGCACAATACCCGCGCGAGAAGCGGTGCCCACCCGACGGTGTCGCCGTCGTCGGCGCCCGGGGTGGTGCACAGCACCGCCTTGCTCGGACGCGCCCGGGCGGCGGCCGCGGCCCAGATCGAGGCGGTGCTCGACGGCGTGGCGCAGCTGCGGCTACAGATCGGTCTGCGAGCGTTGGCGGGGAACAGCGTGCCGGTGCAGGAACGTCTCCGAGATCTCCGCGGTCGCCTCGCCGCCATCGACGAGCTCGAAGCCAGGGACCTCCACGGATGACCGCGTCGCGCCCACCCAGGATCATGGTCGTCGACGACGACGATCCCCTGCGCGAGGTGGTGCGCTACGCCCTGGCGCGCGAGGGCTTCACCGTGATCGAGGCCCGTGACGGTGAGGCCGCGCGGCGCCTGCTCGCCGACGACATCCCCGACGTGTTGGTGCTCGACGTCGCGATGCCGCGGCTCGACGGGTTCTCGCTGTGTCGCGAGCTTCGCACGCGCAGCGACGTACCGGTGCTGTTCCTCTCGGCGCGCAACGACGAGGTCGACCGCGTGCTCGGCCTGGATCTGGGCGGCGACGACTATGTGACCAAGCCGTTCTCGACGCGCGAGCTGGTCAGCCGCGTCAAGGCGCTGCTGCGGCGGCGCGGTGGCGCGGTCGAACCCACGGTGTTGTGCTGGGGCCCGCTGCGGCTCGACGTCGCCGAGCACCGCGCCTTCGTCGGCACCGACGAGGTCGTGCTCACCGCGACCGAGCTGCGCCTGCTGGCCGCGCTGCTGCGGCGGCCCCACCGCGCGCTCGGCCGCGACGAGCTCGCCGAGGCCGCCTACCCCGACGCGCGCAGCGTCAGCGAGCGCACGGTCGACTCGCACATCCGCCGGGTCCGCGCCAAGCTGCGCCCGTTCGGGCTCGATCCGTTCGAGACCGTGCACGGCGTCGGCTTCCGCCTGGGGACGCCGCCGTGACGCTGTCGCTACGCGCGTGGCTGCTGCTGTCGTATCTGGTGGTGTTCAGCCTGCCGTGGATCGCGATCGTCGGCAGCGGCGCGCTCGACCACGATCTGCGGGCGCAGACTCGCGAGCACCTGACGGCGCAGGGCCACCTGTGGTCGCTGCGGATCGGCGCCGCCCTGCAAAGCGGCGTTGATCTGACCGCGCTCGCGTCCACCCTCGAGGCCGAGCTGCAGACGGCCCGCGATCTCACCCTGTGCGCGGTGCAGATCGTGGATCGCGACGGCGTCGTGTTGGCGTCGAGCTCGGGGCGGACCGGCCACCGCATCGACGCCGACCCCGAGGTCGCCGCCGCGCTGGCGGGCGAGGTCGGCGCGATCACCCGCGAGCGGGAGCGGACCCGCAGCCAGATCGACTACGACGGGCCCAGCCGCTTCGCCCCGATCCGCCTGTTCGTCGCGGTGCCGATCGTCGACGCGACCCCCGGCGACGCGACACGCGGCGACGCGCCCGCAGTCATCGGCGCCGTCGTGCTGAGCCGGACCCCACGCGAGGAGGTCCAGGCCTTCGTGCAGATGGGCCCGCGGCTGGGCATCGCGCTGCTCGTCGTCGTCAGCTTCGCGTTCGCGCTGGCGATGACGAGCGGCCACTTCGGCAGTCGATCGCTGGCGGCGTTGGCCCAGGCGGCGCGGCGGATCGCGGGTGGTTCGCGCGATGCCACGGCGCTGCGGCGGCTCGAGACCTCGCGGGTGCGCGAGGTCGGCGGTCTCGCGCACGCGGTCTCGGCGATGCACGGCCAGCTCCAGGCCCGCCTCGACTACATCGACGAATTCGCGGGCAACGTCGCGCACGAATTCCGCACGCCGATCGCCACCCTGCGCGGCACCTTCGAGCTCATCGCCGACGACCCCGGCATGCCCGCCGAGCAGCGCGACCGATTCGTCGCCAACGCCCAGGCCGAGCTGCTGCGGCTGGAATCCCTGGTCAGCGGCCTGCTGGCCCTGGCCCGGGCCGAGCGCACGCTCGGCACCGACACGGTGGATCTCACGGCGCTCGCAGCCGCCGTCGCCGAGCGCCACGGCGTCGCGATCCACGGTGCGTGCGGGCCGGTGACGGGCTCGGCCCGCCAGCTCGAGAGCGTGCTCGACAACCTCGTCGGCAACGCCGTGCGGCACGGCGGCCCGCAGATCGCGGTGCACCTCGCCGACGCGGGCGATCGCGCGACGATCCGCGTCGTCGACGACGGCCCCGGCATCGCCGAGGCCGATCTGCCGCGCGTGTTCGATCGCTTCTTCACCACCGATCGGCGCCGCGGCACCGGCTTGGGGCTCGCGCTCGCGCGTTTGTGTGCGCGGGTCCACGGCGGCGACGTGTCGGTCCAGAGCCGACCGGGGCAGACCGTCTTCACCGTCGAGTTGCCGATCCGCAGCCGCTGATCGCAGACCACGAAACCTGCTAGCCTGCGTGGCTGTGGCGAATCGCAGACTCGAGATGTGCGTGCTCGCGGTGCTCGTCGGCGCAGCGCCCTCCATCGCCAGAGCCGGGCCCTCGCAGCTCGATCGCGCCAAGGCCGTCTTCGCCGAGGGCAAGGCGTTGCTCGACGCGAAGAACTACGTCGACGCCACCGCCAAGTTCGAAGAGGCGTACCGCCTGGCCCCGGACAAGCACCTGTTCAACTTCAACATCGCGTCGGCCGCCGAGCTCGCCGGCGACTGTCGCAAGGCCCAGCGACACCATCGCATGTTCCTCGATCTGGTCGCGGACCATCCTCTGCGCAAGGATTCCAGTCGGACCCTCGCTGCGCTCGAGACCAGCTGCGCAGCAGAGGAAGCCGCCGCGGTGCCGGTCGAGGATCGGGGCGAGCGCGAGGCCGAGCGCAAGCATGCCGTCGCCCAGCGCGCCCTGGGCGACGCGTTGCAGGCGACGCAGCAGAGCGTGCTGCGCTACGACGCGGTGCTCACCAAACACGGTCGGCAGCAGCCCTTCGCCCAGGTGGTGCGGGCCAGGCGGCGCGACGCCAAGAAGATCGCCAAGCTCTTCGCCGTCGTGGATCTCCCGGTGGTCGAGGCGTACAACGGCGAGGTCGGAGCGCCGGCCACCGTCGAGCAGGCGTGTCGCCAGGCCGAGACCCAGGAGGCGCGCAACATCGCCACCTACGAGAAGGTCTACGATCTGTTCGACCACGCCGACGTGGTGAAGCTGATGGACAAACTGCTGCAGCGGGCCGAGGGCCGGCATCTGCGGGCGTTCCGCGACACGTGCCCGCGCTGAGCAGGGCGCAGATTCGCAGCGCCGGACTCGCCGGCGCTGCGCCGGTTCACCCTACCCTCGCTTGACTGCTCGCTTGCCCGGCCGCGCGACATCGAAGCGATCGAGCATCATGACCTTCGTCCACGCCGCCGTGAAGTCGGCGACGAACTTCGCGTTGCCCTCGTCGGTGGCATAGACCTCGGCGATGGCGCGCAGCTGCGAGTTCGCACCGAACGCCAGGTCGACCGAGGTGGCCGTCCACACGATTTTGCCCTGCTCGCGGCTTCTGCCCTCGAACACCTCGGCGTCGCCGGTCGAGGGCTTCCACTCGACGTCCATGTCGAGCAGGTTGACGAAGAAGTCGTGGCTGAGCACCCCGGTCCGCGTGGTGAGCACGCCGTGCTCGGAGTCGTCGTAGTTGGTGCCGAGCACGCGGAGGCCGGCGAGCAGCACGGTCATCTCGGGCGCGGTGAGCGTGAGCGAATCGGCCTTGGTGACGAGCAGTTCGGCCGCGGGGCGGTCGGCCGCGGCGCCGACGTAGTTGCGGAAGCCATCGGCCTGCGGCTCGAGGTAGCCGAACGATTCCACATCGGTGCCCTCCTGGGTCGCGTCGGTGCGCCCGGGGGAAAACGGCACATCGATGGTGACGCCGCTGCGCCGCGCGGCCTCCTCGACCGCGGCGTTGCCCGCGAGCACGATGAGATCAGCGAGCGAGATCTTCTTGCCGCCCGGGGCCCGCTCGTTGAAGCGGCGCGCGATGTCCTCGAGCACCGGGATCACCTTGGCGAGCTCCGCGGGCTGGTTGACGGCCCAGTCCTTCTGCGGCGAAAGCCGCAGGCGCGCACCGTTGGCACCGCCGCGCCTGTCGGTCTCGCGGTAGGTCGACGCGGCGGCCCACGCCGTCTGGACCAGCTGCCCGGTCGTCAGGCCCGAGGCGAGCACCTCCTTCTCGAGCGCCGCGATCTCCTTGGGCCCCACGAGCTTGTGAGCGACCGCGGGCACCGGGTCCTGCCACAGCTGCGGCGGCGGGACGTCCTTGCCGAGCAGCCGCACGTGCGGTCCGAGATCGCGGTGCGTCAGCTTGAACCACGCGTTGGCGAACGCGGCCTCGAACGCCTTGGGGTCCTTGTAGAAGCGCTCGGAGATCTTGCGATACTCGGGATCGGTCGACAGCGCGAGGTCGGTGGTGAACATCATCGGCTTGTGCCGCTTGCCCGCCTCGTGGGCGTCGGGCACGGTGGCCGACCCGTTCTTCGGCGCCCACTGCTTGGCGCCGCCCGGCCCCGTGGTGAGCTCCCACTGCAGCTCGAACAGGTGCTTGAAGTAGTCGTGCGACCACGCAACGGGCGTGCGCGTCCACGCGCCCTCGAGCCCGCTGGTCACCGTGTCCGCGCCCTTGCCGGTGCCGCAGCGGTTCTTCCAGCCCATGCCCTGGTCCTCGACGGGCGCGCCCTCGGGCTCGACGCCGACGCAGTCGCCGGGCTTGTGCGCGCCGTGGGCCTTGCCCAACGTGTGGCCGCCGGCGATGAGCGCGACGGTCTCCTCGTCGTTCATCGCCATGCGTCCGAACGTGGTGCGGATGTGGCCGGCGGCCTCGAGCGGATCGGGCACGCCGCCGGGTCCCTCTGGGTTGACGTAGATGAGCCCCATCTGCGATGCGCCCAGCGGACGCGCGAGCTCCTTGCCGCCTTTGTGGAAGCGCTGGCTGTCGAGCCACTTCTTCTCCGGACCCCAGTCGACGTCCTCGGGCTCGAACACGTCCTCACGACCGCCGCCGAAGCCGAGGGTCTCGAAGCCCATCGACTCCAGCGCGACGTTGCCCGTCAGCACCATGAGGTCCGCCCACGACAGGCTGCGCCCGTACTTGCGCTTGATCGGCCACAGCAGTCGTCGCGCCTTGTCGAGGTTCGCGTTGTCCGGCCAGCTGCCCAGCGGCGCGAAGCGGATCGCGCCCTCGCCGGCGCCGCCGTGTCCGTCGGTGACGCGATAGGTGCCCGCGCTATGCCACGCCAGGCGGATCATGAGACCGCCGTAGTGGCCGTAGTCGGCCGGCCACCAGTCCTGCGACGTGGTCAAGACCTTGGCGATGTCGGCCTCGACCACCGCGAGATCGAGCGCCTCGAACGCGGTTGCGTAGTCGAACGTGCGATCTACCGGATCGCCCTTGGGCCCGTTGGCCGCGAGCGGACGCAGGTCGAGCTTCTGCGGCCACCAGTCCTCGTTGGTGTACGGGCGCTGCGGCTCCTGGGCGGGGGTGGTCGTGTCCGCGTTCGCGATCGGCGGCGTGGGGCTCGTCGTCACCGCGCCGTTGGTGCCGGCGGGCGCGCAGGCGAGCATCGACGCGAGCACGAGCAACGACACGGCGACGCGGGTGGGCGACGGGCCCCGGCTGCGCGACCGGGCGGCGGGGAGGGGGGATCCAAGTCGGTCGGGTGGGTTCATGGTCTGGCCTGCGGGACGGAGGTTGATGGGAAGCGTCGCGAAACGCGAATCTCGCACGTCGATCTCGAGGCGGCGATCCGCGAGCGGCAATTCCGCGGGGATCTCGACCATCGGCTGGCGGCCGTGCCACCAGGCGCGCTGCGCAGGTGGCCGCGCAACGTGCGGCAGTTGCTGCAGCTCGAGCCCACCACGTTCCAGGCGAAGCTGAAAAAGATCGGGCCTCCAGTGATCGCCGGCGGTCTTGCCGTGCGCGGTCTCATCCGGAGCCGTCACCGCGTCGCGGCCATCGACGGGGGCGCGCGCTGTCGGTACCGTATGCCCATGATTCGACGATGGGGACTCGGTTCGGCGCTCGTGTCGTGGACGATCGTCGGTGGCTGCTTCAGCCCCGACCGCACCGCGGGCACAGGTGATGATGCCGGGAGCACCAGCGCCGGGACCGACGATCCATCGGCGAACTCGCTCACGTCGACCCTCGACACCACCGCGAGCACCGATCCCGACTCCGACAGCACCGACGATCCGTCGGCGCCGACGACCGGCGATCCCGACAGCAGCGGCTCGAGCGGCGAGCCGGTCGCGTGCGATGGTCCCGATGGCGAGCCTGCAGCCGAGTGCTCCGAAGGCGCGCCGTTTTGCCTGGGTGGCACGTGCGTCGGCTGCGACGAGGTGGGTGACGGCGCGGCGGCCTGCGCCGCGGTCTCGGGCACCACCCCGGTGTGCGTCGCCGACACCTGCTCGGCGTGCACCGAGCACGAGCAGTGCGGCTCGGGGGCGTGCCGACGCGCCACCGGCGAGTGCTTCCCCGAGGCCAACCGCCTGTTCGTCGACAACACCGATCCCAACTGCGGCGCGGGCAGTGGCGCCCAGGACTCGCCGATCTGCCAGGTGACCACGGCGATGGACGTCATCGACGGCCAGGCGGGCACCGAGCCGTGGGCGATCTTCGTCGCTGGCAGCCCCAATCCGTACCTCGGGACGGTCGACCCCTCGAGCGGTCGGCCGATCGCCATCATCGGCCCAAGTCAGGGATTGGCGGCCACGATCGACGGCGGGCAGGGCTTCGGGCTCGATCTGTGGGCCCAGTCGCCCGAGAACTACGTCGCCCACGCCACGTTGCGCGGCTCCTCGGCGGTGCGCGGCGGCGGGGGCGGCTGCGCCCTCGATCTCGCCGACGTGGCGATCACGGGCGCCGGGGTCGGCATCCAGACCGGCGGCTGCGAGATCGGCGTGCGACGATCGCTCATCGCCGACAACTTCGACACGAACGTCGTGGTCGGACTGGGCGGGGTCTTCACCACGGACCGTGTCTTGATCGAGGATGCCTCCACCGGCATGGTGGTCGAGGGCTCCGCGCTGCTCGGCCGCACCCGGGTGTCGGGCCACTTCGTCGGCGGTGGCATCCGCGTCGACGGTGGCACGTTGGTGATGGTGAACTCGATCGTGCACCAGAACGAGTACGAGAACGACGGCATCGAACTCGTGGGCGGACAGCTCACGCTCACGTACTCGACCATCGTCGGCGCGCTCGAGTGCACCGGGGGTGCGACGGCCGCCATCCGCAATTCGATCATCCTGGGCCACGCGACCGAGGCCGGGCTCGTATGCCCGGTGGCGACCGTCGAGTCCTCGGTGGTCAACCAAGGCGAGGGGCAGGGCCAGGGCAACGTGGTGGCATCCGCCGACGAGCTGCCGATGATCTTCGTCGACGCCGCGCAGTACGGCGGCGACTACCACGTGCTGCCGGACTCGATCCCCGCGGGCGTGGCGGTGTGGCAAGACGGCGACCCGCTGCTCGACATCGATGGCGACGAGCGGCCCGGGCTGCAGGACTACGCCGGCGCCGACATCCCCTAACAGCCCGTCACTCCGCGGCTTTGCGGGCGCGCTGCCGCCGGGCCCGCGCCGCGGTGTCCTGGCGATAGAAGTCGCGCAGCACCTCGTACATCGCGGTGTGCTCGCGCTCCATCTCGAGCGGCTGCTCGAAGAAGTGCTCCGTAGCCACAGCGAAGAACTCGGCGCCGTTGGTCAGCGCGTACTCGTCGAGGTAGGTGCGCCGCCCGGCCTCGGTGCGGGTGCGCAGGCGCTCGTACTCGCGGGTGAACACCTCGATCCAACGATCGTAGGTCTCGCCGTCCGGCAGCGGCGGCACACCGTCCGCACCGCCGCCGAGCATGTCGAGCTTGTGGGCGAATTCGTGGAACACCACGTTGTGGCCGTCCTTGGGATCCTCGGCGCCGCGGCGCACGGCGTCCCACACGAGGATCACCGGACCCCGCGCGATCACCTGCCCGAGGATCGGCATGCCGCCGCCGTGGAGCTGGGGCGTGGCCGAGAAGAAGCTCGGGGCCTGCTGGGGTGCGACGACGGTGCGCGGGTACACCACGATGCTCTCGACCTGCCGATACAGCGCGTGCTCGAGCCCGAGGATCAGCAGGCACGCCTGCGTCGCGATCGTCACGCGGATGTCGTCGTCGAGCTCGAGGCCACCGGCGCCCTCCCAGTGCTTCTCGGCGACGAACACGTGCACGAGCTGGCGCAGGCGCAGCTGCTCGTCGTCGTCGAGCCAGCCATAATGGGGCACGCGGCGCTCGATGATGGCGGTCCACGCCGGTGGGAACGGCTCCTCGAGGAGCTTCGCGCGCCGACGGTCGGCCAACCACGAGAACAACATCGCCACAGTGTACCCGCACGTCCGAGGAGCCGCGCAGATTGTTCGCGACGCGCGGTGGCGGCAACTGCGAGTATCGCCACCATGCCCACCTGGATCGTCGGTCTCGATCTGCGCCCCTCGAGTCATGGCGCCGTGCGGTTCGCCTCGTGGTTCGCCCGGGCGGGGACGCCATCGGATGACCTCGAGCTGCTCGCGCTCCACGTGATCGAGCGTCGTCAGCTCGCGCCGATCTTCCGCCTGCAGAGCCCCGACGAGGTCGAGCGCCGCGCGCGGGAGGCCCTGACGCGGGAGCTGGAGGACGCGACGGTGCGCAGCGTCTTCGACCGCGAGGCGCTCGGCCTGGGCGAGCACGCGCACGAGGTGCTCACCGAGCACGCGATGCGCGAGCACGCCGAGGTGATCGTCGTCGGCCGCCAGGTGCAGGCCGACTCGCGGGCGGTGATCCGGCTCGGCACCAACGCCCGTCGACTGCTGCGGTCGCTGCCCACCACCGTCGTGGTGGTCCCGCCGGAATACGCGAAGATCCCGTTCGGGGCCGGGCCGATCCTGGTCGCGACCGATCTCGCCGACGACTCGCTCGAAGCCTGCCGCTTCGCGCAGCGCGCTGCGCTTCGCCACGGCCGGACGGTGATCGCGATCCACGTGATCCCACCCATCGATCCGTTCTTGCACAGCTATATCCCCGAGGCCTCGGTGGCCGAACTGGTCGAGCAGGCCCATGGTCACGGGGTGGTCGCGCTGCGCGGGTGGCTGGCCGCCCACGATCTCGCCGATCTCGAGCCCCGCGTGGTCCAAGGCGCAACGGTGGAGGCGCTGGCCGAGTGCGTGCGCGAGACGGATTCTCCGCTGCTCGTCGTCGGCTCGCGGCGACTGCCAGGGATCGCGCGGGTCTTCGTGGGGAGCACGTCGGCGGCGGTGGCCGCCGAGCTGCCGCTGCCGGTCGCGGTGGTTGGCGAGGCCCGGGACGCCGCGCCCGAGTGACTCAGGCGCGCGGTGCAAAGCGATCGCGGACGCGCCTGGCGACCAGATCGGCGAGATCGGCGAGCCGCCGGGCTGCCGGGCTCGCGCCGGTCACCGCCTGACCGCCCATCGTCGCCGACCCGGCATCACCGGGACCCGCCATGACGACCGCGCGGCCGTCGGTGGTGCCCAGCAGCAGCGCCACGAACTCGGCGGGGCGAATGTCGCCGGCGAAGCCGCGGGTGCGCCATACGATCGGGTGCTCGCGGACGCGCTCGGCTCGGAAGACGTCGAGGGTGCGGCCATCCTCGAGCACGAGCCGCACGACCGGCACATCCCGATCCGCCTCGGTGGCGAGGCCCGCGAACAGAGCCGAGAGCTCGGTCATGGTCGGGGGCGGCTGGGGTGTCGACGCGCTCATCGAGGCCACTGTACACGCGCGGTGCGGCCCGGGGTCATCAGCCGGCTGGCGGGATCGTCATGCAGGTCTCGGCGACGATCTGCGCGAGCGCGGTGCCGATGACGTCGGCGTAGCTCGCGGTATCGTCGATGCTCCCCCACGTGGGCGGCTCGCCGAAGGCGTCGAGGAACTGCCACACGGTCTGGTTCGACGACTCGACGCACGGATCGAGCAGGCCGGCGGTCAGGATGCACTCGTCGCCGCCGCACTCGGTCTTGGCCGCCGCGAGCATGTCGTGGTAGGTGGCGATGCTCTCCGGCGACTTGTCGGGCTCGTCGCTCAGCACGAAGACCATGAGCACTGCGCCGGCGTCGCGGAAGAACCCGTCGTTGGCGGCGGCGTTGGCGGGGTGGGCGGCCCAGGCCGCGCCGGCCGACGCCATCTCGAACGAGCACCCATCCTCGCCCGCGGCGGTCGCGGCGGCGGTGAACCATTGCTGCAACGGCGCCGGATCGGCGTCGGTGTTGGTGGCGAAGTACTGCATCCCGCCGTATTCGAACAGCCGCCCCTGACCGCCGTTGGTGCCGTTGTTCTCGGTCTCGGGCGTGATGTAGTGCTCGAGGATCGTGTTGTCGCTCGCGGTCGACTCGCAGTTGAACACGAACTCACTGCACGAGCAGCTGCCCGTGCCGCAATAGAAATCCGTGGTGGTGATGCCGACGTGGAGATCGGTGCCCGCCGGGAGCTGCGTGTACATCTCGGCGACGAAGTCGGGGAACGCGGCGGCGAGCGCCGTCTGGTACTCCGACATCGACAGCGAGTTGTCGATCACGAACAGCAGATCGACGAACGTGCAGCCCTCGGCGGGCTGGGTGTCGCCGGTCTGCGGCGAGCCGACGTCGAGCTTGGGTCCGTTGCCGGTGGTGGCCCCGGCGCTCGAGTCCGCGGCGGTGGCGGTCGCCGACTCGACGCCGCTGGACGATCCCGTGGTCGCGCTCGCCGACGCGCCGCTCGAGCCGCCCGGGCCGCCCTCGCCGAAGGTCGTGCTCGGCTCGCCGTCGTCGCCGCAGGCCGTGGGTGCGACGATCGCGGCCGTCACTGCGACCTTCATCACCATCGATCGGGGCCATCGCTGCGTTCGCATGTGCAGCGATCGTTGCCGCAACGGGGGCGCGTCGCAAGGCGGGATCCGGCGGGGGCTCCGCCGCCCCGAATCGCCCCACTTGCGGGCGCCGCCGAAGCGGACTACTTCGGGGGCGCCCCGCCATGTCGCGCAGTTCTCTCTCGCTCTCGCTCGCGTTCGTGGCCTCGCTCATGGGAGGGCTGGCCTCGGCGACGTGCGACATGCCGGCGCCCGAAGGCCAGCGTCGCGACACCGTGGGCGCGGGCGTAGTCCTGCCGGGCGCAGCGCCGCTGGTGGGCACCGAGACGGCGCCACCCGTCGACGCCCCACCGCTCGGCGGCGCCGTGCCACTGGGCGATGTGGCGCGGGTCGCCGACGCCGTGGAAATGGACGCCGGCGATGCCGCCGCGCCGGAGGGTGCCCTCCCCGAGGCGGACGCGCTGCCCGACCAGGCGCGCGCCGACTTCGGCACGATCCGCCCGCCTGTGCCGCTGCCGTCGCCCGAGTCCCTGACCACCCACGGTCTCGCGGGCTTCGAGGTCGTCGCGATCCATGCGCATCCCGATCTCGGCTCGGCGCGCCTTGGCTATCTCCGCATCGGCACGCGGGTGATGGTGACGCCGAAGATCGCCGATGCGGGGACCGGCTGCGCTGCCGGATTCCACGCCCTGGGCAACGGTGGCTTCGTGTGCGCGAGCAAGGGCTTCCTCGTCGACGGTGACAAGCCGCCGTACATGTACTTGCCGCCGCCGCCGGCGCGAGTCGAGGATCCGATCCCGTACGACTACGGTGTCGTCACCCGCAGCGGCACGCCGTTGTGGTGGAAGATGGTCGACGCCGAGTCGATCGCGCTGGCGACCGCGCGCTACGAAGCCGAGCTCGCGGTGGCGACGGCGGACGCCGCGGCGAAGGCACCGCCGAATCCGTCGCCCGCAGCTGCAGCGCCGTCGCCATCGCAGCGCGACGAGCCCCAGGAGCCCGCCGCCGAGCTCCCCGGCATCGACGATGCACCCGAGGCTCCGCCGCCGACGCCCGAGGAGGCCGCGGCGCAGCGGCGCGCCGAAGCCGAGGCGGCGCGCCGGGCCGAGAAGCGTGCCGAGGAGGATCGCGAGCGCGTAAAGGAGCTCGCGCGCAAGGCCGCCCGCTTGCCGCTGAATTCCAAGTCGCCGTTCCTCGAGTCCGGCTCCGTGATCACGCTCGGCGAGAAGGTCCGGGACGGTGGCCTGACGTGGTGGCGAACGACCCGCGGCGCCTTCGTGCAGAGCAGCCGCGTCCACCGCAAATCCACCGGCGATTTCCACGGCGGCGACATCCCGCCTGGCACCGTCGCCTTTGGCTTCGTGATGCCCGAGACTGCCTCGGCGTCGGTGATGTCGCCGCGTGGCAAGCTCGAGTGGCAGCGCAAGCTCGCATACCGCGAGCTGCTCGCCTTCGTCGCCGAGGTCGAGGTCGGCGGTCGTCCCTACCTCGTGACTGCCGACGGCGTGCACGTGCGCCGATCCGATCTGCGCCTCGCCGAGCTCGCGACGCGGCCGCCCGAGGTCCGCGCCTACGAGCGCTGGATCGACGTCGATCTCGAGCGGCAACTCCTGGTCGCGTACCAGGGCGACGCGCCGGTCTACGCGACCTTGGTGTCCACGGGAAAGCGGGGGACCGACGTCGAGTCGTTCGTCACGCCGCCGGGGAAGTTCCGGATCGGCACCAAACACGTGTCGTCGTCGATGGGCGGCAACACCGCCTCCGACGGCTCGTACTCGATCGAGGACGTGCCGTGGGCGATGTTCTTCCACGGCAACTTCGCCCTGCACGGCGCGTTCTGGCACGATCGCTTCGGCAACCGCCGCAGCCACGGCTGCGTGAACCTGGGGCCGACCGACGCCCGGTGGTTGTTCCTGTGGACCACGCCGTTTTTGCCGGAGGGCTGGCACGGGGTCACGGCCCACGACGGCGCGCCCGGCAGCATGGTCGTCGTCCACTGACGTCTGGATCCTCGGGTGCTGATTCGAGCCGAGCACACACCTCGAGGGCAGGCTCGTCGATCGCGACGGCAAGCCCAGGCCGGACGGTTCGCGGTCGCGACGACGCCCTGCCGCACCAGGCCGTGTCGTCCGCCATCAGAGCGTCGCGAGCTGGCGGCGAATCGAGGCGACGAACTCGCCGAAGTCGCCCAGATGGTGCTCGACCACGTCGCGCAGGACCGCGGGGTCGACCGCGGTGTAGCCGTGCACGACGATGTTGCGGAGCCCGATCATCCGCCGCATCGTCGCCGCATGCGCTGGCGTGAGCCAGCCAGCCGCCGACAGCAAATCGAAGAACTCGCGGTTGGTGCGGGGCTCGCCCAGGCGCTCGGCCGAGACCACGTGCGAGGCGATGTCCTGGGCCGCCTGGATGGCGATCTGCAGCGTGTGCTCGACGAAGCGCCGCTCGCGGACATCGGCGTGGACGCGCTCGGGTCGGGCGAGGGGTTCGAGCTCGCGCACACACGTCTCGATGAAGGCGAGCTTCTTCGCCAACAACGGCTCATCGGTCACGACGCGCGACTCCGGTAGCGTTCGAGGATCGGCAGCAGATCGAAGTACTCGTTGCGCGCGCGCACCTCGAACGCGATCCGCGTGCTGGAGTCGCGCCCGCAGACGAGCAGGCCATCGCGCAGGGCCCGATGGACGAGATCGACCGGCGCGCTGTGGAGCACGACGAGCTGGACGGTGCGACCGAGGTGGCGCTCGAGCGCGTCCTCGAGGTCGAGGTGCAGCGATGCGAGCATCCCGGTCGCGGGGTCTTGGGGTAAGACCGCGGCGGTGCCTCGGGCGCTGCTGCCGAAGAGGTAGGCGGCGGCGATCTCCGGGGCGTGATCCTCGAAGTAGCGACGCGACGCGGCCGCGATGTCGCCGTTCACGCCACGAGCCTACCACGGCGGCGTGAAGCGGAGGAATGCTCGGTGAGATCGAGGGAGCCAGAGAAGGGTGGGGGCTCGTTGGCATCGACCGAGATGGCGCCGATGCCTCCGCGAACTCCTGAACTCCCGTATCGCCGGGGCTCAACACTCGTCGATCGGCTCGTCGCAGTTCTCCGGCCCGCACGTCGTCGGATCGGTCGGTGCACGTTCGCTGGCCTCGCGTTCGACCGCGACCGTGCCCGCTCCACGCGGGAGCTGGTCGGCGAGGCGTGCGACGTGCTCGCGGACGCGGTCGCGGTGGTCGTCGCGATCGAGGGCGATGATGCGATCGGCCCAGACTCCGAAGCCACGGACGCGCAGCCGCGGTGCCCGAAGCCGCGGTGCGAGAGGCCGTACACGCTCAGCGGTTCTCGTACCGCGCCAGGTCGAACAGCCCGGCTTCGATCGGCCGCAGCGATCGATACAGCTCGACCATCCGATCGCTCGTCGGCCAGAAGTCGGGATCCGTGCGGCGTACGCCGAATTCGACCTGCACCGCGGCGTAGTCGGCCTCGGTCGCGAGCGCGGCGATGCGCCGGACGAACCCCGGCAAGCGGGCGCGCTCGACCACGAAGTACGCGTTGGGGTAGGTGCCGACGAAGCCGCGGGCGACGCTCAGCGTGTCCTCGGTCGGCCGGCGACGCTGGTCCTCGCCGAAGGGCGACGCGATGTTGGAGTGGCCGTCGTTGCGCATGAGCGTGAACACCTGCGCCCCTTTCGGCCCGTCGGGCACGTAGAGGAACGCGGCCGGCGGGACCCAAGACAGCGCGACCCCGGCGATCTCCGCGAGTTGATGCAGCGGCTTGGCCAGATCGTCGGGCAGCCGATGCCCCGCGAGATCGTATGACCGGTCGCGCACCGCGGCGACGCGCTCGCCCAGGCGTCCGTACAGTTCGTGCTTGGGCTCGTCGGTCGCGTAGGGGATCGCGCTCTCGACGTCGAACTCGGCCAGCTTGGCGACGA
>Ga0105045_10002741_pt1 | contig 14965 bp, 15 predicted proteins | sample MAT02_FD_78089 | JGI IMG/M metagenome (GOLD analysis project Ga0105045, IMG submission 78089) | Freshwater microbial communities from Lake Fryxell liftoff mats and glacier meltwater in Antarctica - MAT-02 (megahit assembly) | ecosystem: Environmental > Aquatic > Freshwater > Ice > Liftoff...
CACGGGAAGATCTCCTTCCTGCCTTACCAGCGCCTGCGCCTGATTGATGGCCAGGTAGCTGGCGTTGGATTTGGGTGAGGAAGCCAGGTAGGTGACGCATTGCGAAAGGATAATCCGTGCCTCAGGATATCCGATTACCTTTACAGCTTCAAATGCATTTGTGGCAAGCAACAGGGCGTTGGGATTGGCATTCCCGATATCCTCGGATGCCAGGATAAGCAGTCGACGTGCGATAAACTTCACATCCTCCCCTCCTTCTATCATCCGGGCCAGCCAATAAACCGCCGCATTGGGATCCGAGCCGCGGATGGATTTGATAAAGGCGGAGATGATGTCGTAATGCTGCTCCCCGGACTTGTCATATAATGCCACCTTCTGCTGGGCAATTTCCATCACCTTGTCATTGGTGATCCGAATGGGATCCTCTTTGATCCCATCCACCACAATCTCCAGCAGATTCAATAGTTTTCTGCCGTCTCCTCCAGAGATCCGCAGCAAGGCATCCGTTTCGGCCAGGTCAATGGATTTCCGTTTCAGGTAATCGTCCTTTTCCAAGGCCTGATGGATCATGGCCTCAAGTTCTTGTCTTCCCAGTGCATTGAGTGTGAAGACCTGACAGCGGGAAAGCAAAGCAGCATTGACCTCAAACGAGGGGTTTTCCGTGGTGGCTCCGATAAGCCGGATCGTTCCCTTTTCCACCGCTCCCAAGAGGGCATCCTGCTGGGACTTGTTGAAGCGGTGGATCTCATCGATAAACAATACCACGCCAAGTTGAAACTTGGCTTTTTCGATTACCTCCCGGATATCTTTGACTCCGGAACTGATGGCACTAAGTGTATAAAAAGGGGCTTTTACCTCGTTGGCGATGATGTTGGCGATGGTCGTCTTCCCCACCCCTGGCGGACCCCATAGAATCAGAGATGGTACATTACCCGCACGAATAGCCCGATACAAGAAGGACTTGGGGGATGAAAGGTGTTCCTGCCCGATCAAGTCATCCAGGCGGGATGGCCGCATACGTTCTGCCAGAGGTATCTGATTCATTATCTGTTTGGTTCCTATTCGCTCAATTAATCCGGTGAATCTGCCGCACAAAGGCATCCAGCATACTATCCGTGAAATCCAAGTGGGTCACCAACCGGATCTGGTCCTTTCCAAATTTGACTGCTTTGATATTTGACTCAGCCATTTTGGAGAGCATCTCTTCCGGCTTAATGCCCTTCAACCGGGCAATGACAATATTTGTCCGCACGGGTAAGACTTCCTCCACCAAGGTATGTTTTCCCAATTCTATACCAATGACTGCAGCCCGAACATGGTCTTCTGCGAGGCGCCGTACATTAAAGTCCAAGGCATAAATCCCCGCGGCGGCAAGTAGGCCTGCTTGCCGCATGCCGCCACCCATTGCCTTTCTCACTTTTCGCGCCCGCTTGATGGCTTCCTTGCTGCCAACCAATACAGAACCCACGGGACAGCCCAAGCCTTTGCTCAGACAGACCGAAAGGGTGTCAAACTGCTCCCCCCAATGTTCAGTCTCCTCGCCACTAGCCACCAAGGCGTTAAAAAGACGCGCCCCGTCGAGATGAAGTTTCAACCCTTTATCCCGGCATAATTTGCGGATGGGGCGTATTTCGTCCAGGGTATAAATGCTGCCACCGCCTTTGTTCATGCTGTTTTCGAGGGAAACCAGTACCGTCTCCGGTGCGTGGTCATCATCGGGATTGATGGCATCGGCGATGGATTCAGCGGTTATTTTGCCATACTCGCCGTCCAACAACTTCACCGAAGCCAGTGAATTTGACATAATACCTCCACCTTCATAGAGGTAAATATGGGAATTTTTGTGACATATTACCTCCGTTTGTGGACGGGTGTGCAGTCTTATCGCAATTTGATTGGCCATGGTGCCTGATGGACAGAAAAGCCCGGCTTCCTTCCCAAAAATTACCGCCACCTTGTCTTCCAACCTCCTCACCGTCGGGTCTTCCTGGAACACATCATCTCCCAGGGGAGCTTCAAACATCGCCTCCTTCATGGCAGGGCTGGGTTGTGTCAGTGTATCACTGCGTAAATCAATTATCATGTAGCTGTTGGTTTCTTTCAAAATTGGTGGTTGTCTGCGGCCAATGGTTATCAAAACCTATTCCCCTTTTCTACCTTACGGTTGAGTACATCTTCCATGTCCGCAAGTTCGATGTTGATGGCTTTGGTTGAAATCTGAATCTCTACCAAAGAAATCGTCAGGGATACCAACAAGCTCAACATACTGGCCATAAACACCATATTGGCTGCGGTAATAAACTCCTGATAGAGTAAAAACATGCACACCACACAAAGCAAAAAACTCAGTACCCCATAGATCTGCATGTTTTTGATCATGTTGACCCGCTTGCGCAAATTCTTGAGCTGCGCAATGATAACCTCTTCATCCGGAGCTTCCAAATATTTTTTATGCAGACCCCTTATCAGGTTTGCCATGGCCAAAAAACGGTTCGTATAGGCCAGCATCAGTAGCGTGATAGCTGAAAAAAGCAAGGCAGGAGTAGATAACTGTAGTTCCATGGCGGTATAAATAAAAAGCTAATTTGGCTAAATTTTAGGCAAAATAAAAACCCGTCCGACACAGGAAGGGGTTCGCTGTTACTTTATTGTTCAAAAGCTTTCAGACTTCACCCAAAACGACCAATTTCTCCAAGTTGGGCTGAAGACTTCCCCCCTTGGGCTCTATGGTAATGGCAAAGGCTGCCGTATCCCCGGCATTTTCCATGGCTTGCAGACTTAATTTATCATTAGGATTCACTATTCCTATACCCACAGGGCCATCAGCACCTATCGCCCAAAGTTGGTAATCATTTTCTGAGTCCAAGGCTGCCAAAGTATTTACAGATAGCAACACTTCCTGACTGCTTCTATCCCAAAACACATCCACGCGGGCATTTCCCTGCATGGGAAGGCCTTCCCCTTTCATGAAAACACGCTCGAAATTACCCGACAAAAGTTGGTTCATTTGTGTGTCAAGGGATTCTGTTTTCACGTGGTTGGTTTGCAAATCCTCAGCCAACTGGATATTCTGTTGAACTAAAGCAGAGAATTGTCCCTCAACGGTCGAATACTTATTGGCATAGAAAATGGCCGCACCTATCGCCAATAAAGCTACCAAAGAAGCTGCTACGGTATAATTTTTCCAAGGATTCAACGCAACCACTGGTGTTTGCGCTTCCTGTATGGGTGATGGACTGATAGTTTTATCTTGAGGCTGGGACACAAAATCTTTTTCCAAGGAATCAAAGATCTTGCTTCTAACCATTCCCGAAGGTGCTGCTCCTGAAAGATTATCGAAATTGAACATGGCCTCCTCTATCTGGTCCAGTTCTTCCTGTATTTTTGGATACAGCTTGGCCGTGGCCACTACCTCATCGCGCTCCCGTTCAGTGAGTTCACCGAGCACAAACAACTCTAATTTACCTGACAATATGTAGGATTGTATATCCACTAAATTTTATCCACTTTCTTTTTTAACGCGTTTATAGCTGCTCGAATCCTCGATTTTACTGTCCCCAGGGGGATATCGAATTCTTCTGAAACCTCGGAGTGGGTGTATCCTTTGAAGTATATGCAGTTGACTATGAATTTTTGTTCCTCGTTCAGCGTATCCATCAGCTCTCTCACTCCAATACCATCAACTACATCGGCGGTATCTGACTGACTCTCCAGCCCATATACGTAGTCGTCTATGGTATTAGTTTTACGCTTTTCTGAAAATTCCTTAGATCGGGTTTTATCAATCGAAGAATTCCTACAAATATTTGACATCCAGGTATATAACCTACCCTTTCTTTCATCGTAAGAATCTATCTTTCTGGTAATTTTAATAAACGCATCGTGGAAAACTTCCTCAGCTATGTCCTTATCCGTGATAATCCTGGAAATCACCCCGAATAAAGCCTTTGAATATTTTGCATACACATATTCCACCGTTTTGCGGTCTCTGGCTATTAATCCTGCTATGATTTCCTGTTCTTCCAACAAGTTAGTCTTTAAAAAAGGCACAAGGGATTCACCTTGTACCTGTAAATCTATTCAACCTTTTTTGATATCACAAATGGATTACTTCATCATACGCCGCCGCGGCGGCTTCCATGATAGCTTCAGACATCGTTGGGTGGGGATGAACGGTTTTGATAATTTCATGGCCGGTGGTCTCCAGCTTCCGAATAGCCACTATTTCGGCTATCAATTCGGTCACGTTACTTCCAATCATGTGCGCACCAAGGAGCTCACCATATTTGGCATCAAAAATCAGCTTTACAAAGCCGTCTTTTGCGCCGGCGGCGGAAGCTTTGCCTGATGCTGAAAAGGGGAATTTTCCTACTTTTATTTCATAGCCGGCCTCTTTGGCCTTTTCTTCGGTGTATCCCACGGAGGAAATTTCAGGGACGCAATAGGTACAGCCGGGTATATTGTTATAATCGAGCGGTTCGGGATTTTGCCCTGCAATCTTCTCCACGCAGATAATCCCTTCCGCAGAAGCCACGTGTGCCAAAGCAGGCCCTGCCACCACATCACCGATGGCATAATACCCCGGCATGTTGGTTTTATAAAATTCGTCAACCTTTATTTTACCTTTATCCACCAAAATACCCACATCTTCAAGACCGAAGTTCTCCAAGTTGGATACTACCCCAACAGCTGAAAGCACAATATCGCAATCGATTTGGTCTTCTTTTCCGTCTTTGGACTTCACCGTAACCATGCATCCTTTTCCTTTGGTATCCACATGGGTTACCTCGGTGTCGGTCATGATCTTCAAGCCCTTCTTCTTGTATATTTTTTCCAAGGTTTTGGATATTTCAACGTCTTCGTTGGGCACAATTCGATCCATAAATTCCACAACGGTCACATCGACACCAATAGAGCTATAGATATAGGCAAATTCTATCCCTATGGCACCTGAACCCACCACAACCATTTTCTCCGGTTTTTTGTCCAGGGTCATGGCTTTGCGGTAGCCGACTATTTTTTCATTGTCGATTTTCATGCTGGGAAGCTCCCTGGACCTGCCCCCCGTAGCGATGATCACATGGTCTGCACCGTAGGTGTTTTTATTCCCCTCTTTGTCTTCCACCTCCACTTTCTTGCCCGGAAGTAACTTTCCCCAGCCCAGAAGTTTCTCGATTTTGTTTTTCTTAAACAAAAACTGAATGCCTTTGCTCATGCCGTCTGCCACCCCACGGCTGCGTCCGATCATGTCGGCAAAATTCACTTCTGCTTTATCTACTTTGATGCCATAATCTTCGGCATGGTTGATATATTCAAATACCTGAGCGCTCTTAATCAAGGCTTTAGTGGGGATACATCCCCAGTTCAGGCAGATCCCGCCAAGCTCTTCCACCTCTACCACGGCTACTTTTAAACCCAATTGAGAAGCACGTATAGCAGCTACATATCCACCAGGACCACTACCTACTACGATAACATCAAATTTAGTTAAAGACATATTGTTATATTTTTATTTACTTTTTTGCTATGCAAATTTATAATAATAATTTTCAGAAAAAAATTTGGTTTTGATAAAGAAACCAAGGCTAAACAATATTTATCCCATCACTTGGGTATAAATGCCCTAAAAAGACCCACCGTTCAAGAATTTATAAAAAGGGAATTTTTAACAATAAATACCTATTTTTGTCAAAAAATCAACCAAAAATTTTGATATGGGATTACTTACAGGAAAGACGGCCCTAGTCACTGGGGCATCCAAAGGAATAGGCAGGTCCATTGCCATGAGGTTTGCCGAGGAAGGTGCCGATGTGGCATTTACTTTTTTGTCCAGCGTGGAAAAAGGCCTGGAGCTCGAGGGAGAGCTGAAAAAATTCGGCATCAAGGCAAAAGGGTTTCGGTCCGACGCATCTGATTTCAAAGCTGCTGAAGAACTTATCAATCAGGTCGTCACCGAGTTCGGAAAGCTTGATATATTGGTAAACAATGCCGGTATCACGAGAGATAATTTGCTTATGCGTATGAGTGAAGGACAATGGGACGAGGTCATCAACATCAACTTGAAATCCTGCTTCAACACCGTAAAGGCAGTCACCCGTTCGATGATGAAAGCCAAATCAGGCTCCATCATAAATATTACCTCCGTGGTAGGGGTAAGAGGCAACGCCGGTCAGGCCAACTACGCCGCCTCCAAAGCGGGAATCATCGGATTTACCAAATCCGTGGCTCTGGAACTGGGTTCCAGAAATATCCGCTGCAACGCCATAGCCCCAGGTTTTATCGAAACAGAAATGACAGCTGTCTTGGACGAAAAGACGGTGCAGGGTTGGAGAGATGGCATTCCCATGAAGCGGGGAGGGAAACCTGAAGAGGTGGCTGACGCCTGTGTGTTTCTGGGATCCGACATGAGTTCTTATATTTCAGGACAGGTTTTGCAGGTAAATGGAGCCATGGCGACCTGATCCGTCACTCAGACAGCCTTTCATCCAAAAAACAAGCCCCTTCATGGAGAAATTTATTTCGCCAAGAAAGGGCTTGTTTTGGTTAACCTTCGAAAAAAAATTTTGTGGTTATTCCTTAATTCCAGACAATATTTATTTATTAACCTAAGTTCGATTTTTACTTAATTTGAATGGGCGCAACAATACCAACCACGGGTGTTCAGACTTGACAGGTCTGAACCAAGAGTAATTCTGACAAAATCCAAGTAACTAATTCTTTTACTTTAATAGTTTGACGAATAGTTGAAGACAGGTTATTAACGCTTCCTATCAACCGTCTTCCAACTCTGCATTTTGGTGGGTTTGTTTTTCATACAACTCCGCATAAACTCCTTTCTTTTCCAACAGCGCCTCGTGGGTTCCCTGCTCGATAAGCCTGCCGTCATCCAGCACCACTATCATGTCCGCTAACTTCGCAGAGGATACCCGGTGAGAGATGATAATAGAGGTTCTACCTTTCATTATCTTGTGCAAGGCATTGAGGATGGAGTTTTCGGTTTTGGTATCCACAGCCGAGAGGCAATCGTCCAGCACCAAAATCTTGGGTTCTTTGGCAATCGCCCTAGCGATACTTACGCGCTGCTTCTGTCCCCCAGAGAGGGTAATGCCCCGTTCACCGAGACGGGTTTCAAACCCGTTTGAAAAATCGATGATGTTATCATAAACGTCTGCGTCTTTGGCCGCCTTTTCGATTAGCTCGCTATCCAACTCGCCTTCCAGTCCAAAACCTATATTGTTCGAAATGGAATCACTGAATAAAAATACATCCTGCGGAACATATCCCACCTGACTTCTAAGTCCCGAGATATTGTAGGAACGGATGTCCTTGTCATCAATCAGAATAGTTCCTGAAGTCGCATCATACATGCGGAGGAGCAGGTTTGCCACGGTTGATTTGCCCGATCCTGTGGTCCCGATGATTGCCAGTGACTGTCCCAATTTTACTTCGAAAGATACGTCATCTAGGGCCTTGGTTCCCGAATCAGGATATACAAAGGATAAATTTTTGACCTTTATCTCCCCTACAATATCCTTCTGGAAATTTTCTGTGCTGACAATATCATTTTCCTCATCCAAAAACTCATTGATCCGGGTCTGGGAAGCCGCCGCACGCTGCACGATACTAGTGACCCATCCCAGTGATGTCACCGGCCAGGTAAGCATGCTGACATAAAGGATAAACTCGGCAATTACACCGTATCCGATAGCTCCGTCAATGACCTGCAAACCACCTACATATATCGTAATGATTGTACTCAATCCAATGAGTGCCAAAATGAGCGGATAGAACAGGGATTCCACGACGGTTAGCCGAATGGACTTTTCTTTATAATCCTCGCTTGCCTTCCGAAAGTCATTCGCGCTGTCCTTTTCCCGCACGAATGCTTTAATCACCCGAATACCGGAAAACGCCTCCTGAACAAACGTACTCAAATTGGACAGGCTCCGTTGGATTTTTTCAGAACGCTCATTGATCATGTTGTTCACCACATAGATACTCAGAGACAGGACAGGCAAAGGTAAAAGGGAATAAATGGTCAAGGGAACATTGACCGTAAACATGTAGGCAATCACCATGGGGAACAAAACGACCAAGTTGATGCCGTACATAATGGCAGGTCCCAGGTACATGCGTACCCTTCCGACATCCTCGGTAATCCGGGCCATCAGGTCACCGGTGCTGTTTTGGCGGTAAAAGGACAAAGGCAAATTTTGGTATTTTCCGTAAATTTCATTTTTCAGATCATATTCTATCAGCCGGGACATGGCGATGATGGTCTGTCTAATCAAGAACAAAAAGACCCCCCTTAGGAGGGCCATCGCTAAAATCAAACTGCCAAACACAAAAATAAAACTCAAAAATACGGATCGGGCTTCGCCACTCAGCGGACTTTGGTCAAAAAGCTGGTAAAAGCTAAAACTTTCGACTACATAATCAATCGCTATACGAACCAGTTGGGCGGGAATGATAACGAAAATATTGGAAATGACCGTGAACAAGGTACCTAAGATCAGGTACCACTTATATTTTACCAGGTATTTATTTAATCTCCAAAGTGGCTTCACAAAATAAAAAGCTAGAAATATAGAAAATTCTTTTATAATATCTTACTGCCTAGATTAGTAAAGCAACTCAAAAATATTTAATTTTGCGTTGAATCAATTAACCCAGTTTTTATAGAACTCAAATATAACACAATCTACTACTCAAAGTTCACATGTCGGGGATTAAAACAGCGGAAACGGAAAAAGAAGAATCGATCTATGGGCAGCTAAGTGCCTTGGGACACGAGCAATTGGTCCTCTGTTATGACGAACCTACCGGCCTCAAAGCTATCATTGCGATCCACAATACTGTGTTGGGTCCAAGTTTGGGGGGCACCAGGCTGTGGCATTATGCTTCTGAGGAAGCTGCCATCACAGATGCGTTGAGGCTTTCAAGGGGAATGACCTTCAAAGCGGCGATATCCGGTCTGAATATTGGTGGCGGCAAAGCCGTGTTGATAGGTGATCCGTCCATGAAGACAGAAGCTTACCTTCGCCGTTTTGGCCGGTTTGTGGAAAGCCTTGGTGGCCGGTACGTTACTGCCGAGGATGTCAACATGAAGACCCGGGACATGGAATACATTGCCATGGAGACCTCCCACGTTACAGGTCTTCCTGAAATAAAAGGGGGTGGTGGTGATCCTTCTCCAGTGACTGCATACGGCACCTATCTCGGTATCAAATCCGCCGCAAAAAAAGCCTATGGCAGTGACAGCTTGGTCGGTAAGCGAATCGTAGTCCAGGGGGTTGGCCAGGTAGGAATGTATTTGGTGGAACACCTGATGAAAGAAAAAGCCCAGGTTTTTATTACGGATATTTTCGATGTAAAACTTAGTGAGGTAGCAAGGATTACCGGCGCACAAGCGATTTCCGCGACACATGTCTATGATTTCCCAATGGACATCTATGCACCCTGTGCGCTGGGAGCCACGCTCAATGACTACAGTATACCTTCCCTTACCTGTGACATTGTGGCAGGTGCTGCAAACAATCAGTTGGCAAATGAGCAAACGCATGGCCGCATGCTTATGGAAAAAGGAATTATATATGCACCTGATTTTTTGATAAATGCAGGCGGACTGATTAATGTGTACGCCGAGTACTTGGGAGGATACAAAAAGGAACTTGCCTTGAAGCAAACAGAAACGATTTATGACACCAATCTACGGGTACTTCATCTGGCAGCGGACAACGGATTACCACCACAGCAAGTTGCCATGGATATGGCTTGGAAGCGGATCTCAAGCCTTTCAAAGGTAAAGATGGCCTTTTGATCCCGATAAGTCCTTCAATATCCAAAATTCTCCTTCGGAAAAAGTAGTCGGGCAACTTCGCTTTCCCTAGTTTCAAATTCGATAGCTCTCAGAAAAATGCTGTATTCTTAAGAATTTGATTCCTTCCCATGCGAAAATAGTGTAAATTTGCGTTCTTTAAATTCAGGTAATGCTTAACAGAAGAATTCTTAGAGTAAAAGCTTTTCAGTCCTTGTATGCTTATCACCAGTGCAAGACATCAAATTTCAATCTGGCCAGAGACTTTATAAAAGATTCATTCCAGCCGGATCTGAACAGTATGGAGGTTCAGGACAAGTTACAGTTGAAGAAAGATGCCGAAACCTGCCTGGATCTTTTCGCCCGGAATTTGGAGTCCAATACCTTGGTAAGTAATGCCGATGTGCTTGCAAAGATTAAAAATGTTGCCCAGTTGGCTATAAAACAATATCATAAAACCTGCGATGCGGATCTTACGTTTCTTCGAAACAACATGATCACGGCCGCAGAACGTATTCCGGAGCTTTACCTCTATGCCATTGGCTTATTGATGGCTTTCGGGGATCATGTGGGCAAAGAGTCAGATAAGCGGAAAAAATTTTCCCAGGGAAGCATGACGCCCGAAAGTCCGGGAGAGGACAATTTGTTTAAAAACAAATTGTTGGTATTTCTTCAGAATGATTCGCCCATAAACAGTGAGTTTATTCGTCACCATGTACACCTCGAAGATTGGAAAGAAGAAATAAAGCAGTGGTTTAGGGATTATGTCAAACCACTTGAGGAATATCAAGCATATATACAACTTCTAAATCCAACCTTCGAGGAAGATCTGGAAATTGCACAGGCAATTTTGAAGAAAGTTATTTTCAAAAACGATACCATTTTAAGCTTTTTTCACGAGCTTGATCTTAACTGGACTGAAAATAAGCCAGTAGTCAGAAGTTTGGCATTAAAAGTGTTAAAAAATATAGACCCTAAGCAGCCACTTCCCGATGAGTTTTTACCTGAATTAGCCATAAATTGGGAGGACGACAAAGAGTTCTTCAAGAATATATTTAATTTTACCGTAGAATCCGAAGCGGAGTACAGTGAGCGGATAGCCGTAAAAGCAAAGAACTGGGACATAGACCGAATTGCTTTGACTGATAAGGTTATCTTGTCCATGGCACTGACAGAGATGGTGAATTTCCCGAGTATTCCAGTAAAAGTTACCATAAATGAGTATATTGACATATCAAAAACCTACAGTACGCCCAAAAGCAAACAATTTGTGAACGGTTTGCTGGATGTTTTGGCCAAAGAGCTAACCGATTCGGGGATAATCCGTAAAAGTGGTAGGGGACTAATTGATAATAAGTAAACTGAAACAACATGAGCAATAAGGGAAATTCCGTAATGGCATTTGTACTGGGAGCAGGTTTGGGAGCTACATTGGGTGTCTTATTTGCGCCAGATGCCGGCAACAATACCAGAGATAGGCTTACCTACCAATTGGCAAAGTACAAAGATGAATTAGAAGAACTTGTCAAAGATCTCATAGAGGGTAAATCACTTCCTTCCAATGAGGCCAAATCTGAGGGAAACAAGGTGATCTCTGAGGCGAAAACCAAAGCAGAAAACCTCTTGAATGATGTCAACAAATTAATCGATCAAATTAATCAGGAAAATAACAATAATTAATCACAACATGAAAACATATCTCCGTTTTTCAGCCTTGGCAATTGCGTCATCATTAATTATCCTAAGTTGTAACAGCAAGAATCAGGATGAAGCTGAAAGAATAAAATCGTTAGAGCAGAAAATTTCCCAGTTGGAGCAAAACCAAGTTGTCACGCCCACCAATGTGCAAAACGTCCAGCCTGCCGATCCAAGCACAGTGGGAGTTTTTGAATTCGGCGCCATGGAACATGATTTTGGCACCATCGCCGAAGGGGAAGTTATCGAGCATTCATTCAATTTTAAAAACACGGGACAGGCGCCATTGGTAATCTCCAACATCCAGGCATCTTGCGGTTGTACAAGCCCCGACTGGACCAAGGAACCCATTAAACCCGGAGATGAAGGTTTCGTAAAAGTGGTGTTCAATTCTGCAGGCAAAAGCGGCGTTCAAAGCCCAACAGTCACGATTCAAGCCAACACGTCCCCAAATGTAACCCGCCTGAGGCTTAAAGGTACCGTCAACCAAAAAACCGCATCCGCTACAAAACCAACACTAGGTCCAGTTAAAAAATAATCATGTTTACAACAATTCTGTTACAAGCGGGCGGTGGTGCCAGTGGCATCATGGGTCAGGTTTTTCTGTTTGGTAGTATTATACTGATCATGTATTTCTTCATGATCAGGCCCCAGCAAAAAAAACAAAAGGAGACAACTCTTTTTATCTCGGAAATAAAGAAAGGTGACCAAGTGGTAACCGTGGGTGGAGTTCATGGCAAAGTGTATGCGGTGGAGGGAGATACAGTTCTCATGGAGCTTGACAAAGGACTTAAAATCAAAGTTGAAAAAACAGCCCTTTCATTGGAGTACAGTAAAAAAATAAAAGAAATTAATAAAGAGGTAAAAGAAGTAAAAGAAATAAAATAACCCCTTCTCTTGAGTAAAATTCGCAAATACTTCGATAAGCTCAAACCGGAAAGATCTTCAAATCTCAAAGTGGTGGCTCTTTGTGTGCTTACAGCCACCACTTTTTGGGTTTTGAATGCCTTAAATAAAGATGATTACACAACAGTTGTTAATCAGTCTATCATTTTTTTATATAATCAGGATGAGTTTATGGCAGTGGAAGAACTTCCCAAATCCATCAACATCCAAATAAACGGTAATGGTTGGGATTTGCTTCGCAAATACTTCAGAATTCAATCTACACCCTTCCCAATCCAACTTGAGGAACCTTCCGCAAGAGGTTATTTGCTTACAAAAGATCTACAGCGCGAACTTTCCGATAACCTGTCCCCTACCCAGTTGGTGAGTATTGTGCAGGACACGGTGAAATTTAAAATCGACAAAATAGTTTCGCACAAAATCAAGATAAAGTTGGACACTGCCGAAAACATATTGTCGAAAAATTTTCGTTTTGTGGGACCCATAATTATCAATCCCGAAACGGTAACGGCCAAAGGGGCCATTTCAGTTATGGAGCGGCTGGATGGCAAATTGGTTATTGAGATCGGTGAAGAAAATGTAAACAGTAATTTCTCGAAATTGCTTCCGCTATCCTTGCCCAAGGAGTTGCGCAATTACCTTCAGTTGGAGGAGCAGGCAGTTCAGGTTAATTTTGAAGTGGTGGAGTTTATTGAAGGAAGCGTGGAGCTACCGATTACGAAGCGCTATTTCCCCGCAAGTGTAACCATGGCTGAAAATCAAAATACGGTTAAGTTGGCCTACCTGTTGGATGAAAGGGAAATTGAGGCATTTCAAAAACTTGATTTGGAAGCCATTCTGAATTATAACAATAGAAACGGAGAAGACAGTACGGTGGAAGTTTCTTTAAAACGAATTCCGCCTTATTTGGAGATCGTAGCTTTTGACCCTCCGAATTTTAAGTTGATCTATGAGTAAGCACGTTCCGGTTTTAGTTGGACTCACCGGCGGGATTGGTGCGGGTAAATCCACCATTGCCAAGTTTTTTACCCTTCTCGGCATACCCATTTATGGTGCGGATGACCGGGCCAAGTGGCTGATGTCAAATAATCCAGCACTCAAAAAACAAGTATTAGATACGTTTGGAGACGAATCGTTCACGCAAGATGGGGAGCTCAACCGTTCATTCCTGGCGAAAACGATATTTGCAGACCCGGAGAAAACCGCTATCATAAACGCATTAGTTCATCCTGCCGTAAAGCGCGATTTTATGGACTGGACGGAAAATCAAAAAACTCCTTATATAATAAAGGAAGCGGCTTTGCTTTTTGAGACGGGTTCCTATCAAGACTTGGACAAAACGATTCTGGTAGCCGCCCCTCTGGAAATACGGATAGCCCGGGTAATGGCAAGAGATCCGCATCGAGACCAAAACCAAATTTATGAGATCGTGGCACGTCAACTTCCTGAAGAACAGAAAAAAGAATTGACAGATTTTTTGGTTGACAATACAGGAGACATATTGGTAATTCCCCAAGTGTTAAAAATTCACGACTCCTTAATTTCCAGTCAAAAACTCTCCTAAAATTTAGCCAGGTTAATCTGGTCCAGGTAAAATTTCATTCTGGAATGTCGGTGGTTGAGGAATTCAATCTTGTCGATACGGTCATGTTTATGGTTGTAAAAAACCTCCACATACTCCCTACCCAACAGATACAGATTGATTTTATAGGCATAGTAGCGGATACCTACGACAAAGGTACCCTCCGAATAGAGTTTCTGGATTTTTTTGCCCAGAGATAGCTTTTTAAAATCTTCTTTACTCATATCTCCAATGTATTGCAGTTTCAGAGACAATCGTCTCTTCGTTTCAGTTTTAACAGTGATTGATTTTCAGTGCTTTAACACCTGACTTCAAAACTGTATTTGAACGTCAAAATTAATCATTTTTTCTTTCATCCAAAACAACCTCCTAGTATAATTAGGTTTCAGCACTTATAGCTTGCCAACAATTACTTTCCCAAATCTTCATCAACACCCAACTAAGAGGTTAATATATTCGTTAGGATTTTGTTTGCTAAAGCATCCTGTTTAATATTGGATAAAATTGACTAATCGGTACATGTACAAACGAATTCCCCACCTAATAACTTGTCGCTGCGTTTTAATTTTTTTTGGACTTAGCCTGCTTTTTTCCTGTTCTTCCACCAAAAAAATCAGAAATCAAAACATCCAACAAGTTGTTTATACCGCAAAGTCCTTTCGTGGTACTCCATACCGCTATGGAGGGACCACCCGGGCAGGAATGGACTGTTCCGCACTTGTTTTTCAATCCTTCCGTAGTGTAGGTGTGACACTACCCCGCTCAACGGCTGAGCAGATCAAAATCGGTAAAAAGATATCCCGAAGCAAACTTCAAAAAGGGGATGTGGTCTTCTTTGCCACCGGCAACCGCCGGAGGAAAGTCACCCATGCAGGCATTGTCACGCAAAACGGACGTGGAAACATCCAGTTCATCCATGCCTCCACATCGCTAGGGGTGACCGAAGACAATATCTTCTCCAACTA
>Ga0105045_10002743_pt1 | contig 14962 bp, 13 predicted proteins | sample MAT02_FD_78089 | JGI IMG/M metagenome (GOLD analysis project Ga0105045, IMG submission 78089) | Freshwater microbial communities from Lake Fryxell liftoff mats and glacier meltwater in Antarctica - MAT-02 (megahit assembly) | ecosystem: Environmental > Aquatic > Freshwater > Ice > Liftoff...
GAAAACGCCGCGCTCCGCGCTTCCGAAATATCTCTTGAATTCCCAGGGCAGACGACCATTAACGTCAACGCAAACTCCGCCACAGGACGTTTCGTCAGCGAAGCTGCGTTGTTTGGCAAGCGAATAACCGAATCATCAAGCGCGACAAAAACCCAAACCTCGGATTAAAATCCCAGGTGGTCCAATGCGGTTATTGGGCGGTTGCACGGGATCCTCTAGCGACAACGGTGTCGGTATCTTTGGATCTCGTGCTCGAACAAAGGTTGGAAGTGCTGGGACTTCTGACTGGGCCACAACGCTTGCTTCAGATTTGAGTGCTATTACTCCGATCAACGCGTTCACAACTGACTCCACCCTAGCCTTTAAACAAGCGTTCGCCGTGGACGGAACGCGGAGATTTTTTTGCCAGAAATCGCCCACCCGGTGCCGCGTTTGTGACTTACCACAAGCTGACTTGATCGCCTGAAAGCTGCGACAACCGCGCGGTCGATCAAGCGATAGAAGTTTGTCACTCGGGCCGTAGCATCGCGCGCACGACCGCGCGACAATGATGACACGATGACTGACCCCGTGCCGCTTCGACGACGCACTTTCCCGTACGTCCTGCCCGCTGGAATCGATTGTGATAACCGGCCCTGGCACACGACCGTCAGCAGTCGTTTGGGTCGTGACTTAGTTGCTCGCCATGCGGCGTTTTATGCGCTGAGCCGCTTCACCGAAAACGCGGCGAAGCGGGGTGATGGCGAATGGATCGTTGCGGACACGGCGGCTTCGCGATGGTGCCGACGCGCTTGTGAACTTTTTCACATCGAACCGCTTGTCATCGATTTCGATGATTTTGTCGAGCCAATAAATTCAGGTGCAACAGTTTGTTATCCCAAAGATTACTGCCGTGACCGGCTCGCGATCGAGATGGCTGATCGCGTTGATGTCGCTTATGTCCGGTCTGGTGGCACGGTGATGCGATTGTTGCTCGAGCGGCTTGCCAGAGACCCGGCGCCGACGGTGCAGGTTCTTATCACTCAGCCAAACGATAAGGCGACGAGAACGTTGCTTGATGCCGGTGCGATCGGGTTTTGGGTCAACACCAAAGCTGCCGTGGTGCATGATGACGCGGCTCCGCCAATACGTCTCAACGACGTCGATGTCGTCGCGTCATTGCTTAAAAACCCCGATCGCTGGTTGGTCCATTCGACGCGTCAGCGGAGCGGTCCTTGGCCGGGGCAATCGGTGCAGATTTTTGAAGACAGCTTACTGCTTTCACCGCCGCGCGACGCTCGGCCTAGTCCGCTCGAAACGCTCAACCGGATCATCGAACAGCGCCGTTTGATCGGCACTCATCAAACGACCTCCACCGACCGCAGCGTCGTTTCGTTTACCTCGCTAACGATTGTCGACTGGCTTTCCCGACGCACGTTTCGATCGCATTTGTCGCGCTGGGACGCCGAACCGTACGGTATCGCGATCGACCGCGCCGCTGCGTCGCGACTGGGGATTGGGCCAGTCATTTATGGTGACTCCGAAACGCTTTCACGGCTTCCGGAACTTGACCGTTGGCGGTTTCAAGCCGTGGGCAAGACTTATGACTGGACCGCCGAATTTGAATGGCGAAGCGAAGTCGCCCTTGATTTGTCTCGGTTCGAAACGAATGAAGTCGTCGTTTTTATTCGCCGCGAGTCAGAGGTCGGACAAGTCCGTAATTCGCCTTGGTCGATCGTTACCGTTGATCGTTTGGTGTGAGTCCAAGACGTCTCAAGTAATTGTCCCAAAATATCGCGCCGATTTGCACGTACGATGGACTTCCAGTCCGTCTTTGTTTGGACGGACTGGAAGTCGGTCCTATGGCGAACGAGGGAAATTGTTTCAGGACAATTCCTTGCAGGAAACCATTTGCCCCGGCGTCAATGCTTTCCTAGCACGGTGATCATTTGCGAATGTAGCAATGCGGTGCCGCTGACGCAGAATTTCGGGTTCCAGTCGTCAAAGGTGGCGCCGTCGTATCGCGTCAATGTCGCTCCGGCCTCGCGAGCGATCACTGTCCCAGCGGCGCTGTCCCACGGTTGAACGCTGTTGGCCCAGTAGGCGTCCAACCGACCGGCCGCGACATAACACATGTTAAGCGCACAAGAGCCGAGGCGGCGAAGCGATTGGCACTGTTCGAGGACATCGACGAAGCGATTGATCTCGGGCGATTGACGATTGATACCGGCTGGAAAACTGCACGCGATAAGAGCGTCCGAAATGTCTTCACACTTGCTCGACCGGATCGGACGTCCGTTGCACGTTGCCCCGCCGCCATCGATCGCGGCAAACAGCTCGTCGTAAACGGGGTCCAGAATCACACCCAGCCGCATTTTGCCGTTGACGTAAAGACCAATCGAGACGGCGAAATTTTGCAATTGATGGACAAAATTGACGGTGCCATCGAGCGGGTCGACGACCCAGCAGGGCGGTGCTGATTTTTCACCGCGGCGAACCGAATCGGGCGGGTCATTTTCGCCTTCTTCTTCGCCGACAAACGCGTAATCCGGAAACGACGTTTCCAGCACGTCACGAATCGCTTTTTGTGCCGCCACATCGGCATCGGTGACTAGATCCTTGGGGGCCTTTTCGGACACGACTCGCGAATCACGACGAAGCATTAACTGGATCGCGCCCGCTTTTGCCGCAGCCACCGCGACGTCCAAATGTCTTTGATCCATGAACGCGATTACCCGATTTCCAAAAGTCGCAGCTCTTCAAGCCAGACGCGAATGTCATTGTCGTACTCCGTCGCCATGTTACCGATGACGAGCTGGCGTTGGAACGCCGCAGCCCCCTGGTCAACCAACTCCGCCGCCTCGGCACTTGGGAATCGCCGGTTGGGATCTGGGGCGATCAGGCCGCGAAGGAAATTCATCAGCAGTTCGTTGCGAAGCACTTCGGGGGGCAACAATTGATCCAGACGCTGCGGCAATTCACGTTTCGCTTCAAGCAGTTCGCGAAAGTTCAGGTCACCAGAAAACGGACTTTGACCGCTGAGCAATTCGACCAGCACATATCCGGCGCTGGCGAGGTCGCTACGTGGCGAAGCATCGTTGTTTTCGAGCACTTCGGGTGCCGCGTAAATCGGCGTGCAATCGCGATCGCGGGGTGGGTTGTTGAAGTCGAATGCGGAGCCCATATCGATCAGTTTGGCGTGTCCGGTTCGCTTCAGCATGATGTTGGCAGGTTTGACGTCGCCGTGAACAATTCCTTCACGGTGCAATGCGGCAAGCGCTCCCAAACATTCGCGAACGATCGCAACGGCGACACCAGCTTTAAATCGCGATTGGACCGGGCCGCTGGTGAGGATCACCTCGTTGATGTAGTTCCAGCGCCGCGTACTGACTTTGCCATGCAGCGAACGAAGGCATTCTGGCATGACCAATCGGCGAAGGTCATAGCCGTCGATCCATTCCATGATCATCACGCGGATACGATCACGTTCCAGAAAGTTCTGAACGTCGAGCACATTGTCGTGCTGGATCAGGGCGACGCGAGCGGCTGTCTTCGCGATCCGTGACATCGCTTCGTCATACCGACGGGACGAGGAATATCGTTCGGGCGAGAAGATTTTGATCGCTACGGGAACCGTGAATTCATCGGTGCCGCGGTATTCGCTGAGATAAACCTCGCCCTGACCACCCGAACCGAGCAACTTCAGCAGGTGATAATGGCCGGTCCAGCTCAGCTTTCCGCCTTTGACGAGGCCTTCGTAAGCGGCGACAAGTTGCTGGTCCGTTTCCGCGACCGCAGTGCCCTGGAACGTTAGCGTCGGATGCGGTTCGTGCCGCGTTGTCGATTGCATTCTCATCGCTCCATCCTTGGTAAAAAACTCATGATGCACTGACCTCGAAAGAGAAAAACCGCCGGAAAAATTTATCTCCATTGTCAATTGCGTCATGCTTTGCCGCACCAGCGGTGTGCGGTCACGCACCAAACTGGGATCAGAGTTACCCCATGATAACCCAACGGGACCGACCGGCAATGACAGAAGTTTACCGGATGTTCAGGCAGCAAACGGCAATTCGTCTATCGATAAAGTCGTTCAAGCCTTTCCGGCGACGCCCCGAAAAGGTGGAGAAGTTGGATTCGCCAGTTCAAAACCGTTTGGCGAACGACGCCGCGTCGTTGCCACCGCCGTGCGTCTACGCTGACGTGGCAACGCAATAAAACAGGCCACGCGACGCGGCGAAGTCGCTGGGAAAGACGCACGTCTTCCATCAGCGAGATGGGTTCGAACCCGCCGACGGATCGATAAGTGTCGGCGCGAACGAAAATGGCCTGGTCGCCAAACGCGATGCCGAGAAATTTTACTCGGAGCGAGTTTCCCCATTCCAAAGCTCGAAAAACGGGCCGGTCCGAACGAATTTTTTGCCGCATCGCTCCCCAAAATTTTCCTCGATTGATCTCCGCGACGACTTCATCGAGTGCATCGGGGGACAGATAACAATCACCGTGCAGAAAAACGAGAACTCTGCCCGTGCAAAGCTCCGCCCCGGCGGCCAGTTGCCGGCCACGGCCTTTGGGCGACGCGATCAGCGTCGCAAGCCCCGCGTACCGCACCCTGTCAACGGTGTCATCTGTGCTGCCGCCGTCCACGACGATCGTTTGGCCAACGTCGCCGATGGACAGGAGCGTGCCGAGAATATTCGCCGACTCGTTGTACACCGGCATGACGACCGAAATGTCTTGGCGACAAAAAACTTGGCCGTCGCTCACAACAACCGCACGTCGCGGTATCGCACGAAAGCGATCGGGCCCAGGATCAGAAGCGGTATCCAGGCGGCGATCGCGGGCGAAAGAATGTAGCCGCTTCCGCCCATCCCACCCGCAACGGTTTTGAGTCCAAAAAATAGAAGCACGATCCCCATTGCTTGAGCGATGACGCCAAAAACGCGTTGGTCTCCGCGATTGACCACCAACGGCAAACCAAGCAACACCAAACAAAAATCTAGCGGCCCGCGAATCATTCGCTCGTGCAACATGACGCGAAGTGCATCGCTACTGTGAATCGACGGGTTTCGCACGCGGCGGATCAATTCGGGCATCGCCGCCAAGCGAGTCGAACGTGGGTTATCACGAAGCACTTCGGGGTTGAGCGACGTTGCGACAAAGCATTCTCCGGGCTTCAACCAAGCAGTGTCGGCGCTGGTGAACAAAATCGGGCGACCGGGCGAGTGATTGGCCGAGTGCGAGACTGTTTGCGCGACGGCTGAAAAGTTGTCGGTCGTCGATCCCTTGCCGTCGATCGACAGGGCCAAGGTCGCGGTGGGAAGTCGATCGATGTTTGCTGGCCGCGTGACGCCGCGAATCAAGTAACCCGGCGGTGTCGCCTGGTTGGCTTCTTGCCACACGGCCGTCGAGCCCATGATCGTATCTCCGAAACCGGGATAGGAAGCAAAAAGTCGAAAGTGGGGGCTCTCGATCGAGCCATCATTGGGATGGATGCCATTGCCCTCGATTAGGATGCCGCTTGATTTGTCATAAGACGGCAACATCGCTTGAGCGTCCTCGGAATCCAATTCACCCGGCTTGGTCGTCAACAATTCGCGGTACGGCGGGATCAGGACTTCACGGTTGAAGCCTTGGGCGATAACGACGATCAACGACAAAAACAACATCGGTCGGAGGATACGTCCGTGATTGATGCCCGCCGAAAGCAGCGCCGTCATTTCGCCGCTGCGTCGCAACCAGCCGACGGTAAACAGCATCGCGATTAAGGCAATAATCGATGCGGTCCAGTCGAATAGCATCAACATGTAGGGCCCGTAATAGCTGACCAAAACGACCGGCATTGATCGCCCGCCGCTGGTTTGTCGCGACAATTCTTCCAGGTTGTTAAAGGCGTGGAAAACGACGAACACACCCCCGAGACTGAGAAAGCAAATTAAGATCGTTCGCGCGAAAAGCACGAGAATGTAGCGGTCGATCTTGGTCATCGCGAAACGACCGATTCCAGTAAAAAGCGAGGCAAAGTTGCGTGAGTAACGCTTATCCCCAATTCACCCAAACCCGGCAAGAGCGGTTGCGACATGGGGAGGATGAGAAACCTTAGAGCAGCGCGCCGGCGAGGGCGAAGGTTTCGGTCGCGGCGGGCACGAGCGATTGCTTTGCCGCGGCGGCGATGTCGGCCAGCGTAACTTGTTCATACCGCGCGAGCATCTCCTCCAACTCGACGTACTCGCCACGCATCTGCCATCCGTTGCCGACCCCGAACAGGCGATTGCTTGGTCGGTCGCTCGCCATGATGCACGATGCGATCGTCTTGCTCTTCGCGCGGGCAAGCTCATCTTCCTCGCATCCGTCCTTGATGACTTGCTCGATCAAGGTGTTGATACTGTTTCGGTTGGCAGTCAAGTCTTCGGGCGCGCACGCTAGGTAAGTGAACATCGCACCGCAATCAGCGAACTCCTGTGGCCAGATCGCCGCTGATTCCGCACGTCCGGTATCGATCATTTCCCAAAAGAAACGGCTGCCCGATTCGTCACCCAAAATCGTCGCCATCAACCGCGTCGCATAACGCGCCGGGTCACTGATCTTGGGTGAGGGCGAGACGCGCACCAGGTACGCTTGAGCAGCGTCAGGCGTTTCGATCGTCTCTTCGTCACTGATACCAGCCGGAAAAATAGAGGGATCATCGGGCTTTGGTTCGGGCGCTTTGGCGAGTTGCGACCAATCCTTCGTCATGCGTGTCGCTTGCTCAACGATCGCGTCAAAATCGACGTTGCCGGCCGCGGCCAAGACGATGTTTTCCGCCGCGTAACGGCGCGAAAAATAAGCCCGCATGATTTCGGGCGTCATCGCCTGGATCGACTCGTTCGTCCCGAGAATTCGTCGTCCCAGCCCGCGAGGTCCAAAGTATCGTTCCATCGCACGCTCGAATGCACCAAACGGTGGCGAGTCTTCGTACTTGGCGATCTCTTCCAAAATGACCTGGCGTTCGGTTTGAAAATCGCCGTCGGTAAGCGAAGGCCGCATCATGTCGGTCAGTAGATCGACGATCCGGCCTTGGTACTTGGGCAACACCGTCGCATAGTAAACAGTTTGCTCTTCGCTGGTGTAGGCGTTGGATTGGCCGCCCAGTTCATCGAGTTCGCGGTTGACGTCCGCCGCCGATCGTCGCTTCGTGCCTTTGAACATCATGTGTTCGAGAAAGTGGCTGACGCCCGCTTCGATGTCCGTCTCGTCACGCGCCCCGGTGCGGACGAAATAACCCAACGACGCCGAGTAACCGCGGGGGTCAATTTCAGCGGCAATGCGGAGACCGCAATCGAGCGTCGTTTCAACAAACGTTGGCATGGAAGAGGGCACTAAGATAGAAGACGGAATTTTGGAATTAGAACGTTGGCACGTCGAGCGGCTTGGGGCCGAGCGTGATGACGCGGAAATTTTTCGGCGAATGGTTTCGCCAATACTCGACGACCTGCTGCACGGTCAGGGCCTCGATGATCGCTTCGATTTCGTGAGCCGTAACGACCCGGCCGCGGTGATACCAGTCTGACAGCATCGACGCGACCGCCGAGGAGCATGATTCTTGCTCCATAATCAGCGAACTTTGCACGCGGACCTTCCAGCGGTCCAGTTCCGCTTCGTCGATCCCATCGGCGAGCGCACGGATCTCGCGAATCGTGACGTCGAGGGTTTCCTGTGCCCGCTCGGGCGTCGTGCCCGCGTAGCCAAACACCGCGCCACGATCGGCCAGCGAATGGGTGCTGGCAGAAACCGTGTAACAGAGCCCGCGTTGTTCGCGAACGCGGTCGAACAGCCGGCTGCTCATCCCGTCGCTCAGCACGCCCACGCCGGCGCGGAGCAGGTAAAAATTGGGGTCACGAAACGGGGCGGCGTCGAACGAAAAACCGATGTGCGTTTGGGATGAATCTTGGCTGATGTGTTCGTTCGCCGACTTGCCAACGTCCAGTTTTGGGGCGGCGGAGTTACTTCCTTGCCAATCTCCGAGAAGCCTTTCACATTCGCCACGCACCTGGTCCCAATCGAATTGGCCGGCTATCGCGAGGATCGCGCCACTGGGGCGGTACCACTGAGAAAAAAAGCTGCGGACGTCCGCAATCTTCATCGCTTCGATGCCCGCGAAATTTCCGCACGCGGGTCGTCCGCTCAAATCACCGTATTGCAATTGCTTGAGTCGATTCATCACCCGCTGCGTCGGTTCGTCTTCGACCGAGCGGAGTTCTTGCATCGAGACCTGCAGCGCGTCGTCGAGTTGGTCTGCGGGCATGTGCGGACGGCGAACGATTTCGGCACAAAGCGATAGTGCTTGGGGCAGGGCCGAGGCCGGCATCGCCGCACCGTACGACGCCATCGTTGAGGACACGCCAGCGGAGTGATCCAGTCCGAGCGAATCCTGCAACTCGACGATATCGCGGCTCGAATACGGACCGGCGCCGCGCTGAACCATTTCGCACATCAATCCCGCCAGCCCACCGCGTTTGACCGGTTCCATCTGGATTCCTGCGGGAACGGCCAGCGAGAACGCGGCGGTGCGAAGCCACGGCATCGGTTGGGCCAAGATCACCAAACCGTTAGCGAGCTTCACGGTGTGGACGACCTGGACCGGCGTTTCAAATACGTATGCAGGGGTTTTCAACGACTTGGAATTCCTCCGATCGATACAAGCTCCATCGTCTTGACTCGACCGATCAATGTGTGTGCGGTGGCATCATCGATGTGGATGCTCAGGGTTTGGCCCGCTTGGCGGCGGTTGCCATCGAAGCAAACGATGCGGTCGCAATGCGTTCGCCCGACCATCTGGACAAGCTCCGAAGTGTCGCCCGCGCGGATCGCTTTTTTGCTCGGCCCTTCGACCAGGACATCGAACGACTGACCGATCAGGGCGTCTTGGTCTTCGGCGGCGACCTTGTCGGTGATCGCGAGCAATTCTTGGTTGCGACGTGCTTTGACTTCCTGCGGCACGTCGTCGGGCAAGCGTTCGGCGGCCTTCGTGCCCGGGCGGACGCTGTACTGGAAAATGAAACTGTTCTTGAACCGACATCGCTCGACCAACCTGACCGACGCCTGAAATTCTTCTTCCGTCTCGCCGCTAAACCCGACGATGAAATCGCTGCTGACCGTCGCGTGGGGAAGGATCGTCTCGATCCGGTCCATCATTTCGAGGTAATTCGACACCGTGTAACCTCGTTTCATCCTTTTCAGCACGTCGTCATGACCGCTTTGCGCCGGGACGTGAAGGTAAGGCGAGCATTTCGGATAATCTCGGATCGTTTCGAGCAGATCCGTGGTCATGTCTTTGGGATAACTAGTCACGAATTTCAGTCGTTCCAGCCCATCGATCTCGTGCAACGAACGCAGCAAGTCAGCCAGTCGCGTCGTTTGGTCGCCGTCGACCCATTTGTAACTGTTGACCGTTTGGCCCAGTAGCGTGATTTCTTTGCAACCCTGCTCGGCCAGCAATCTCGCTTCGCGAATGATGTCCGACGGCGAACGACCTTGTTCGGGCCCACGTGTCATCGGCACGATGCAGTAGGTACAGAACTTGTCGCAGCCGATTTGAATCCGAAGGTAGGCTTGAAACGGTGTCGGTCGCATCGTTGGGTCACGCAGCGGATCAAATGTCTCGTGGCTGCGGCGGATCGAATCCTGAGTCCCATCGCTTCGGGACAGCGAAACGGCAAGTTGGCGGCCTTCGCCGGCGCGGACTTTTTCGAGCAGCGTCGGGATTTGGTGCAATTGTCCGGGACCGACGACCAAGTCGACGTAGGGGGCACGGTCAAAGACAATTTTTTGGTCTTTTTGGGCCATGCAGCCAATGACGCCGATTGTCGTGCCAGGATTGCGTTCCTTTACGGTGCGGACTTTACCCAGGGCGCTGTAGATTTTCTCTTCGGCATGTTCCCGGACGCTGCAGGTGTTGTAAAGGATCGTATCGGCAAGTTTCGGCGAATCGACGATTTCGTAGCCGTGGCGGCGAAGGTCGGCGACGACCATTTCGCTGTCCAGAACGTTCATCTGGCAGCCAACGGTTTCGATATAGAGTTTATTTGACATTCGATTTCCCAGAAATTGTTCCCAGCAGTTGTCAGGCGGGACTGGCGCGGTCTCGTCTATTTCGCTTCGTCGTCGCCGCCCGGCGGGTCGATCGGCCCGACTGCATCAACCACATGTTTTTTTAGCGTCTCGGTCAACACCGCACGCCGGCGCCGCATCGCGCCGGCAAGCACCGTCACCGCGATGAGCGACGCCCCGGCCCATAATAGCAGGGCCGGAAACGCAGAAGACATTTGCTCGGCAATCTGGCTCATAACGTCATAACTTAACAAGAGATGCGGTTTTGCCGATAGGTTCCCTGTGCCGTAAATCGCGGTCGCTCAGTACCCCACCCAAAACTGCCGAATCAAAAACAAGACGTAATACTGCACGACGTAAATGTTCAGCGGGTAACGCCCGACGAAAGACAACGCAGGGTTTGACAACTCATTTCCGGTTCGGGCCAATGCGACCACCAACGTCGCCGGAATGACGAAGAAACCAACATAAAGTAGCGGCGTCGGGACAATCGCGATGCAAAAAAACGTGATCCCAAGGGCGACACCCACCGCTGGCAGCGGCCCCCGATCCCGCAAAATCATCCCCAATCCGACGAGGCAGAAGACCACCGAAAGCGGGTAATCAAAAATCCCCACCGATGGATCAACGGGAAAAAGCACGATCGCACCTGTGAGCCAGATGAGACGGTCTCCCAAAACGGCGAAAGCCAAGTAGACGACACAGAAGCTTGCCAAGATGTCGAGTCTGCCGAAATACGGGAAAAACAAAACGTTCGCGGCTAAACTTGCCGCCAAAAGCTGGCCGAATCGTCGCCATTGACCTGGCGTCGCTTTTCCGAGCCAGCGATTTTGCGGCGATGCCGACTCAGTCCCACGTTTCTCCTTCAGCAAACTTCCCATCACGATCGCGAACAGCGGAAGGCTTAAACGCGTCGCCAATCGCGGGTTGTCGGTCCCGACGGCGATATCAAAGAGAAGCACCGCGATGTGGTCAACGATCATCAAGACGATCGCCAACCCGCGGACCGAATCGATCGCCGGGTTCCGTTTCGGACTTTCGCCGCGATTCGCCTTTCGATCCCGCGTTACCGGCATAACCTCTGTTACCTGCAATTAGTTCGTTTTTGGTTGAGTTTGATGGATCGGCTGATTAACATGATGGAAGTTTCTGGCGGTGCGAATCGTATCGCGTCGTCCTGCTTCTCATCATCGTCGGTCTGCGGGTGAACTTGGATGTTGTTTCAAAAAACACCATGGCGTCGGGCACTTTGTCTTGTCGCCATTCTGGTTTGTGCCACCTTCGGTCTCGTCACGCAAGATTGTTATGCCGCCGGTGGCGGCGGTGGCGGGACGGAGAATAATTTCAACTTTGGCCAGCAAATCGCTGGTGTCGATGTGGACGCGACAGGAGTTTTACGCGTCAAACAGTTTGACCCAAGAGTCGCCCAGCAACGTTTGGTGGCGGCACGCCAAAACGTCCGCGATGAGGTGATGAAGCCGTCAAAACTCCGAAAAGTGTCGCTCAACCGACTCGAAACGGCGGTCGGCAAGCTGATTCAAGACGGGGCCGACATCGACCAAGTGATGCGTTCGATGGCCGGTTTGACGCGAGTCCAATACGTCTTTTTCTACCCCGAAACCCGCGACATTGTCGTCGCCGGACCCGCCGAAGGGATTTTTGAAGACCCATCAGGCCGATTGCTCGGCACGCAAACGGGTAGCCCCGCGGTCCTGCTGGAAGACATGGTCACGGCGATGCGAGCTTACGCACCGGGCCAAAATCCGACGGGCGTGATCAGCGTTTCGATCGACCCGACGCCCGAAGGTTTGCAGCGGCTCAATCAATTCCTCGCCGCCGTGCGTGGCAACGTTCGTCCCGGCGACGCAGAAGAATTGGCGATGTCACTGAAACGAAACCTGGGTTTGCAAACCGTCTCGATCAAGGGCATCCCTAACTCAACAAACTTTGCCCGCGTGTTGGTCGAAGCGGATTACCGGATGAAGCTGATCGGTATCGGACTGGAACAGTTGCCACTTCCGATGGCCAGTTACGTCGAACGCGCCAACCCGTCTCAGGTTTCAAGCAACGCCATGGAACGATGGTTTTTCACGCCTAATTACGAGGGCGTCGCGGTCAGTGAAGACGGTCTGGCGATGAAATTGAACGATCGTGGTGTCCAATTGGTCGGGGAAAACGAACGAGTCAATGCTGCCGGTCAACGCACCGTTTCGGGGCGGACGAATTTGGCCAGCAAGTCGTTTTGCATGGATTTTACGAAGAAATACGGCTTGATCGCCTCCCGTGTGCCGGTCTATGCCGAGATGAGAAACTTGATCGATGCCGCGATTGCTGCAGCGTATATCCAGGAGCAGGATTTCTACGGGCAAGCCGACTGGTCGATGCCGGTGTTCGGTGACGAAGCACAATTCGCCGTCGAAACCCACACCGCACCGCACCAAGTCGAAACCGCAGTCAACGCGATTTGGAAAGGCAACACGTTGATGACCCCGCTGGGTGGTGGCGTGAACATGCAGCCTCGCCAAGCCTTGACGTCAGAGCGTCTGATCAAAGAAACCGGCGGCGAAACCGACGCGGTGAAAAAATCCGTCGCCCCCACCGATTTGGCCGACGGCCAGTGGTGGTGGGATTGATCGAGGCGATGGGTTAAACATTTCTATAACTTAGGACAGAACAAGGCTTGCCATTCTTGCCACTGCAGTTTTTTGCACGCTTCGATGTCGAACTCATTGGATGCAGTCGCTTGTTCGACTCGATCAACAAACGCTGACGCGTCCCCGTATTTGGTCTGGGTCAAGTGAATGAGAACGGGATGTTTTCCGATTTTCCGGAACCAGTATTTCGCGTTCCAAAAATCGCCCTCGCGACGGTGCATGATGCCGTGCCAAAAGCTGCCATCAGGTGTTTCGATCGATTGGCTGATCTCGTGGGACGCGTCCAGTTGGCCGCTTAGCAGCAGTAGTCCGCACTTTTGCAAGGCACTTAGTGTCCCCGCGTCAGTCTTTAACCACTTCGCGAGCGGCGCATGAAGCGGCCCAACATCGAGTTCCGGCAACGGCATCGCGGTGACGATCGCGACGAGTTCAGGAGCCAGTTTTTGGAGTTCGCCAGTGACGGCGGCATCGGGCTTGGGCATCGCGTTTCGTTGGGCATGAGTGTTTTCTTCGTGGTTGTTTGTGAAGACTACCGATGCGATGAAATAGCGGCTAGACTACGCGGCCCTAGTGAACCAAGCGAACCGGACATGTTCGGTGATTGACGCAAATGGGTTCAGTTTTTAAATACCCCTCACCTTTTCGACCCTGCTGACCGCGATGAATATGGGCACGTCAAGCGATCTTGAAAACACCTCGGCAACTCCACCCACCGAGGCACAATCCGCCGAGTCGCAGCCCGCGACCACTGGCCCCGAAGCCTCGACTGTAAAGGAACAAACGCCCACGTCTTCGGGAGCCCTTGCCGCGGTAATTCGCGGAAAAGGTCCGCTCGCTGCCCGAGGACTTGGGACTGCCAAACCCGCCTCCGCTCCCGCAACGCCGGTTCGTCCGGGTTCGCCGAGACAGCAATCGGCGAAACCGCAATCGCCGCTTCCTCAATCTGCCACGCCGCAAACCGCAACGCCGGTCGCTGGTCAAGCGGAGTCCACAAAGGCTGCCGTTTCCGGTCAGCCCGAGGGCCAAAAGCGACCCAAAGCACAAGATCATCGCCGCCCCCGACTCGCCGGTGAATCCGATGCCGACGTGTCGGGAAATAACAAACCGCTGGGGCCCGAGCGTCAGTCAAAGGTCATGGTGCCCAATCTACGGCAAGAATTGTCTGACGACCTGCTCGCCGAACTGGAACAACAACTTGCCGGGGCCGACTTGGACGGTTTCCTTGGCGGGAACGCTGGAATGGCGGATCGCAAGGGACAACTCGAAGACGGCCAGCGAGTTTCCGCGACGATCCTGAAGATCCACGATGATTCGGTGTTTGTCGCTCTTGGCGGACCCGACGAAGGCGTCGTCGCACTGGCGAATTTCACGAAAGAGGAACCGAAGATCGGTGACGCCGTCGAGGTTATCATTCGCGGTATTAACAAGGCGGACGGTCTGTACGCGTTGACCCTTCCGGGTGAAGCGATCGACGTTTCGGATTGGGAAGATATCGACGTCGGCACCGTCGTCGAAGCGACCATCACGGGTTTCAATGCGGGTGGTCTAGAATGCAAGGTCGGTAACATCGCCGGGTTCATCCCGATTAGCCAAATCAGCGAGAGCCGCGTCGAGGACACGTCCGAATTCGTCGGCCAAAAAATGGTTTGCGTCGTCACGGAATCAAACGAGCGTCGCGGCAATCTGGTGCTCAGTCACCGCGCGATTCTGGAACGTGAACGCCAAGAACGTAAGAAAGAACAACTTGAAAAGATCGAAGCCGGTGACTTGATGGAAGGCATCGTCCGCACGATCAAAGATTTCGGTGCGTTCGTCGATCTGGGCGGGCTCGAAGGTCTGATCCACATCAGCAAGCTGAGTTGGGATCGAATCAAGCACCCAAGCGAAGTGCTCGAAGTCGGTCAAAAGGTCTCGGTCAAAGTTGACAGCATCGACAAGCAAACCGGTAAAATGAGCCTGTCCTATCGCGACTTGCTCGAAAACCCGTGGGACGTGTTCGTCGATAGCGTTTCCGCCGGGACCATCATGGCGGGAACGGTGACGCGAATCGCGAATTTTGGCGCGTTCGTCCGTTTGGCCGCCGGTGTCGAAGGGCTCGTTCACATCAGCGAAGTCGCCGGACACCGCGTCAGCAATGTTTCTTCGTTTATCAACGAAGGCCAAGAGGTCGAGGTGAAGGTGTTGTCAATCGATCGCGAGGCCCAACGCATTTCGCTGTCGATCAAGCAAGCCGCCGCCGCTCC
>Ga0105045_10002744_pt1 | contig 14951 bp, 8 predicted proteins | sample MAT02_FD_78089 | JGI IMG/M metagenome (GOLD analysis project Ga0105045, IMG submission 78089) | Freshwater microbial communities from Lake Fryxell liftoff mats and glacier meltwater in Antarctica - MAT-02 (megahit assembly) | ecosystem: Environmental > Aquatic > Freshwater > Ice > Liftoff...
CAAATACAAGAAGAGATATTGTTTACATCGGGGTAGATACACAATCAAAAAACAAAAATTCATTTTTAGAATCAATCAAAAGTCAACACTATGATTTTCCTAATTATAGATACAATGAAGGAGTAAAGGATTTGACCGTAAATGGAGCACCTATGGTCATTATTTATGACAACTTCCACAATAAAGTTTTAGAACAATTGTTAGGTGGCAGTCCAGATTATGAGTCAAAATTTTCAAAGGTAATTGGTAATCTTCCTTTTGAATAATCAGTAAACTTTGGATTGTGATTCTTTTACATACTTTTAAAAAATTTATGAATGAAGATAGAACAACCAGATGACAACAAGTGATTTAACGACATCCGCCCCTATCGGGAGCGGCCGTCGTAAATCGCAGCCGTTGTCAGAAATTAATAATTAAAAATAAAATTAAATGATATGAAACGGTTAAACAATCAATTATGCTTCAGGTTAAACTTAATAGTTTTAATGCTGCTTTTACTTTTAAATTATGATTCTCTAAGCCAACAAAATGTAGCTTACACTCCTCTATTTACGAATAGTACATTTACAAAGACCATAAATGTTAATTTGCCTATAGGAACAACAGGCGGGGCGGCAAATGTTGCGAATGGCTCTGGGTCATATTCGATCCCTATAACAGTACCCACTGGTACTAACGATGTAACACCAAGTCTTTCACTTAATTACAATTCTTTGGGTGGAAATGGACCTATAGGAGTGGGATGGAGTCTATCTGGCTTCTCTATGATTTCAAGGACAAATAAAGATATATACAGAGATGGAGCTGCAGGTGCTGTTGACCTGAGTGTAAATGATAGATTTGTCATAGATGGCGAACGATTAATCACTAAAACAGGAACTTATGGAGGTGATTTAGCCACATATGGCAAAGAACCAGAAGATTTTTCTACAACTACTTCTTATGGAAACTTTGGTGGCGGGCCACAATATTTTAAAGTAGAAACGAAGGAAGGGATAGTTTTTGAATTTGGGAATACAGTTGATAGTAGATTCTTAAACTCTGATAATACTAAGGTTTTATATTGGAGACTAAATAGAGTAATATATAAAGATGGAAATTATATTGATTACAAATATACAACCATAAATAATGAAATGTTAATTGACGAAATAAATTACACTGGCAATATTAATACTGGTTTAGCGCCATATAATAAGGTCAAATTTAACTATTTGGTCAGAAATGATAAAAATACTACTTATGAAGTTGGTAAGGCCATTCAAAGTAACTTATTACTATCAAGTATTGTCGTTACAACTGAAAGTAGTGTTTCATTCAAATCTTATAATTTAAATTATGGACATGATAATATAAGTTCATACCTTAAAGAAATTCAAGAAGTTGGTAGTGATGGTTTAGGTTTGAATAGTACTATATTTAAATATGGTGACGAACCAACTGGATTTGAAACAGGATCATCAAGTGTTGTAGCAGGCCAAACTGTAGATTTGTTTTCGGGAGATTTTGATGGCGATGGCTATTCTGATATGTTAGCAGCTGACTATGCATATTATAATGGTGGTGGCACAACCATTAAATATCACACGGGTTTCAAAATTTTTAAACGAACATCCACTTCCACTAGCTACAGCCTTGCCTATACAGAAACATTCCCGACTGGTACATTATTTCAAATCGTAAATGAAATCAATACGCCTAAAAATCTAAATTTCATAGCTTCAGATTTTACAGGTGATGGTCGTGACGACATCATGATCAATAAGTTGGGTTATACATCAACAGGTGGATTTAAAGTTGAATATTTTAAACTATACACTAGTACATCAACGGGTAATAGTACGTGTACTTTCAATACAAGTCAAAACTTACCATACACGCAATCTTCTGGATGCTCGGGGACGTATGATAGATTTCCAGCTCATCTTGGCGACGGACAGTACTTTTTTCCAGGCGATTATAATTCAGATGGAGCAACAGATTATTTGACAATATTGAGTAGCGGCAATGGATTTAGAGTTTTTATTTCTTTTCCGGCTCTTGGTTTGTTTAACAAAGAAGTTACCAATATCCTTAGTGGATGTTCAGTCAACGGTTTATGGGTACATACAGATATGCATAATGTTATAGATTTCGATGGTGATGGAAAATCTGATTTAATGTTAACGAAAGGATCAGAAACAAAAATATTTTCATTTTCTCCATCTGGTTCAAATTGGGCAGCCACTGAAAAATATTCCGCAGGTTACCCTACAAAATGGCACTTACTATATTTTACTGATTTTAATGGGGATGGCAAAACAGATATACTAGCTCGTACGAGTACTACAAATAATAACAATCCTTGGTCAAAAGCAACAAACACGGGCACGGGATTTATTGAAACACCATTTACTTTTCAACACACACCGAATATAACTGGACAATATTCTGATGACAAGTTAGTATTCGCAGATTTCAATTCTGATGGCAAGCAGGATATTTATCATGGCTGGAATTATTTTGTAGGTGGGTCAGCGTCCACATCGAAATTGGATATGTATTATTCCAAGGGCAATGACTTTTATTTCACTCAGCATTCATATAGTGCGTTACTTGGTTTTGTGCCCAACATACCAGTTGATCTAAATGGAGATGGAAGGCCAGAAATAATTAACAGAAATTATTATCTTGATCCATTTACAATTCTGTATTTCAAAAAAGAAGGTCAAGAACGTTTACTCCAAAAAATTAAAAATGGTGTAGATCATGACGTAGAATTTGTTTACAAAAGGATGACCCAAACATCCAATTTCTTTATAAAAGGTGCCTCAACTAGTTCTCCCATTAACAACCTCCAAGCTCCTATGTATCTTGTATCCCAGTTCAAATCTGAGAATGGAATTGGTGGATTTTCAACAACAGATTTTCAATACGAAGAAGCAAAAATACATAAAGAGGGAAAAGGATTTTTAGGATTTAAAAAAGTAACTTCAATTGATAATGTATCAGGGTATAAAACGATTCAAGAAAATGAATTTAACACTACATTTTATACTACAATGCCACTCAAAACCAGTAAATATTTAAATTCTACAAGTGCATTATTAAACGAAGTTACCAATACAAATCAATTTATTAATCTCGGTAGTAAGCGTTTTTGGCCCAGAGTAAATGCTACCTACGAAAATAAACAATTTGAAGGTCAGTTTATCTCAAAAAGTTACACTTATGATACTTATGGGAATCCTACCACGGTCACAAGCAATATTAACAATATAGAAACAAAAACAACAACAACTATTTTTGGTACTTTTGGTACACCAATTCCAGCCAAACCAACATCCATAACTGAATCTATAACACGAACTGGTCAAGTTGCTTATAGTCTTACCACAACCTATGGGTACAATGCCATAGGTCAACTAACATCCAAAGTAGATTTCAGCGGTTTGCCCAAATCTGTTTCTTACTCATATGTTTACAACAACCTAGGAAACCAAATAAGTGCTACAACAACTCCGTCTGGTATGACAGCACGAACAAACAGCCAAACATTTGATGCTAAAGGTCGGTTTATAGTTTCTTTGACTAATGTTTTGAATCAAACATCTACAATAACCAATGATGTAAAATGGGCTAAACCAACACTTGCAATAGGCATAGATGGTATCCAGATGACTTATACCTATGATGCCTTTGGAAGGATTTTGTCTGCCTATGATCCACAAAGAGGTGTGACCGTGACCACATCCTACGGTTGGGATATAAATGCTTCCGACGGTACCGTTCATTTTAAATTGGTATCTCACCCAGGAAAGCCAAATGAAAAAGTATGGTACGATGTGCTTGATAGAGAGAAAAGAAAAGATATTGAAATTTTTGGTAATACATGGGCCACACAAAAAAACACGTATGATAGTAGAGGTAATATAGCCACATCCACTTTACCTTACAAAACAGGTGAAACTATATTGACGACAACCAATAGTTATGATACATACAATAGAATATCATCAAGTGTAAATACAATCGGTACAACTAGTTACGCTTATTCGTTCGCAGCTGGAATACTAAATATAAGTATAACCAATCCTGCTTCTCAGGTCAAATCTACAAAAACCGATGCGACAGGAAAAATGGTCAGTGCAACGGATTATGGTGGTACATTAGATTATACATATTTTAGCCATGGAAAAGTAAAAGATGTAAAAATGGGTACAACGGTACTCACATCAAATGAGTACGATGCTTATGCTCGGCAAACAAAATTGATTGACATCAATGCTGGGACGACTCAATATACAACAGATGCTTTAGGCCAGATGTTGACTATGATTAACGCCACTGGTCAAACTAACAATTTTAGTTATGATATATTAGGTAGAAAAACCTATCATGGAAGGACCGAAGGATCATCATCATTTACATATTACCCAACTGGAAGTGGTGGAGCTACCAATAGACTAAATACCATATCAAATTATGGAGGTATTTCTGAATCTTATGTATACGATGCATACGGCCGAATAACCACAAAAAATGAAACTGTCGATGGGATCAATCATCAATCAACATTTACGTACAATATTTATGATGATGTAGCGTCACAAACTTATCCTTCGGGATTATTGATAAATTATGCTTATGATGCCAATGGATATTTGAGTACCATTAAGAATGCAAATAATACAACCACTATATATTCTAACACTAGTACAAATGGTCTAAATCAAACAACTGCCTATAGTTTGGGAAATGGCAAAGCAAGTTCCATTGCTTATTATTTTGGGACTGTCAATAACTATACAACAACAGGTATTCAAAATCTTACACTCAACTGGAACTATCAATCTGGAAACTTGACAAGTAGAGTAGATGCCATCAAATCAAAAACAGAATCTTTCACCTACGACAATCTCAATCGATTACTCACCGCATCTGGCACAGGACTTACAACACTTAGTTCAAACTATGCATCTAATGGCAATATAAATTCAAAAACCGATGCGGGAACTTATAGTTATACTAATGCTAAAATAAATGCAGTTACACAAGTTACCAATCCAAGTAATGTCATTCCATCAAATGTTCAAGATATAGTTTATTCTTCTTTTTACCAACCGTTGACTATATCAGAAGGTATTAATCATCTGACCTATACCTACAGCTATGATGACCAAAGAATAAAATCTGTATTGAAACAAAACAATATCATTGTCAATACCAAGTATTATTTTGGAGACTACGAAAAAGATATTACATCAAGTACTACACGGCATCTACATTACATATCTGCACCAGCAGGCTTAGTATGTATTATCGAGCGTATAGGTACAAGTGATACTTACCATTATACATATACGGATCATTTGGGTTCTATACTTACGGTTACCACTAACACAGGCACGGTAGAATATGAGCAAAACTTTGATCCATGGGGTAGAAGACGTAATGCAACAGATTGGACTTACAACAGTATAGCTACAGCACCTATTTGGCTGTATAGAGGTTTTACAGGTCACGAGCATCTGCTACAATTCAACCTTATCAATATGAATGGAAGACTGTATGACCCTATTGTAGGAAGGATGTTAAGTCCAGACAACAATATACAGATGCCTGATAATACGCAAAATTACAACAGGTATAGTTATGCACTTAATAATCCACTGAGATTTACAGATCCAGACGGTGAGTTTCTTTTTGTTCCAGTATTGATAGGTATGGCCATAGGAGCGGCGACCTATACAGCTATTCACTTAGTAACCCATGATTTTAGTTTTAAAGGTTGGGATTGGGGAGCATTTGCTGGAGCAGTAGTAGCTGGCGGAGTAGGTGGAGCCATCGCTCCAGCTTTGGCGGCAGCAGGGATAGGAGGATTCTATGGTGGAGCCATAACAGGGGCGGCGACGGGATTTGCTGCCAATCTTACAACTGGGATTTGGCATGGCGACAAGTTTGGTTCTATTATCACCAGTTCATTTAAGGGGGCTTTGATTGGGGCTGCGATTGGGGGAGTGATTGGGGGTATTAAAGCTAAACTGGATGGGAGAAATTTTTCAAACGGAGGAAAAACCATTAAAATAGATCAAAATGTTGCGTGTGCTACAAATGTACCAGAAGGATTAACATCAATTGATGGAAAATATGTTGGAAAGTATAATGGAACAAATGTTTTTGAAACTTCACAATTAGGTACTGGCTTAGGAAGCGGTGGAGTTACACTGCCAGGTACTGGAATTTTTGTTGGAAAAGGTGTCTTTAGTCAAGGACTTGATCCAGATTTACTTATGCATGAATTTGGGCATATTCTTCAAGCAAATGACATAGGTAAAGCAAATTTTTATGGAAAAGTAGCGCCTTCGAGCCTTTGGAGTGCAAATAAGCATGGACAAGATGGATGGAATCATATGGCTCATTGGACTGAATCTTGGGCAAACTTCAAATCCGTTAATTATTTTGGATCTTCATTCATAGATATAAACCAGTATATAATAAAGGACATAAGTGCATCTCGATATTTGTGGTTAACATTTCCTAAATTTATTTTTCCATTTAGATAATTAGATAAGCAATGAAGTCAATAATTTTCGTGTTAGTTTCATTAAGTATAGTTAATGGATGCGTTTTCGACCAGCCTAAAGAAATTGTTCAAATTGTAAACACAAGCAGTAGTGATACCATATACGTGTTCAGTGGTCATTGTCTTGAAAATTTGGATTCAATTTTGGTGCAAAAAAAACACTATTTTGATATAGGATTGAATAAGATAATAAAAAATCCTTATTTTTTAAATCCTTTGGATACCTTGAATCTTTCTTTAGGCTATACCTTATTACCAGTAATAAACTCTTGCAATGATAAAGAAGCAAAAGTATTTATATTTAAAGGAATATCATTAGACGCAAAAATGAATAAATTTTTGAATTATCAAAATTTAGATACAACTTTTAGTTTAACTGAAAATTCTGTGCAAAAGGGAATTTTCTATTATAAGTCAAAAAATAATTAAAATAATGAAACAAATTTTTATGACAATTTTCACGTTTGTGAGTTTTATGGTACATGCCCAATCGTGTTTCACCTATGATGCGGCTGGCAACAGAGTAAAACGGAATGTATGTATTAGCTCAATCACTGCTACAGAAAATCAAGAATTTCAGGCACTTTTTAAAAAGGAAAATGAATTAGAATCAAGATCATTAGAAGTCGATTATGATCTCGAGAATCTCATCATCTATCCAAATCCTACTTCGGGTATCTTTCAATTCTCAAATCAAGTCAATTGGATAGATAGTATAATATGTGTATATAATCAGGAAGGTAAGAAAGTTTACACAGGGAGTATTTCTGGCCAACCTATAGATTTATTATTTCTAGGTTCTGGTATTTATTACCTTACCGTTGAAAAGGCCAAAACAATAAAAGTAGCAAAATTATTAATCACCAAATAAACGTATTAAAATGAAAAGTTTAAAAATCCTTATGGTATATTCATACCTTTTAATCTCATTCAGTGCATGTACTCAAGATGAAACACCATCCAAAATTACCCCAATAAAAGAGTATGAATCTTGCTGTGGTACAGAAGCAGTAGAATACAATGTAGAATTGAACGATGGAAGCAAAGCATACATATTTGTGCCAAATGCATTTACACCCAATGAGGATGGAATAAATGATGTTTTTAGCCCTGTTTTGTCTAAGGAAATTGATTATATGCAATACTTAGTTATTCAAAAAGAAGTCTTTGACGATACTACATCAAGTTTGCTATATCAAATTGAAAATATTACTCTTGAAAATTATAAAAGCATAGGTTGGAACGGGCTTGACAAGCTAGGAAAACCGCATAAAGGTGCTTTTAGTTATACTGCCTATTGTGCTACAAGGGATGGCAAAACATTTCTTATTAAAGGTAATGCTTGTGCCATTGTTTGTGACAAAGATGCTGAATATTTTAAGGATAAGGAAGGTTGTTTTTTTCCTATCCAAGCAGACACAAACGGTATACTAGTTAAAGCGATAAAAGTTGGTGAAGATAGCTGTTTTGGGAGGTAAAAGAAAAGAAAATAAAAAATAACAGTAACAAATAATGGAATTGGCAAAGTGAAATCAAAACTTCTGACAACAAGCGATTTAACGACAGCCGCCCCTATCGGGAGCGGCCGTCGTAAATCGCAGCCGTTATGCCTCACCCTAAAAAACAACACCTGACCAAAAAACGAAAAAATGGAAATATACTTTTACAAAGGAAACGAAAACATACTAGCTAACATTAAAGGGAAAGCAGATACTGACTTTGGGGAAACTCAGGAATCAGCAGACCTAAAAGCTAAGACTAAGAAAATCCAAGAGTCTTTTCTAAAAGTATTAGACAATAAAAACCTCTCTTTTCTTTTAGGAAGTGGTTGTTCGTCTTATAAGTTGGAATCAAAAGAATACAATGAAATTGGGATTCCAGTAATGGCTCCTCTAGCAAAAGAATTTTATTCAAGACCTGATTTTGCAGAACAAAAGGAATGGTTGAAAAGTGAATTATCAATAGACGTAACACATTCTAATTTTGCGACAAACCTTGAAACTTTTCTTTCTACACTGCATAGTTTATCATTTTATCATTTGAAAACAACTTTGCCAAAAGAAAAAGAAGATGAAGTTGAAACGAAGGATGTAGAATTTTCAGACTTATCTGAATCTGAGAAGATTGATTTTATTATTATTCAAGCTAGAAATTTTCTTTTAGAAAAATGTTTAAATACTGAAAACACCAAATCTGAAGATAACAAGGATAGTATTGATAAACCGCTTATAGAACTTTATAAGCAGTTTTACAGAAAGTTACTTTCTAGAAACTCTACACTTCCAAGACTAAACATATTTACAACTAATTACGATTTGTATTCAGAAAGAGCAATGGACTTATTAGGAATTCATTATGTAAATGGTTTTACAGGTGGAATTAGCAAATTTTTTAACCCAGCAATTTTCAATTATGCTTTAGCTGAAAAGATGGATTTATCCCAATCTAAATGGAGTGTCATTGACAACTTTTTTTACTTGTACAAAATTCACGGTTCTGTAAATTGGATTGAAGCAGATGGAGAGAACAAACTCTTTAAAGTAAAAGAAATTCAGGAGCCAACTTTTGGTGAATTAAAAGAAAAGGATACAATAATGATTCATCCAACTCCTCTAAAATATAATGCTAGTTTGGGTAGTCCATATTCAGACTTATTTAGAGAGTTTCAGAAAAAGCTGATGCAAAACAACAATATACTTGTTACAATCGGCTATAGCTTTAGTGACGAACACATAAACAACTTAATTTTCCAAGCATTTACCATTCCTTCGTTTCGTCTAATTGTTATAGGAGAACCGACTGATAAAAACGCAATTAGCAAATTACTTGATTTGAACGATTCTAGAATTTGGATAATTGGAGAAAAATGGCCTGATGGCAAAGACAATTACACACCTTTATATTTCTTTAAAAACTTTGTTGAACAAATATTACCTGATTTAACTGCCGAAGATTTAGACGATAAAATGGAAGCTACAATCAATAACCTAAAGAACTTATTGCAATGACAAAGGAAGATAAGCAAAGGGTCATTGGCAAAGTTGTAGCGATAAATTCTGACCGATTTTCGGTAGAGTTATTGAGTGGTCTGGAAAACTTTAATGTGAGTGGTTTTGATGACATTCATTATTTCGCTCAGTTAAACAGCTATGTTATTGTCCCCTATCAAAATTATTATATCGTAGCCGAAGTTTCAGGCGTTAGAGAAAAGGATTTGAATGTTCCTTTTTCAAATCCAACAGACCAAATTCTAAGTAAAATTCAGGCAGGAAAATTTTTGGAAGTCCTTCCAATTGGAACAATCAAGACAACCAAATTCGAAACATTAAATTTTGAATTTGGTGTAAGTGTATATCCTACGCTATATTCTGATGTTCTATACATTAAGGAAAAAGAGCTTGATACAATTTTTAAAACCGATAACGTCAAAGTTCAAATTTGCGAAAGTCCAAAAGATTGTAAAAAAGATGAATGCTCTTGTAAATTTAGATATACCTCATTGCCAATAGGTAAATCCACCATTTTTCCAGATTACGAAGTTAAACTAGACATTGATAAATTCTTCGGAAGTCACTCAGCTATTTTAGGAAATACAGGTAGCGGGAAATCTTGTACAATAGCTTCAATGATTCAGACGCTTTACAAATTGGAAAGTAACAGTGCAACTGGTAGTACTTTTATTTTCTTTGATGTTAACGGTGAATACAAACAAGCCTTTGAGCAATTGTCGACAAAAAACGAAAATATCCAAACTAAATATTATTCTATTGAAGAAAATGAAGATAAACAAATAGAAAAATTTATTCTTCCACATTGGTTTTTAAACATAGACGAATGGGCTTTGCTACTAAAAGCAAGTGAAAAATCGCAATTACCTATTCTACGTAATTCCCTTGGCTTTACTCAAAAAGTAGACGCAAAAACAATAAAACATATCTATGCTTGTAGCATTATGTACGTTTTTGAAAATTGGGAAGGTTCAGTTACCAAAAGACAGAAAATTGTATCACTAATTGATAAAGCTAACTTCGTTCCTAAGATTGACTATTCAGCAATGGATGCGAAATTTGGGAGTTTCCCAAATTCAACAGTAGAAAGTGTTTTCAAGAATGCAGTACGTGCTAATATTGATGAAAACATAGAAATTGACCCAGATTACAAAAATGATTTTTTCGAATTCAATGACTTATCTACAGCATTAGAGTTGGCAATATTATATGAAGAGTATCACGGTAATAAACAAATCCGTGACTATTGTTCATCTCTTATAACACGATACAAAAGTGTTAAAGAAAGAGAAGACTTTCATTTTATGACTAAGAATAAAGTGGACTTAAATAAAGATGAATATTTGAATCAATTTCTTGGACTCGACAAAACCATTAAAAAAAATCAATTAATAGTTATTGATTTAAATTCAGCAAATGACGAAACAGTAGAAGTAATATCTTGTGTACTTTCAAGAATGATTTTTGAAAGGTTACGGAATTCCAAAAACAGAAATATTTACCCAATAAATCTTGTCTTGGAAGAAGCACATCGGTACATCTCAACTGATTCAGGAAAAGTATTCGGTGATGCAAATAAAATCTTTGAACGCATTGCTAAAGAAGGCAGAAAATATGGAATGTTTCTTCTTGTTTCTTCACAAAGACCAAGTGAACTTTCAAAGACAGTACTTTCTCAATGCAGTAACTTCATAGTTCATCGAATACAAAACCCAGAAGATTTATCGCATATAAGACAAATCACACCTCATATTTCCGAAACAATTTTAAGAAGAATGCCTTCAATACCGACACAACACGCTTTAATTTTTGGACACGCAGTTAACTTGCCGACAACTTTCAAGGTAAATGAAGCTGACCCAACACCCAAAAGCGACAACAATAAGATAAGCGAAAATTGGTTTAAAGAAAAAGACTTCAATGTTGAACTATAACCAAGAAAAAGAAGGGCGAAGGCATAACAGGCGTTTGGCAAAAGTGGCGGTTCAGTTCTCCGCAGACACATTTGTGGTTTATCAAAGTTTGGTTCTCCGCATCAACATTTGTGCTAAAAATCGCCACCTTCGCCAAGCGCCAAACCGTTAGCATCCAGTAGAAAGGAAAAGTCCTTCGAAAATCTAAGATTCAAAAGAAAAACTCAACAAGAAACGGAGAATATTAAAGACAGACGTTCAGAGTTAAAAGATGAAGATAAGTAAGGCGATAAAGTAAATTATAACTGATGCTGCGACCATGTTGGTCAAACGGTGGGCTGACGTGCAGCTCGAAAAACGTTCAATATGAAAAATCATATTATTTTTGTAATGTCGCTTCTTATATCTATAAGTGCGTTTAGCCAATACGATAATAGTAGTCAAGGCGCTTTTATAGAATTTGTAGAAAATAATAGTGAGCTTTACACTGGCTATTCAGAAAAAATTTCTAAAATAACGGAAACTAGACAAGTTAAAAATTTGAGAATCGCAAGAATAAGAAATCCATTTGAGCGTCAAATCGATGGCAAACTATCTTTCACATCGAATAGTACTTCATTGAAGAGTCGTCTGTTAAGAGTTAGACAAGTAAAATACACATCTAAAGACAAATACTATTGGCATGGTAAATCATATGACAATCAATTTGATATCACTATTATAAAAAACTCAACGGGTATATGTGGTTATTATGAAGACCATGAAGATGATATTTCAGTAACATTCATTCCATTAGATTCGATATATTCGGTTTTATTTGAAGTTGAAGATATAGGATTGCAATGCGGAAATCAAAACGAAACTGAAGAAATACTACCACTGACAGAAACCTGTGACGATGAAGGATGTATAGGTCATATAGATATTTTATTTTTGATTCCACCAGCTGTAAACATGGTTGATCCTATTTCTGAATTCAGCATAATTATGAGCCAATTAGAGGCCGCATTCAAAAATAGTAATATTAAGCATACGGTATCATTTAATTATACATATACAACCTTCAATAATTGGTCAGGTTTTTGTGTAACTGACGTTACAAATTTGTCTTTATATCCTGAAGTTTCAAACTTGCAAAACCAATATGGAGCTGACATTGTAGTTGTGGTTGCCCCTAATAATGCATTTTCGTGGTTTGGATGTGTAAAGGATATAGGCCCAAATACTCCATCATCAATTGCATTATTTCGATATGATCAAATATTTACAGAATATGTTTTTGTTCATGAAATTGGTCATATATTTGGTGGTATTCATTACAATGGTAGTTTTCCACCACAACAAAGTCATTTACATGCAGATTGCGCATCATCTCATGAAATCCCCATTAATAAAGAAACATTAATGGGAGTACAAAAAAAAAGAATTTTACATTTTTCTGACCCAAATATTCAATACTTAGGTAACTATACAGGTTTAATTGACAGAAACAACGCAGGTAGAATCAGAAACACGGGTTGTAAAGTATCCAACTTCACTCAAAGTAACAATTTAAATACTAATATACAAATAACACCCACACAGGATTGTCAGTTAATGTTGGAAAAAATAGTAGATGACGACAATCCTAATTATCAATACATATGGTATTGGAATACAAGTGGAATATTTTTAGGACCCAATCCAAACAACTTATTAGGACAAGGCGCTTTGATTACTATCACCGAACCCGTTGTTGACCCATGTGTTACATATTTCATTCACCTTAGAGTTACGCTAAATGGAAATATTGTGGCTCTTGCTACTGTTTCCCAAGATGGGGGCATCTGTACAGAAAATGTTCAACCATGTGGTCATGGTAATCCAGTATTTTTTATGCCAATTAAGGTTGAAAATTCGAAGCAATTGAGTTTATCACAAATATATGATACAGAAAATAGGATTAATGAAACAAAAATATCGGAATATCATTTATATAATATATTAGGGCAGCCCTTAGGTGTTTTTAAAAACAAAGGAGAAATAAGCACTTTAGGTATTACATCACATAATGGTATTTATATATTATGTACGATTACAGACAACATTATAGTAAAAACAGAGAAAATAATTTTTATAAACAAATAATACTAAATCATATGATGAGGACATGGAATATAACAAGAATATTGTTTTTACTGTTAATTATTTTGGTAATGGCAGTTTCATGTAGGAAAGAAAATAATGCAATAGAAGAAATCGATCAATTAGAAGACGAAACTTATTGTATTAAACCTGATACTCAAAAAGATACAATTACGGGATTTTATGTTTTCGAAAAAGGAAAACAAGAATTTGGTTTTGCTAAAGGGATTAAAATTAATCAACCTTTTGAAGCAAGTGTATTTTTAAGAGATATGTGGAATGATAATTCTAAATTCACAATTTCTATAATTGGTTATTGGTCTATGCTCCCACAAAATGGTCATTCAGCCGAAGCAGAAAGCATAAATATTGGTTCGCTAAAAAAAGATACCATGAAGTCTTGCAATGATTTAACATTTAATTTAAACTCGCCAGACTCAACTTTTATTACCTATAATGTTGTTAATGATGATGTTCATGTATTGTCTTATAAATTAGATTTAAGTGGACATAATAAGCTCGAAATAATATCCTATAATAAAGAGACAAATAGGTTGAAAGCAAAATTGAGTGCAAGCTTTGTAACTGATAAGGAATTTCCTCCATTATTACCAAAGAAAGTAAGGTTTTCAGATGTATATATAGAACATGGATACTAAAATCACAACCCATGCTAACAAGTGCTTTGTGACAGTTTTGGCTATCGCCAAAAACCGTCACAAAGCACAGCCGTTAGTGGCAAGCTTAACAGACCGCCCGAATAGAAAGAAACAATGAATGCAGAATTTATATACAGACCAATTTCAGGACAGTATCCAGAGAAACATTTTGGAAACATAACACCAAATTGTCTTTGGGTGAAATTTGCAGATAGTAACGAGCAAGAATGGGTTGGTTCGTTTGAACAAAGTTGGGTTGAAAAAGGAACGTTTATAATAAAACTCATAAAGAATGGAAAAGTATTTATCGTTGCAGGTGGACAGACTTTTTTAATAGACATAAATACACGAGAACAACTTAATAAAGCTGAAATTTCAGACACCAAGTCAGCAATTATAGACGAACAAGAAGAAAACATTTATTTTTCAATTGGTTTTGACTTACGTTATATGGACATTAAAGGAAATGACTTTGTGCTTTTTGAAAATTACTACTTTGACGACATAAAATTGGTTGAAATCAAAGACAATAAATTGTATGCGACCTATTGGAACTATCAGACAAGCAATGAACCATTTCATTTTGAAATTGATGTAGTGACAAAAGAAGTTAAAGACTCTTTTTTCAACTCAGAAAAGAGAACATACTCTCATGAAAATCCAAAATCGACATTCATTA
>Ga0105045_10002745_pt1 | contig 14951 bp, 11 predicted proteins | sample MAT02_FD_78089 | JGI IMG/M metagenome (GOLD analysis project Ga0105045, IMG submission 78089) | Freshwater microbial communities from Lake Fryxell liftoff mats and glacier meltwater in Antarctica - MAT-02 (megahit assembly) | ecosystem: Environmental > Aquatic > Freshwater > Ice > Liftoff...
GAGGCGAGACGAGCGAGACGAGCGAGAGCCAGTGGTCAGCGGGGGGTCATTTCCCGCGCTTGCTGGGGATCGTCATCAGACCGTCGTCCTCTTCGGGCTTGGGCTTGGGCTTGGGCTTGGGAGGCTGGAGGTCGGGGGTGCTGGCCGGGGGCTTCTTGGTGCCCCCGTTGCCGCTCTTGGTCGGCGGAGGATTACCGGGCACCGCGGCACGGACCTCGAGCGGGATCTTGAGCGTCTCGTCCTTGCCGGCCGTGATCGCGTAGGTCGTCGTGTAGGGCTTGTAGCCCTCGGCCTTGATGGCGAGTTGGTGCTTGCCGACCGTGAGCGGGTGGGTCACCGGGGTCGAGCCGATCTCGACGCCGTCGACGCTGACCATCGCCACGACCTCGTCGACGGTGAAGGTCACCAGCGCGAACGCTGCGTCGCCTGCCAGCGCCTTGATCCGTGCGATCGCCTCGTCGTTGTTGGCGTCGGTCGCCAGCACGTTGCGATAGATCTTCAGGGCGGAGACCTTGTCGCCGTTCTTCTCGAAGCTGCTGCCACTGGCGAGCATGCGCGAGGTCTCGAGGCGGACGCTCAGCTCGGTCGCGCGGATCATCAGCGGCGGGTAGCGCTTGAAGTCCTCCTCGTAGGCGTCGAGCATCCGCTGGGCCTGGCTAAACTTGTTCTCGTCGACCAGGTTCTCGGCGCTGCTGAGCAGGTCGTCGAAGCGGGCTTCGTTGTCCTCGTCGGACGCGCTACCGCGGGCGACCTCGGGCTGATTATCGGCCGGGGTATTGTCGTTGTTCTTGGTGAACGCGACCAGCGCGAGGGCCAGGACGGCGGTGCCAGCGGCGCCGCCATAGATGATGTTGCGCTTGCGCTCGGCCGCCTGCTGTTGGGCATTGCCGACCAGCACGACGGTGCGACCGTCCTGGACCTGGAACACCGAGGAATTGTCGACCGGGATGCCCTGGGCCTTGAGCTGGTCGGCGAGGGCCGCGTTGCTGTACATCGGCGGCAGCGCCGGCCGACTGTCGCGCAGCGCCGAGTTCGGCGCCGACGGGGGCGCGAGCTCGCGGTCGCGACCGAAGCTGCCGACCTGGATCTCGTGCGCGGCGGGGACCTGCTTTGAGTGCTCACCGGTCGGCTCCCGCGGCTCCTCGGCGGCCTCGCTGCTCAGTTGCTCCTCGGTCTTGGGGGTCGCGCGCGGCAGCCGGAACATCGAGAAGGGCACCTGATCGATCAGACCCTCGACGACCTCGTTGGCGTCCCGCGGACGGCGCTCGCGGCTCTTCTCCATGCAGCGCGCGATGAGGTCGAGCACGCCCTCGGGCACGCCGTGCTCGGCGGGCAGCAGCTCGACCAGCGGCACGGCCTTCTCGTGCACGTGCTTGTAGAGCACCGATGCGTCGTTGTCGGCCTGGAACGGCATGACGCCCGACAGCATGAAATAAAACAGGATCCCGACCGCGTACACGTCGACCCGCTGGTCGACCTTCTCGCCGAGGATCTGCTCCGGCGACAGGCAAGTCGGCGTACCGAGCACGTTCTGCTTGGTGATGTCCGACGATCCCGAGACCAGCTTGGCGAGCCCGAAGTCGAGGATCTTGACGTAGTTGGCGCGACCTTGCCGCTCGCACAACATGATGTTGGCCGGCTTGACGTCGCGGTGAATGATGCCGCGCGAGTGCGCCTCGCCGAGGCCCTTGAGCACCTGCGCGGCGATCGGTACGAAGTCAGCGAGGGTCAAGCGAGTCCGCCGACGCACGAAGCGGTCGAGCGTGTCGCCGGCGACGTACTCCATGACGATGAAGGCGCGACCATCGACGCGGCCGAAGTCGTGGATCGTGACGATGTTGGGATGCTGGAGACTACTCAGGCCCCGAGCCTCCCGCTCGAAGCGCGCCAGAGCCTCGGAGTCGCCGACCCAGTCGGGCGCGAGGACCTTGAGGACCACCTGACGATTGAGATCGATCTGGGTCGCCTGATAGACGACGCCCATCCCGCCGCGTCCGAGTCGTCGCTCGATCAGGTAACGGCGCGCGAAGGTCTGCCCCAGGAGGGGGTCTGCTTGCGGGTGATCATCCGAGTTGCTCATGGACGTCGCTCGTGGGGGTGACGGGCGAAAAATCGCCGGGGGTTGGCCACAGCGAGACTCGCAGTCGGCTCCGCCGCGGCCCCGAGGGGGCGAGGAGAGGCAGTGACGTTAACACACCTTTCACCGCCGGGGCGCATCTTTGGCTGCAAACGACGCTGACACAGATCCGAGTTGTCCGGGAATTTCTGCATTATCCCGACCGGCTGCGCCCCGCGTCTGCCTCGCCCAGGAACCTCCTCGGCCGCCGCTGGGCCCCTCCGGCTTTGCGGCGCAGAGCCCCCAGGCGGGCGGCGATCCGGCATACTGCCGCGCGTGCCGACCCTCAGCTTCGCCCCGAATGCATCCTCTCTCATGCAGGGCTGCCGCGCGCTCCTCGTGGTCGCGCCGGCCAGCACCTTCGCCAGCGACGCCTTCCCCGCGCTCCTGCCCGCCCCGGCCCAGGCGCTCCTCCTCGAGCTTGCCCGCGACCAGAAACCGGGCGACCTTGGGGCCGTCGCCGCGACGCTGACCGGCACGGCCGAGCCAAGGAAGTTGTACGCCGGGGTGCTGCCGGACACCGGCTCACGCTACAACTCGCCGGCCCGCGCCGAGAGCGTGCGCAAGGTCGTCAGTGGGGCCGATCTCGGGACCACCGGCAAGGCGGGGATCGTGCTCGTGCTCGCCGACCCGGCCCATCTGCTACCGGCCGTCAACGCGGTCGGCCGCGCCTTCCCGGTCTACACCTCCAAATCGTCGCCTGCCTCGACGCTGGCGATCGAGATCCTCGCCGTGGACCCGTGTGGCCAGCCGCTCGCGATCCCCGCCGAGGTCGAGGCGACCCTGCACGCGACCCGCACCGCGGCCGGGCTGGTGGACACCCCGCCCACCGACCTCGACCCCGAGGCCTTCGCCGCGCGCGCCCGTGAGGAGCTCGCCGGCCTGGCCGACGTGGATATCAAGGAGATCATCGGCGACGCCCTGTTGACTGAGCGTCTGCACGGCCTGCACGCCGTCGGCCGCTGCGCCGTGTCGGCCCCGCGGCTGTTTCACGCCAGCTACACGCCCCCCGGGGGCGGCGGCCGACATGTCGCGCTGGTCGGCAAGGGCGTCACCTACGACACCGGCGGCCTGAGCATCAAGATCAGCGGCGCCATGGTGTCGATGAAGGGCGACATGGGTGGCGCCGCAGCCGTGCTCGGCGCCTTCAAGGTCCTCGCCAGTACCGGCTGCCGACATCGGCTGTCGCTGGTCCTGTGCATCGCCGAGAACGCGGTCGGCCCTGCAGCCTTCAAGCCGGACGACATCCTCCGCATGCACTCCGGCAAGACTGTCGAGATCAACAACACCGATGCCGAGGGTCGACTCCTCCTGGCCGACGGCGTCAGCTACGCGGCCCGCGTGCTCGGGGCCGAGGTCATCCTCGACGCCGCGACCCTCACCGGCGCTCAGCTCATGTCGACGGGCCTGCTGCACGCCGCGATCATCAGCAACGATGCGGGCCTCGAGGACCTGGTCGTCGCGGCCGGCAAGGCGAGCGGCGATCTGGTCCACCCCCTGCCCTTCGCGCCCGAGTTCTACCGCCAAGAATTCGAGAGCAATGTCGCTGATATGTGCAATTCTGTGAAGAATCGCATGAATGCCCAATCGGCCTGCGCGGCGCAATTCGTGTTCTGGCACATCGACGACCTTCCGGTCCGCTGGTGCCACGTCGACCTCGCCGGCCCCTCGTTCCCCAAGAACCGCGGCACCGGCTTTGGCGTCGCCCTGCTGTCCGAGGCCGTGCGCCGCCTCGACTAGAAAGGCCCTCCTTGTACCACGGCAACAACAACTGGACCCTGCCCGGGTCATGGGCCTCCGTACTCGCCCAGGAGACCGGCAAGGAGTACTTCAACGCTCTTATCGAGTTCGTTAATCAAGAGCGCGAAACATCAACAGTTTTCCCGACCGAGGAAGACGTGTTCAAGGCCCTCGACCTGACCCCCTTCGAGCAGGTCCGCGTCGTCATCCTCGGGCAGGACCCCTACCACGATGAGGGTCAGGGTCACGGCCTGTGCTTCTCGGTCCAGCCCGGGGTCAAGCCGCCGCCCTCGCTCGCCAACATCTTCAAGGAGCTCAAGGCCGACCAGGGCCACGACATCCCTTCGCACGGTCACCTGATCCGCTGGGCCGAGCAAGGCGTGCTCCTCCTCAACACGGTGCTGACCGTCCGGGCCCACACCCCCGGCTCGCACAAGAACAAGGGCTGGGAGAAGTTCACCGACGCGGTGATCCGGGCCCTGAGCGAGCGCTACGAGCCGGTCGTGTTCGCCTTGTGGGGAGACTTCGCCAAGAAGAAGGCCAGCCTGATCGACGAGGATCGGCACCGCGTCCTGCTCGCCCCACATCCCTCGCCGATCGTGGCCAAGGGCCCCAAGTTCCTCGGCAGTCGGCCGTTCACGGCCATCAACGACGCGCTTGCCGAGCTCGGCAGCCCCGGCATCGACTGGAACCTCGACTGACCGCGGCTCTGGATCCGCCGCTTTCTTGGCGTATGGCGAGGAAGGGATTTATCCTACACCTCGCACACGGGAGAGAAACGGACCATGGACGAACGACGTCAAGCACGCAGCGAAAACCCCTGGCTCGCCGGGGATCTTTACTTGCAAACGGTGGCCGAGGACCACGGGCTCGAGCACCTGACCCTGGCGACACGCGAGGGCCTCCTGCTCTCCGGCACGCCGGACCGGGCCCTCAACAACCGCCTCGCCGCGGTCGCCCCGGTCTTCGCCGAGGAGCCCGCCGCGCTCAAGCCCGGCATGCTCGAGGAGCTCGCGCAGGGGCAGCCCCTCCAGCTCTGGCGGGTGACGATCCGCGAGCGGCCCTTCTACCTCATCGGCGTCGGCACCCCCACCGACATGCCCGAGGAGGTCCAGATCGCCTTCGACCGCATCTTCGCTCGCCCCCGCCGCGGACCGAGCAACTGATCCACATGTGATCCCTCGAGCGTCCACGCTCCCCGAGCCCCGCCGGCGCCTGCCCGCGGGGCTTCGTCGTGTCCCCGCTACAGCTCGAGCTCGGACTGCGCTGGCGCGGGCAGCACGAGGTTCAAGTGACGGGCCGCCTTGGCTGTCGCGAGGCGGCCCCGGTGCGTGCGCAGCAGGAAGCCGCGTTGCAGCAAGAACGGTTCGACCACGCCCTCGAGGGTGTCACGCGGCTCGCCGAGGCTGGCTGCCAGCGCGTCGACGCCGACGGGTCCGCCGCGGAAATTTTCGATGATCATCGTCAGCATGCGGCGGTCGAGCGCATCGAGGCCGGCCTCGTCGATGCCGAGCTCCTTGAGCGCCCGCGAGGCCTCGACGATCTCGATGCGACGGGTCTCGCCGCGCGTCTCGTCGGCCACCTGGGCGAAGTCGCGGACGCGTCGCGTCAGCCGGTTGGCGATCCGCGGCGTGCCCCGGCTACGGGTCCCGATCTCCAGCGCCGCCTCCGGGCTGATCGCAAAGCCGAGCAGTCCCGCCGTGCGCAGCACGATCGCGGCCAGCTCGTCGTCGCCGTAGAACTCGATGCCCTCGAGGATCTGGAAGCGATCGCGCAGCGGGCCGCTGAGCAGCGCCGTGCGGGTCGTCGCGCCGACGAGGGTAAACGGGGCGAGCTCGAAGCCGATCGTGCGCGCGCGGGTCCCCTCGCCCACCGGCAGGTCGATGCGGCCATCCTCCATCGCCGAGTACAGGCTCTCCTCGACGGTCGGTGACAGCCGGTGGATCTCGTCGATGAACAGCACGTCTCTCGGTCCCAGCGCCGTGAGGTGGCCGGCGAGCAGCCCCTTGTGTTCGATCGCCGGACCGGAGGTCAGGTGCAGCTTGACCCCGAGCTCGTGCGCGAGGATGTGGGCCATCGTCGTCTTACCGAGGCCGGGCGGCCCATGCAGCAGCGTGTGGTCGAGCGGCTCGCCCCGGGCCCGGGCCGCGCGCACGAACACCTCGAGCTTGCGCTTGAGCGCCGCCTGGCCGATGTACTCGGCGAACCGCTGCGGTCGCAGGTTCGGCGCCTCGGCCTCGCCCTGCGCGCGCACCCCGGTGACCAGCGCCCGCTCCACCGGCTCTGGCGCGGTGACACCGGGCATCACGATCTCGGGGACGGCCTTGGCCTTGCTCGCGCGCGGCTGCTTCGGACCGGCCCCGTCGTCGTGCGGCACGCGCATGGCGCTACTCCCACTCGATCGTCGCGGGTGGTTTGCTGCTGATGTCGTAGCAGACGCGGTTGATCCCGCGGACCTCGTTGATGATGCGCCGACTCATGACGTCGAGCAGCTCGTACGGCAGGCGCGCCCAGTCGGCCGTCATCGCGTCGGTGCTGGTCACCGCGCGGATCGCCAGCGCATTCTCGTAGGTGCGGCCGTCGCCCATCACGCCGACGCTCTGGACCGGCAGCAGCACCCCGAACACCTGCCACAGCTCGCGGTAGAGGCCCGCGCGTCGGACCTCCTCGATCACGATCGCGTCGGCGTCGCGCAGCAGGTCGCAGCGCTTTTGGGTCACCTCGCCGAGCACGCGTACGGCCAGGCCCGGGCCCGGGAAGGGGTGGCGCCAGACCATGTCGTCGGGCAGCCCGAGCTCCCCGCCGAGCTTGCGCACCTCGTCCTTGAACAGCTCGCGCAGCGGTTCGACCACGCCCATGCGCATGCGCTCCGGCAGCCCGCCGACGTTGTGATGCGTCTTGATCGTCACCGATGCGCCGCGCAAATTCACGGACTCGATCACGTCCGGGTACAACGTGCCCTGCACCAAAAAGTCGGCGCCGCCGAGCCGCTGCGCCTCCGCCTCGAACACGTCGATGAAGGCCGCCCCGATGCGCTTGCGCTTGTGCTCCGGGTCGGTCACGCCGGCCAGCTCGCCGTAGAAGCGCGCGCTCGCGTCGACGGTCACCAGCGGCTGGGCCAGGCGCCCGGCGAACAGTTGCTCGACCTCGGCGCGCTCGTGCTTTCGCAGCAGACCGTTGTCGACGAAGATGCAGTGCAGGCGGTCGCCGACCGCTCGTTCGACCAGCAGCGCCGCGACCGACGAGTCGACCCCACCGCTGAGCCCGCACAGCACCGTGCCGCGCTCGCCGACGCGGGCGCGGATCTTGGCGACGGCCTCGTCGATGAAGGCCGCCGTGGTCCAGTCGCGGCGAAAGCCGGCGGCGTCGAGGAAGGCCGCGAGGACCTCCTGCCCGCGCTCGCTGTGCGTGACCTCCGGGTGAAACTGCACGCCCCACAGGCGCCGCTGCGGGTCGACCACCGCGGCGAATTCACAGTTCACCGAGCGGCCGACCGCACGAAAGCCCGGCGGCAACGAGGCGACCCGATCGCCGTGCGACATCCACACCGCCAGCGACTCATGTGCAGTGAAGCGCGCGAGCGGTCCCTCGGCGGCCACGACCTCGAGGTCGGCGCGGCCGAACTCGCGGTGCGTCGCCGGCACCACCGTGCCGCCGAGCCCGGCGACGATCAGGTACAGCCCGTAGCAGATGCCGAGCACCGGCACCCCGAGCTGCAGCACCGCCGGGTCGAGCTGCGGCGCGCCCTCGTCGTACAGCGACGACGGCCCCCCGCTGAGGATGATCGCCTGGGGGTCCCTCGCGCGCAGCACCGCGGCGGGCGTGTGATACGGGAGGATCTCCGCGAACACCCCGAGCTCGCGCACCCTGCGGGCGATGAGCTGGGTGACCTGGGATCCGAAGTCGAGGACGATGAGGGTCTGATGGCCGGCCATGATGGATCTCCGCGACTCATTCTCGACGATAGTTGGGCGCCTCTTGCGTGATGATCACGTCGTGTACGTGGCTCTCGCGCAGGCCCTGACTGGTGATCCGGCGCAGCTCGGCGGTCGCCTGTAGATCGCCGATCGTGCGCGCGCCGCAGTAGCCCATGCCCGAGCGCAGCCCGCCGACCATCTGGTACAGCGAGTCCGACAGCGGTCCGCGGTACGGCACGCGGCCCTCGATGCCCTCCGGGACCAGCTTGCGCTCGTCGGACACGCCGCCCTGGAAGTAGCGGTCCTTGCTGCCGGCCTTCATCGCGCCGAGCGAGCCCATGCCGCGGTACACCTTGTAGCTGCGGCCCTGGTACAGCACGAGCTCGCCGGGCGCTTCGTCGGTGCCCGCGAACAGCGAGCCGACCATCACGCTGTCGGCGCCCGCGGCGAGCGCCTTCACGACGTCGCCCGAGTACTTGATCCCGCCGTCGGAGATGATCGGCACGCCGCGCTTGCGCGCCACCGCGGCGCACTCGAGGATCGCCGAGATCTGCGGCACCCCGACGCCGGCGACCACGCGCGTGGTGCAGATCGATCCCGGCCCGATGCCGAGCTTGACCCCGTCCGCACCGGCGTCGCACAGCGCCGCGTAGCCGTCCGCGGTGGCGATGTTGCCGGCCACGATCTGAAGCCCCGGGAAATCGCCGCGCAGCCCGCGAACCGCGTCCAGCACGCCCTTCGAGTGGCCGTGCGCCGTGTCCACGACGATCACGTCGACGTGCTCGCTGAGCAGCGCCGAGACCCGCTGCATCAGGTCCGGGCCGACCCCGACCGCCGCGCCGACGCGGAGGCGTCCGGCGCTGTCCTTGATCGCGTTCGGGTGCGACTGCGCGTTTAGGATGTCCTTGACCGTGATGAGCCCGAGCAGCTCGCCGCGCGGGTCGACCACCAGCAGCTTCTCGATCCTGTGCTTGTGCAACAGGTGCCGCGCATCCTCGAGCGCGATCCCTTGCGGCACGGTGATCGGGTCGTGCGTCATCACGCCCCCGACCTGCTGATCGAGGTTGGTCTCGAAGCGCAGATCACGGCTGGTCAGGATCCCGACGGGTTTACCGTCGCGGACCACCGGGAGCCCGCTAAAGCCGCAGGCGTGCATGATCTCGAGGGCCTGGCGCAGCGTGTGCTCTGCCGTGATCGTCACCGGATCGACGACCATGCCGCTCTCGGTCTTCTTGACCTTGCGAACCTCGCCCGCCTGCTGCGCCGGCGTCATGTTCTTGTGGATGATGCCGAGCCCGCCGTGGCGCGCCATGCAGATCGCCGTCTGCGCCTCGGTCACCGTGTCCATCGCCGCCGACAGCAAGGGGATGTTGAGCGTGATGCCGCGAGACACCCGGCTGCCGACCTCGACCTGGCCCGGAAGGACCTCGCTGTAGCGGGGCACCAGCAGCACGTCATCGAAGGTCAGCGCTTCCTTGATCTCGGTCGCCATGCCGGCGGGAGTATCAAGGTCGCGTGTGCGCGCAGCAAGCCCGCAGGGTCGCGGTGACTCCCCCGTGAGCGGCGCGAATCGCGTGCGTTAGCTCAGGGGGTGGAGGCCCGGTGTCACATCCATGGTCAAGCCAGCCGCACCCCCGCGACTTTCGTGGGCTTGGATCGGATAAGATCGGCCTGGCCCCTGGCCGTGTGTCGACGTGTCGATGATCAAGCCCATAGCGACGGCGCACTTCGCCGATCACGTCGTCCATGTGCTCACGCCCCTGCTCGGGCCGCACACCGCGAAGCGGGCCCTGGCGATGATCTGCAAGCGCGCCGGCAAGGAGCCCGCCGAGCTCGGCACCGCCGACCTGGCGATCGCCTGCAGCACCCTGCGACCCATGCTGCGCACGCTGATCGGCAATGACGTCACCGTGCGTGTGCTCGCCGACCTCGGCACCGCGGGTCCGACATGATCGCCTCCGCATCCATGTCCGCCGCGCGCTCAGGCCCGCCCCGCGCGCCGGGCCTGAGCTTCGTCGCCGTCGTGCTGCTGGGCGCCCTGCTGGTCGGCGGGCGCGCGCTGCTCGACATGACCGTGGGGCCCGCCGGCGCCGAGCCGTGGCAGCGCGCCGTCGAGGTGCTCACCGCCGTGGTCACCATCGCCGTCGCGCTGAGCTTCTCGGCCGGCGATCCGCCGCGGCGTCCGTGGGCCGTGCTCGCGGTGTCGATGGGGATCCTCCCGGCCGTGCGTCTGCTCAGCTACTTCGAGGTCAAGCTCGCCGACGTCGTCGCGGCCCACGCGCTGCTGATCCTCGGCAACATCGCCATGGTGACCGCCGTGATCGGCTTCGGTCGCGTGCTCGGCAGCTCGGAGCTGCTCTCGGATCGTACCGCCAAGGACCGCGTGCGAGCGACCACCTTCGTGATCCTGCTGGCCGCAGGTGCGCTCGCCATGCTCGCCTTCCCGACCCTCGAGCTGGCCCTGCGCGGGGTCCCTGCGACTTTCGGGGCGTGGGTCGCCGCGTCGGCCACCATCGTCAGCACCCTGTGCGACGCGCTGGTGTTCGCCGGCGGGATGTACCTCGTGTGGCTGGTGCGTCCGCTGCTCGGCGGCAGCCTCGCCCGCCCTTACCTCTTGATAGCGATCGGCGGCGGCGCCTTCCTCGTGGTCGACATGTTGCTCGTCACCGCCGGCGCCACCACCCAGACCGAGCTGATCGGCGCCGACCTGCGCAACCTCGTCACCAAGTGGCTCGGGTGCCTCGCCTTCACCAGCTTCGCGCTGGCCGCGGCCACCCAGCTCGCCCTGCTGCGCTCCGCGAAGGGGCGATGACCCGGTGCGCGAACAGATGTACAACGTGATGCCCTTCGAGAACACGATCTGCAACACCTCCTCCACGGCACCCACGGCCTCGTCGCCGCGAGCTACGAACAGCGCTTCGACGTGGCCCGACGCGACGGTGATCTGCGCGCCGCCATGCGCTTCTACGGCCCGCGGCCTCTCGATCCTCGACACCGACCCGCTGCGCTGGCGCTGAGCCACCTCCACGCGCTCATCGCGGGGCCGCGTCCGTGGCCCCGGCGAACGCGGGTCGCGGCTGGCTGTCCGGCCACAACTGCAAGCTACCCCACGCGATCGCCGAGGACTGCGTCGCATCGGCCCAGTTGAAGCCCGCCGACAGCGCCTGCGCCGGGACCTCGAAGTCGTACGAATGCCAGCCCGCGGCGACCTCGGACGTGAACACCTCGACGCCGCCGATCGAGATCCGCAGGCTCGCTCCGGGATCGATCGCCGCCAGTCGCAGCCGGGCTCGCAGCCGCTGACTCTTGCGCAGCGGCAGCACCAGGCGCGCGTCTGTCCCTTCGACCAGGCTCGCGCGCTGGCCCGCGTGCTCCGTGCGCGGGCCGAAGCCAGTGACACCCCAGCGCGGGTCATCGAGCCAGATGAAGTGCTTCTCGCCGCGCCGCCCCATCGGCGTCGTCAGCTCCTCGCCGGAGACCGCGTCGTAGCGCTCCGGCGCGACCCCTGCCCGCCACGCGAACCACCAGTTGGCCGGCACCGCCCCCGGGTGCCCGATCGTGTCGTAGATGGCCCCCACGCCGCGCAGCGCGGCGCGCTCGCTGGCCGCGCGCATCGGCTGACTCGCCCCGCGCTCGACCTCCGCGAACAGGTAGTCGTGCGTCAGCGAGAGGTTGCACAGCGCGAACAGCGAGACCCCGAGCACCGGCAGGCCCGCGAGCACCAGCCGGCTGTGTCGCAGCGTCCACGCGTATACCAGGTCGATCAGCGCCGCCAATCCGAGCCCGAAGATCACGCTGCACCCGAGGTAGCGCCGCCCCCCGAACGCCCACCCGGCCCACCAGTCGCGCGTGCTGCCGAGGATGTACGCCTCGGCCGCGAACACCAGCAGCAGCGTCGCCGCCAGCGCCCGCGCCGGTCCGCGTCGCAGCGCCAGCAGCGTCAATCCCAGCAGCGCCAGCGACACGATCGGCGACCACGACAGCAGCCCGTTGCGGCTTGCGAACAGCGTGAAACCCGGCTTGCTCGCGCCCCACAGCATGAACCCTTCCCCCTGCGGGATCGTGAGCGGGCTGCCGTAGATCGCCCACCAGGCCAGCATCTGCGGCGAAAAGGCCAATGTCGCCCCGAGTCCGAACATCGCCGCGTCGCGCAGCACGGTCATCCGCGCTCCGCCTCGCAGTCGCGTCACCAGCTCCGGGATTAACAACAGCCCGAACACGACGTCCTGCGCGCGCACCAGCATCACCAGCCCGAGCAGCGCGCCGAGCCAAAAATATCCCCGCAGCGACCGCGCCGCCCGCCCGCGATCCCACAGCAGCACGAACACCGCGACCACGCAGGCGCTCGCCGCGTGCGGCCAGCTCGGCTGATACACCGCGTACCACCACAGTGGCGTCGCCATCACCGTCGCCACCGCCGCCAGACAAGCGATCCAGTCGGCGACGTAACGCCGGGCCAGCAGCGTGATCGCCAGGGCCGCCAGCGCCGCGTGCAGCACGCTCATATACAGCGTGATCCGCTGGGTCAGCGTGCCTGTGCCGTCGCGCGGCTCGTCGCTGCGCACCGCGACCACCGCCTGCGCCACCGCGTAGCCTGGCAGCCACAGCAGCCCCGCCCCGATCGCAAACCGGTTCTCGCGCAGCCCGTACTTCCCGACCGGACGATGGTGGGGATTCCCCAGCAGTTGGTAATCGTTCTCGAAGTCCACGTCGCGGTCGTGGACCAGCGATCGCAGGTACGCGTAGTAATAAACGCCGTCGCCGTGGGCCCGCCCGCCGCGGGTGAAGCGACCCTCCGGGTGCTGCGCGTAGGCCACCGTCAATCCCACCAGCAGCGCCGCCAGCGTCGCCCACACGCCCCGCGGCAAGCGTGATGGCGCGGGCTCGACGGACATGCGCGCAGCGTATCACGACCGGAGGCCCGGCATACTCGCCAGGAGATCGCGCCGATCGCCCGCATCCTGCCAAATCCAGGGCTATCGCAGTGACTTCCGCCGGCGATTTCGTCGTAGAACCAGGCCATCAGCCTGGCATCGCCCTTTCATCGACCTCAATCCAAAGCCAACATGGATTACCCCGTGGCAATGCTTTAATCAGATTCAGTAAGGCAAATTACGTAAATTTCACTTACCGTAGAATTATCGTACTTGCATTTATGGAATGCACCTTGACCGCCCACCGACGCCCATGAAAGCGTCGGACCATGAATCTCGGTTCATTCGACGAGGCCTCGACCGCCCACCCGGTCGCCATCAGTCAGGACCTCATGGCCAGCCCGCCCGCCGTCTATCCGGGCCAGCAGCTCGGGGACCGCTACACCGTCGGCGAGCGGATCGGCGGCGGCGGCATGGCGGACGTGTTTCGCGGGCGCGACCCGTACCTGCACCGCGACGTCGCGATCAAGGTCGTCAAGCACGGCATGGCCTCGGGCGAGATGTGCGCCCGCATGTTGCAGGAGGGCCGGGCCACCGCCGCGATCGACCACCCGCACCTGCTGCGCGTGCTGGACTTCGGACGCGTCGGCGCGACCGTCTACCTCATCACCGACCTGCTGCGCGGCTGCTCGCTCGCGCAGCACCTGCGTTCGCTGCCCGACGCCAGGCTCGGCTGGCGCCCCGCGATCGAGCTGCTGTTGCCCGCGCTCGACGCTCTGGCCAAGATCCACGATCACAGCCTCGTCCACCGCGACCTCAAGCCCGACAACCTCTTCCTGCACCACCGCGACGGTCGCGCGATGCTCATCGTGCTCGACCTCGGCATCGCCAAGGTCTCCCAGGCCATGAGAGGCGCAGGCGCCCTGCAGACCACCGAATCCGGGCGAGTGCTCGGCACGCCCGCGTACATGTCCCCCGAGCAGGCCGGCGGCAAGCCGCTCGATCATCGCACCGACATCTACTCGATCGGCGTGACCCTGTATCGCATGCTCGCCGGCCGCCTGCCCTTCGAGGCGCGCGAGGGTGAGGGCCCGATCGTGCTGATGGCCCACCACCTCTACGATCCTCCGCCGCGCCTCGACGAGTTCACGCCGGGCCTGCCCGCGCCGCTGGTCGATCTGGTGATGCAGGCGCTCGCCAAGGCCCCCGCCAAGCGCCCGCAGTCGATGCGAGCGCTCGCCCAGAGCCTGCGCGAGTGCATCCCGGCCGATCCAGAGCGCGACGCCCCGGCGCCGACCCGCGCCCGCGGCGAACGAACCCGCCGCGTCGCATGGCTGTCCGCCGGCCTCGCCCTGCTCGCCGCGCTCGTCATCCTTCGCGGGATCCAGGACGCCGCTGCGACGCCCACGATCCCACGTGCGCGGACCCTCGATGACGCGGCGGGGAGCGACGACGACGACCCACCCGACATCGACATGCCTGACATGCCCCAGCCGACTCCGCCGTCACACACGCTCGCCGTCGCCGCCGGTCGACCGAACCTGGCCCCACCGCCGCCCACGGCACCGAGAGCGCAACGGACCCACGATCCCGCCGCGACCTCCCGGGTCCTGGGCGCCGTGACCGAACCCGTCGCGGACTGCATCGAGCAACAGGGTGGGCTCGACCGGCGGGCGCTGCGTGTGACATGGACCCTGCGCCCCGACGGCCGGGTCGTCCGTGCGGATCTTCAAGGCGGCGAGTCGACGCTGCTCGCCGTGTGTGTGCGACCGCTGGTGAGCGGCTTGCAGTTCCCGCCCGGCACCGCGCAGCACCTCGAACACACCTTCCATCGCGCCGCGAAAGTGGGGCGCCCGTGATCGCCGTGTTCGCCTTGATCCTGCGCCTGACCGGCGCTCCCGCAGAGGACGCCCCGGACCTGTCCCCGGAGGCCAGGCTTCACAACGAACGGGGGATCGCACAGATCGTGGCCGGCGACTACCTGGCCGGCGTCGCCGAGCTCGAGCGGGCCTACGCGCAAATGCCCGATCCACTACGAGACCGCGTCGGCCGCAGCGAGCTGCTCGGATCGATCCGCGGCGCGCTCAACCACCTCCATGCAACGACCGGCGACGCCGCCCATCTGCGCCGCCTCAACGCCCACCTGCTGCGTCACCTCGAGGCGCTCCTCGTCGCGCTCGGCGACGCCGCCACCGACGCCGACGTGGCCGGCACGCTCGTCGCGCTGCGCCAGGTCGAGGCGCAGCTCGCCCGCGAACCACCGCTGATGCCCGTCGTCAGCTTGCCGGCGCCGAGCCCACGCCC